>CEPQ01053735.1_pt1 | contig 11350 bp, 21 predicted proteins | sample 530411 | NCBI WGS metagenome assembly CEPQ01 (sample SAMEA2620039, study PRJEB7988) | marine metagenome | isolation source: saline water (ENVO:00002010), including
GGTGCAGGTGGTGTTCACCCTTGAGATGTTGGTGGACTACTTCTTCGATGAAGCCGACCGGGAGTGGGCACTGCGTGTGGCGTTCTGTGAATCGTCGGCGCAACCTGATGACCTAGTATCAACTGCGGTACATCATCGCTCCGGGGCTGCCGGGTGGTTCCAGCACCTGCCCAAGTTCTGGGAGGAGCGCACCGAGGCGGCGGGCGTCCCGGGCGCAGACATCATGGACCCCATCTCACAGGTTCGGGTGGCGGCGTATCTGCTCTACGACACTCCTCAGGGGACCGGGCACTGGTATCCCTCAAAATCATGCTGGGGATGATGATAAACTAGGTGTATGCCAGAACCAGACGGACTTCAGTTTCAGGGCCTTTGGGACTCTGCTATGGCTAACGCCCAAGCCAACTTGGATGCTATTTCTGATGAGGACTTGGACGAGGCCGAGGCCGAGGCTACGATCTCAGATTCTATTAGCGACATGATCTCTGCGTCACAGATTGAGGAGACAGGGCACACTCAGACAGAGTTGACTGATCCTGCGGAGGCTTGGATCTCACTGTACACAGACAGAGGGGCTCGTCCGAGCAGGCACTGGCAGAACTGGACCCCTGAGGAGGCTATCAACAGGGGCGCTACATTGGCTCAGGTTGAGAGGTTTCATCCTCGTGGCCGTGCTCGCCAAGTTGCCGCTGATCGTGTGTTGGGCGAGACCGGCCCGGACTACCTTCCCGAGTTGTCTCACTTTGCGATGACCGGGGACTTACCCGAGACCGACTATTCGGGGCCAACTCACCGGAGAGAACTCTACGCTGAGATCGAGTCGGAGCGTGGCGTCGTTGACCATTTCTACGGCCCGGACGCCGGGGCCCAGCAACTAGCGGACCTCGATCACTTAGAGATTATGCTTAATAGGCATTACCAACAGACTGCCATTGACGGTGGGAGTGGGAGTGGTGGGATTGGGACTGGGATAGAGCACCTCATCAACCCGGGTAGGTCCTTATTACTCACTGAGCCCTACCAACACCTCGCCCCCGCCATGACTGTGTTCGACTCGACCCGGTACGCTGGGATAGAGGAGGGCGAGATAGATCACCCGGTGGGCCTGATCGGCGGCTCCATTGGACCCGAGCACTACGGCTTTCGGGACATGGACGCAAGTGCTCGCATCAACGACCTCTACGACCTATACGACGCCTCTGATGATGAAGCATACTTCGCTGATGATGAATCATACTTCGATGATGATGAAAACTTCACGCCGAGGATCACGGTGTTGTCGGGATCGAACTCCGACCAAATGGACATGGCAGGACGAAGGTTTAGTCCAGACTACTCCCAGCCCGATCCGTTCGGACCAGCCCCTGCTGAGGGCACCGCAGCAGAGTTCACTGAGTATCTTGCTGGGGTTGATCGGAGACAGACTAGACGAATGGCAGAGTATGGAGACTTCGACCCCAACCTCGCAGAGCAGGTTCGGGCACGCCAATTACTTCGCAGGTCAGAGACCGAGTTTATGCGAATATTCTCAGAGTCGCCAGAGACCGAGGAGGAGTTCGTTGAGCGTCTTAGGACAGGCACCTTCCAGTTGTCCGAGAATCGCCCCGACGGGGACGACGAATAGGGGTTGCGCCCAGCCCGAGGCTGTCCTAGGGTGAGGGCATGGAAAGCCATCTGTACTAATGGACGAGATACATCTCCCCGAACCCGACCTCTGGATGCACCGGAGGGACAGGGACATCTTCCTCAACTACCTCAGGGACCGACCGGACACCTATGCACTGGACGAGTGGGACCTCAACGACGAGGTTGGCAGGCTGATGGATTCGGCGCTAGAGTTCACGATCACACATAACAACTGGGTCGGGCACGTCGCCCTCCACGATGACGAGTGGGTGCTTTATGTCAAAGACGAAGAACGAAACGACGGACTCCTCAACATGGACGAAGCCTTTGAGTGGATTCAAGGCGATCCTTGCGAGGCTCCTAATGGCTGACGAGCCGAGCCAGTACTTCTGGGACGAACTGGGGGAGATCAACCCCGACGCTGTCATCTTCGATAACTTGGATCACTGCATCGTCGGGTACGGGTCGCAGTACACCAAGAACACATCTCTTATCTACGACTACGATAAGATGATTGAACACTTCATGTTCAACGACGGCATGTCCTACGAGGACGCCGACGAGTATGTGAACTTCAACATCGTCGGCCTCTGGGCTGGCGACTCAACACCCATCATCATGCGAGGAGCGTGAAATGTCACTGAGCAAGGAAGCACAAGAGTGGAACGACAGGCAGAAGCGGTACATCGAGCGGGCGCATGAGCACAAGCACATGGGCGGCGCTGACCACAAGGAACTGATGGAGGTCCTCAGCAAGATCGAGCGCAGCCTTGGGTTCCTGCTCGACATCATCAAGGAACACTTCGACACGGTCGAGTACGATAAGAGGAGCAGGACCCCGTACCCGTACCGCTCGCAGCGTGGCTACATCCCCAAGTACGAGGAGAGCCCGCGCACCCACAAGTACACCTCCTCCTATCGGGACGACGACCCCCACTTGAGCGGGTCGTCAGCGGCCGGGTCCTTCGATATGGGTAAGGTGTGGCTCAAGGACATGCGAGACCAGATGAACAAGAACTTCGGAGAGGGAGCGAACGACGGCCTGATCATCGACCCCGACGATGACAGGAACTCCGATGAGTGACCGACCGTCATGGGGAGGTTGCTGGGTGCATGTCACCACACTAATAGATGCTAACGATTGTACTGACCTCTACGAGACACCTTTCGGCTGGCTAACCGTCTGGAAAGTCGATGGCGAAAGTAGGGACGGTGTGAAGGCCAAGGCCGGTACGAGCATCATGGCCCACCGCACGGACACGCCCCCGCCGGTCACGATAAAGTTGAAGAGGAAGTACCGCCGGATGTAGTGCAACCCGCCCGAGGGCGGGCTAGAGTCGAACCACGAATACCATACGGACCACAGAGCGAACATTCAGAGGCGCTTAAAGGGAGGAATAACATGACAGCATCACTACCCACGGACCTGCCGGTCTTCGACCGGACGAGCATGACGATCAGCCTCACGGTCGATCTCGATCAGGAGTATGAGTTGTATAATCGTTGGCTCTCGTACGAGCCCGATTCTCTCCCGTTCATGGACGAGGTCCACCAGCGGGCCTGTCAACTCCTCACCTGCATCGTGGAGACCGGGGCCTTCGACCTTGGAGGTTGGGAGGTCTCCGTGAGGAGCGGTACAGTGAGCGTGAATACGAATAAGACCAAGACATCCGACGAAAACAAGGAGCCCTTCTAGATGGGTACATACAGGCAAGAGACAGTCCAAGACCAGATCATGCACCACCTCCTCCTCCGGGGACCACAGGGACGTACCAGTCCCGAACTGGAGGAGTTGCTGGGAATGAAGCACCAGACCGTGAGCAGCATGCTTCGGCAGATGGAACTGACCGGTTACGCCATCAAGTGCGCCGAGCAGCGGGACGGGTGCCACGCATACGTCGCCTCCATCATCGCCCGGCTGATGCCGCAGTCGATGCTCCTGCCTCCCAACCCGCACCGTGAGTCGTACCAGAAGAGGTACAAGGACATGGTGGCCGGGATCGAGCACATCCTCCGGCCCCTGCGTGGTCGCCCGAGCCGGGTCGAGCGGGAACTCCGTGACCTGCTGGAGCGGATCGAGGGACCCAATGCTTGACCGAGTGAGCATCCGCCTCGACACATGGGGCGACTCATGCACCGTCACCGTCACCTCGCTCGACCACCCCGAGAGGACCAGCGAGTGGCACTTTGACTACACGGGCGAGGCCGACCAGTTCATCTCAGCGTTTGAGAACAAGCCCGGCGTCCTCGTCAAGGAAGTGGTGCTGTCGTGATCCGGGCCCGGGTGCAGCACAACAACAAGGAGTACCACCTTGGGCAGTACGACACGAAGAAGGAGGCCGAGGCAGCGAAGACAGCGGCACGCCGTGTGCTGGAGACCCTCGACGCCAATCGCCGCAGGCCCACGCTGCCCGTTGTCGGGGTGATGGAGGCGATGGTCAGCAGGGGCGTCTTCGACGCCCAGCCGAGCCTCATGCTCTCGCTGGCGGAGACCCTCCTCCGACGACAGAAGATGCTGTCGTATCGCCAGCGTCGCACCCTGTACCCGGGGCTGTCCGACGACGATAGAAGAAACCTCGCCGCACGGGTTGCGCCCAAGAACTCCATCCGATAGAACTGTCCTTGTCAGAACATAACCATCGACCCACGAAAGGGACGAACGAATGAGCAGAGAGACACTGAGTTGGCTGAACCAGAATGTTCTGGTCGGCTTCACCAACAAGCGCGGACACGCTTGGCACTACAAGATGTCCGAACAGGGCAGCGAGCCCAACCACTACGAGATGGAAGTTCCGGTGGCAGACGTTGAACGGCGTCTGTTCTTCTGGGATGCCCGCTCGTACCCCGTGACCATCACCGTCGAGACCGGGCTGGACGATCCCGAGATCGACGGACTCGACCCGGAGACCGGGACCCCCATCAAGCACGTTGTGCTGGAAGACCATCAGGCCATCGGCCGGTCCGACACCAACGAGGTGTGGAAGGTATTCAAGTCCTCCTACGCCATCCACCAGTACCGGGAATGGCTGCTGGACTCCGTCGGCAACCTGATTGACGACGACCTGTCCATCGCCAGCGCCGGGCTGCTCCAGAACGGTGGTGTCGCATGGGTGTCAATCGAGATGCCCGACAACATCGAGACCCCTCAGGGGTTCTCCGTGAGGCCCCAGTTGCTCGCCACGACGAGCCACAACGGGACCCTCGCCACCACCTTCAAGATGACGGCGACTGCGGTCGTCTGCGACAACACCCTCCAGTGGGGACTCGCTGGGTCAGGCCAGATGTTCAAGGCCCGTCACAGCAAGCACTCCGGGTTCAAGTTGCAGTCTGCCCGGGAGGCACTGAACATCGTCCACATCGCCGGGGACTCGATCACTGCGGAGATCGAGCGCCTGTCGAACGTCAAGGTCAGCGACGTTGACTACGGACGCTTGGTCAAGATGATCTACCCGGTCCCGACGTTGGAGACCTCCAACGACGCCGGGGTGACCCGTGCCACCAACAAGCAGGCCAACCTGAACACCCTCTGGAAGGAAGACGAGAGGGTCGCACCTTGGAAGGGCACCGCACTGGGTGTGTTGCAGGCGTTCAACACCTTCAACCATCACTACGTCGGCACCGACAAGAACCGGGCCGAACGGAACATGCTGAACGCCCTCAACGGGAAGACTCAGAAGAGCGACGCCGAGGTGCTGACGCTCCTCGACGGCCTCGTCAGCGTCTGAGACCAGCGGGTTGGGCCGGGGGGCTGCGCCCCCGGCCTTTCCCGGTGCTCTCAAGGCATCACACAACATATAGATGGGAGGGCCAGAACTTCACGGTCGTGGCCTCTCGTCGCATCGCTCCTGAGCATGAGTTGAAACTGCTCACCCCCTAATGACAGAACAGATAACTGACGAACAGGTCCCAGCGAACAACCGGCGTGGGGCGGTCCTCTGTGAGGAGTGCGGATTCATCACCGGCCGCAACATGCTCCACAAGACAGAGGGGCTCTGCTGGAACTGCGACCACGACATGAGGAAGCAGGAAAACTACAAAGTATGAGCACCTACTCCGTTTTATCACGATAAGGTGAGGCCAGTCTTGTGGGAGTTCACCTGCGAGAACTGGAACATCTTCAACGACACAACCGATACAAAGGAATAGAACCAATGAAACTGATTGACCTGAAGCCAGAGCACATCTACGTCATCGAGGACACGCAGTACCGATTCGGTCGCCATCGTCACTTTGACTACCAGACGTTCATCCGAACGCTTGACACCATCGAGGGCCTTCCCTCCAACTCCTACCGCTCCTACTCGCATGCCAAGAACTGCATCGAGGGCTGGAGGGTGAGGCAGTACAGCGGAGCCTACGAGTGCCGGGACGCTGCGTACTGGTCCGGGTATGCGGAAGACGACAAGCCGTGGAACGCCACGACCCCCACCCGGTACCTCCTCCGCCAGATTCAGCCCCTGCAAGATCCTGAGACCGGTGAGGTCGTGGAGATCAGCACGGTGGAGGAGTTGCAGGCCCTCAGCGACAAGTCAGAGGCACTCACTGCTGCGGCTGACCGGGAGAAGCGGTCCGCCCAAGCCGAACTGCTGGCCCGGTACCAGACCCTCTCCCCGGAACTCCTCGACCTGCTGGAACTGAGGGAGATGTCGTACCGTGTCGGTGACACCACCACATGGAACTACCGGGACTGGTGCGACTCCACCACCCGGATCACACTGAGCATCGACCAGTTGGAGCGCATGGACAAGGCGGTCCGGTCATGATCGGACTGATCCCACGAGGTTACGAGGGCTACGACGTTGATGACTGTCCTGACTGCGATGGCAGCGGATCAGTCGTCTGGCGCGACGAGCGCGAGGGCGGCACAGATGACTACGGTGCGGAGCCGTGTGTAACTTGCGACGGCGAGGGCATGGTGGCGGTATGAACTACGAGGTCGTAGTGAACCACGCTTGGACCGCCATCTTTGAGGCCGACAGCCCAGAGGACGCCAAGGCGCAGGCCCTGTCGATGGACGAGGAGGTCCCCTGCGACGACAAGTCGATGGGGACCGATGTCGAGGTCGTGAGGCTCCCACGCATCACGCCCCACCCCAAGCGCATCAACGCCCACAACGAGAGTTCTATCGTCTTCGCAGAGGCCCACACCGACGACAACTCTCCACGGCGTCGCCCATCCCAACGGACCGGCGATCTGGAACTGGTGGTCTCCGACAACGAAGGGGTCATCACCAACATCCGCATCAACAGTGAGACCGCTGCGTATCTCGTCCAGACACTGGGCGAGTGCCTCCACTCGATCCTGTTCACACAGAAGGGAAGGAAGCAATGATTGAAGAACTGGCAGCAGAGGTGGCACGGCTGGACCGTGCCGCCAAGACCGCCGACGAGAACCTGAAGCAGGCCAAGGAGAAGTTGATGGCTGCGATGGACGAGGTGGGCATCGTCAAGATCAAGACGACCAGCGGTCGTGCGGTCATCACCCTCGTCAACAACGAGAGGCTGAACATCGACTGGGTGAGCCTCAACGAGATCGACTCAGAAACCGCCTCAAAAGTCCGTGTCGAAAAGGCCGACACATCGCTGTTCCGGGCGGCACTGGCGGCGGGACTCATCGACATGGACCTCGCCGCAAGGGTCTCCAGTGTGTCCCAGTTTCGTCAGATGAGGGTCACCCGCAAGTAGCAGAACACTTACTTGTGGAACAGTCCACAGAAGCGCCTCCACTTAGCATTGTGCTTTTGGAGGCGCTTTATGTGTGTGTGTGTGTGTGTGTGCTTGCGCCCGGGCGCGAGCGGCGGGCGGGCGTGGGCGCTGGCCGCTCGACCGGGCGGCGGGCTGGGGCTTGAGGGCGAACAGGTGTTCGAGATCGAACGTATGTTCGGGGCGAACGTATGTTCGATTCAGGCCCCCGGGCGGCGGGCGGCGGGGGGGGGCCAGACCCCTGAATGCCCTGAGAGGGGTCAAACAGGGCCTGTGAGGCGTTCTATCGCTATGGGTGGGGGGTAACCCCCGAACGGGTGTCGAGGCCCGCAGAGGGCCTGTGCGTGCGTCTGAGGGGAAGTCCCCAAAGTTGGGCCTAACTGGTCACAACGTCGTGGTTGCCTGACCGCAGAGAGTGATAGTACGAACATCAGGCAGACACTCGACCATGCTCGGGGGGAGGGTGGGAAACTCGGCCCTCCGCCCGCCTTGTGTATGTGGGAGGGAGAGTGCCGAAGCCGTGAGGCCCGGCGGGTCGGGTCCGACCTCTGTTGCTCTCCCTCCTGCTCGACCCCAAAACGACGAGAGCCCCCGACCGCTGTGGCCGGGGGCTCTCTGGTTGGTGGTGGTCACTCACATCGGGCAGGTGTGCTGGCACCCGCACCGGCACCCGCAGTCGAGGTCGCCGGGCTCCAGCCCGCACTCCTCGCACAGGTCGTTCGGGCCGCTGAGGGCGTCGAGCAGGCCGCTGAGGTGCGGGTCGGCGGCGGCGGCGAACGAGTCGCAGAGCAGGCCGACCAGACGGTCCACCTCGATGGTGTCGAGGACGATGACCGTCAGCGGGTTGGTTGGCGTACTGCTCGTCACCTCAGCCATTGGACAGGCCCTCCTCGACAGCGTCGGGGAACAGACGCCCTCCGTTGGCCTCGATCTGGTCGAGGGCCTCGGCAAGAGCCTCGGCGTGCTCCTCCTCGACCACCTCGATGGTCGTGTAGGTGCCCGGCGGCAGGTGATGGTCGGCCTCGGTCATCGGCTCCACCCACCAGCCCTCAAACACCTGCTTGTGGTTGGTGGAGAAGATGATCTCCCCGGTGTATGGGTGCTCGTCGTGTTCGAGGACCGCCATCAACTCCACGACCAGATCGGTCAGGGAGTGGAAGCGGTGTTCGGCCAGCCAGTCGGAGACCAGCGCCTCGACGTACGGGTTCGGTACTGCGTTCTGGGTGCCCATGTGGGCCTCCTTCTCTTCTGCCCTCGACTGGTGTCGAGGATCGTCCCCTGCCCAGTCACGATCTGGGAGGCGGGCGTTACCCGCTCAGGGGGTCTTGATTCGTCGGTGATGGCCTCCCGGTCGCTGGGTCCATTGACCTTCACCTCCTTGCGTGCCCAGCAACTCCTAGGGCTGTCACGCCTCACGCCAGAGGTTTCCAACCTCCCGGCCGTGCTCGTCCCCTGCGGCCTCGTGAGGGCCGGTGCCGGGCTGTCCCGGTCAGGGGGGTAGTTCAGGGGGACATCTCGTCGTTGCCGACGGCCACCGCATCCTCGATGAGCAGCATCCATTGGACTGTGCAGTCACAGTCGATCTGGCCGTCGTCCTCGATGAGGTACCCGTCCTCACCGAACATGCAGCGGCAGTATTCCTCGGTGAGCCGGAACGCCAGTTCTCGGATGGCGGCGGCGACGGCTTGGTCGCCGGTCATGGAGCCATAGGGAACCTTGCCCCGCACCACCATGCTGATGTCGGTCATGCCGTCACCTGCTCGTTGATGGCGACGACCTCGTCTGGTCGGAAGACCAGCGTGCCTTCCTCGCCGTCCTCCTCGATGTCGAAGCGCCATGCGTCACGGTCGTCGTCTAGGACGATGAGGTCGAGGCCGTCGAAGCCGACGACCTCGCCCGTGATGTCCTGCTCGATGACCCGGACACGCTGGCCGACCGTCACCTGCTCGTCCGGTCGAAGACCGTGACGCATGGGGACCACTCGGCTGAAAGCGCCGTGGACGATGGCCCCTTCCGGGGCCTCGGCGTAGTCGGTGTAGACGACGATCTGGCCGTCGTTGTCGGTGTCGTGCTGGAAGAGCGACTGCAACTGCTCCACCAGATGACCCAACGAGTAGAACCGATGGCGGTCGAGCCAGTCGGCGTGTGGATGTTCAGGGGTGCCCATGTGGGCCTCCTTCTCTTCTGCCCCCGACCGGGTCGGTCGAGGATCGTCCCTGCCCGGGGGTCGAACCCGGGGCCCTGCCAGTCAGGGGGTGTGCTCAGTAGTTGGGCTCTTTGCGGCTGGAACTCTCTGCGCTCTCGTCCAGCATCCACCGGGTGCAGCCAGAGGCCAGCCGGTGGAGGACATGGAGTTGCCCCAGTTTCCATGCCCGCCTCGGGTCCTGCATGGACCGGAGGGGCGTGCCCTGACGACCTTGGTGGGAGGACAGGGCTCCGGTGGAGGCAGCCCTGACCGCATCGAGGTCATCCAGACGGCCCACTAGTTCACCCAGTTGGTGGGTGAACACAGGAGCCCGGAGGTCGCAGTAGATCGGATGCGACCATCGTCCCCCGGTCTCCTTGGGGGAGAGCATGAGGTCGTGGTCTGTGAGCCAGCCCTCGCTCTCCAGCGGGGTGCCGCACAGCAGGACCGACACATAACCGTGCGGTCGCCCGTGCGTGCTGGCGACCAGCACCCACCGCTCCTCCACGAAGTCCGGGTGGGACTCGTAGAGGCTGCCGAAGCCGTTCCTCGCTCGGACCCAGCCCTCGCCCACGCCGTTGAACTGGTCGTCCATCTCGGGCGGTGACCACTCCACCTCAGGGAAGGCGTGGCACACCCGGATGTCTCCCTGCCGGAGGCCAATGTCCTCCAGCGGCTGGTACTCGGGCCGGGCTGCCGCCCGGTCAATCAACTCCTGTATCTCGCTCGGGATGTCCATGATGGACTCCGTTTCTCTTCTGCCCGGCCACCGGGTCGGTGGTCGGATCGTCCCCTGCGGCCTCACGAAGGCCGATGCCCGGCGGTCCGGGTCAGGGGGGTAGTTCAATCGACGCATCCACATCGCTGGAGGAACTGCTGGCGGTCGAACGTGGACGAGTCTGCGACGAACTCGTCAGCCAGCAACTCCAGTACCCACCGGGGCACGATGCGTCCCCGGAGGGTGCGGGCCAAGCGGAGCGTGACCAGCGGGCTCACCCGGAGGTGATCCCACGACGGGCACCACTCCCGGGTGTCCATGTCGCACCGTTCGCACGGCACATGGCGGGCGGTCATCGGAGGCCCAGCCTCTCGGCGCATACCGGACCTATCCCAGCGGACACGCTGTCCCATCCGGTCGTGGTCCCGTCCGATTCGAGCGCACGGCCACAGACCCCGCAGGACGAGGTGATGTGTCCGTAGGCCCGGAGCGCCACCTCGGGGTCATCGAGGATGGCCCGGAGGAGGTCGGCGTTGGTCCCGATGTACTCGCCGCCCGGGCGCTGGTTCCCGTATCGGGTGTCCGCTGCCGTGTAGACGGCGCAGTCCCTCACGGTGAACCAGCCCTGCGACGAGAGGGTCACCCGGACCTTGCACCGGCTGACCTCGTCCTCGGTGAGGTCGAGGTGGCCGGGGTGGGCGAACCTCGCCGCCTTGTTGCCGTTGTGCCCGGTCCCGACGAGGAACGGCTCCAGAGCCGTCAGGTCGAGGCCGGTGCTCTCCGGGGCGACGCAGGCGGGGTCTCCGCTGCGGTGGTAGGTGAGCCAGTTGGGCTTGCCCCCATCGGGGTTGCCCTTGACTCCTGAGTACCCGTCCCCCTCGGCCACATAACTGCCGCAGTTGGCGCACCGTGTGCGGAACCTGTTGGAGATGATCCGGTCCCTGTCGTCGGGGCCGGGCCAGTCCGGGGGTGCCCCGGGCTTGGGAGCGGAATCCGACTTGGGGAGTGCCAGCAGGCGCTCGATGGCGCTGCTGGCGCTCTTCCTGTCGAAGCCCTCGACACCGGCCTGCTCCATCCAGTCAGCGATGGCGCTGTTGATCTCGGCGGGGCTCGACCCGG
>CEPQ01130563.1_pt1 | contig 11335 bp, 24 predicted proteins | sample 530411 | NCBI WGS metagenome assembly CEPQ01 (sample SAMEA2620039, study PRJEB7988) | marine metagenome | isolation source: saline water (ENVO:00002010), including
CCAGAGAAGATAGCTGCGTTCATCACTAAGATGGATGCAATCATAAATCAAGGTAAGAATATATACATACCCAAAGATACTGTAGAATTCGAGCTAGTAGCTGTACCTTCTAATGCGACCCTAAATCCGCTTCCTTGGCGTAATCACCTAAAAGACTACTTCTTTCAGGTGGTGGGTATACCCCAGATTATACTAGGTAGCTCTGGGGAGTTCACAGAAAGCACTGCTAAGATAGCTTACCTAGCTTTCCAGCAGAGCGTAGAGGATGAACAGCGAGAGATACAAGACCAGATATGGCGACAGTTGCGTATCCGACTAGAGCTAGAGTTTCCAGCAACTATGCAGAACGAGGTAATCAGTATGAAGCAGGATGAAGCTAAGGATGCAGGACAGGCTACAGGCTTCCAACCTAGCGATACACAGATACCAGAAGTGGGGGTAGAGAATGGCTAGGTTCACAGCAGATACAATAAGAGCCCAGCAGGCTAAGTTAAGAAAGAAGCAAGAAGAGCAGACAGGAAAAATAGTTAGAAAGAAAGGCATAGGTGTTAGAGAGATAAGAGAGAAGACTAGAGCGACCGTATTGGAGACTGTAGAAGACCAAGCTTCCAGAAAGAGCAACGAGGCTGCATTTACTAGAACTATAGTTCCTGAAGGTTCAACTGCATTTAGTCCAAAAGATAAGATAGTTCAGTCTATTGTAGGTGGTGAAGTAGTCTCTGAGATAAGGATGACTCCGCAACAATTTAACGAGTGGGGACGTTCTTTCACAAGAGGTGCTGGCTCTTCTGACCCTATAGTACAGGCAGCCCTGAACGCAAAAGATACAACCGAGGCTGAAAGGGTTCAAGATATATCTGCGCAAAGAGAAGCACCCTTCACGCCAGAGATGGCGCAGCAGATACTCGATAGTTTTCCAGAATTGCAAGGCACGTCAGGTGGCGACTTCCTTACCGAGATTGTAGGTTCTCTAGGTCAGATAGGTAGAGGTGCGGCTACAATAGCTACAGGTACAGCCTTAACCGCTTCGGCTGTTGGTGCGCCAGCAGGAGTACCCCTAATAGCAGCAGGTGGAGTGGACGTGCTTGGGGGATTTACTAGCATCGCAGAGAGAGCGCAGGGCGCAACGGTGGCACGCGGTCAGAAGCAGTACATGAAGGCAGCAGAGGAGCTTAAGGCATTGCCATCTAAGGTAGCCAGTGGACAGATGGGTCGCACAGAAGCAGAAGTAATGGCTGAGATATTTCTCGGTTTAATTGATGAGTCTATCGCTGTAGTTGCAGAAGAGGGAGCGGGCTTATTCGGGTTTGCGCTGTCCAAAGGGGACGACGAATTGGCAGAAATGATTATTTTTAGGAATGCTAACGCGAACATAGTGAATGAAATCAGAACAGTTCCACAGACTAGAAGGGGGTTCTTGACCGAATGAACAAGCTAGACTGGCGTATAGCGGTAGCGGCCATAGCAGGCCTAGTAGTGATTGAATGCGTAGCTATGGTCAACGGTATAAACGGTACGATGCGGACTGTAATCGTAGCAGCAATATGTGCACTAGCTGGATTAATGATAAACCCATTTTCTAAGAAATAGAAATACTTATAACAGAGGGGCATACTATACTAGAATGGAAGCTAAAAAAGCAGAGCCAGAAAAACTACCAGAACAAATATCAACGCCCAATATAGACGCATCACAAGAGAACTCCATGATAGAAGAGGCAAGGAAAGCAGCAGAACGCATGGAAAAAGCCAACGCAGAGAGAAAACTATTAATTGAAAGAGAAGAGAAGCTAACCGCCCGACGCATACTGGGTGGTCAGACAAGTGCAGGGGGCGCAACTCCTGTCGCAGCAGAGGAAACGCCAGTAGAGTACGCCAAGAGAGTCATGGCAGGCAAGGTATGAAAGAGCCAGAAGACCTCGGCGTAGAAGTAGGAACTACAGAGCAGGCAGCATGGACAGAGCTGAAGGAGCGCGCAGAGAAGGATATTGCAACCAGTAAGCGAGCCATTTTGATGGATGACGCAATAATAAAACTAGCTGAAACAATGATAGAAGCAGAGCGTAAGGCGATGGCAGCATAATGCACGCTACATTTATACCCTACGGCAAGCGTTCAGAAGTAGAGCTACTCTTCCGAGACATGGAAGCTCAGAAGTTCCTTTGGAAAATGTGGAAAGGAAAGAAGGTGCAACACATTTATGTAGGTGGAGCTATTAGAATATTACCGTTTGGTATCTATGAATATGTCTTTCCTAAGGAACACAAAGACCTTGTCCTTGCTACGCTTAAGTTTGCTAATCAAGGGCAAGCGTACGCTAGCTCTAAGCATGGCAAGATATCTTATGCCAAAATTATTGGAGCTGTTCGCATGAAGCTACTGCGCAAGTTGGCTGGATGCGAGAAGACGCCAGAGTTTAAAGACAACCGCACACTACCTTGGATTAGACAGAACGTTAAAATCATACCTCTTGGAGTCCGCAGTGACCCAGACATGGTCGAGCACATGGGTGAGTTCATGGGCTGGACGCACGAGGCACTATGACCGAGCCTGCCCCCTTGCCAGTGATTATAGGGGGGCAGGCATTCGTTGCATCTGTCCTTTTATGGTGGGCTTACCGCCTATCGAAAAATGGAAATACTTAAATACATCTTATAGTATATATACCCATGGCAGGAGAAGCAACAGTAAAAGTAGAGACACATATGCCAATTTCCTTAACCGTAGCCAACGGCACAGGTATCGAGAGGGGAGCACTTCTGAAGTTAGCAGACCCAGCAACGGTATCGGGCGTAACCACTGGAACTGTAGACCAAGTTGTTGGCGGAATCGCAGCGGAAGAAAATTTTATTGCCTGATAGACAATAAATTCTATAATCGCTAGCGACGGTAAGGTGAACTTGGCAGTTTACAGAGGTGGCATCTTTAGGATGACAGGCTCAGGTAATATAACCGCTGGCAATGCAGTCGTAATAGACGGCGTAGCCACAAGTGGAACAGCAACCAATAAGGTTTCAGCAGCTGGAGTAAATGCAGAGAATATCTTAGGTATTGCAATGGAGACATCGACAGATGGACAGACGCTCTTAGTTGAACTAAGACCGCAAACGGTGAATTTAGCTTAAAATGGCAGACGGACAAGGACAGGCAGATATTCGTGGACTAGACATCGATAAGCTAGCAAAGGGTTTCGCAGATGAAGAGTACATCTTTAAGAGATTTGTGACTAACTCAACCACTAGCGCACGAGAGATACGATGGTATCAAAAGACATCGGGAGCTGTAGACACAGTAGACACGAGCGGAATAACTAGCTCGCAAATAGTGAACCAGTCGTTCAAATCGCTACCATGGACAGCAGAGCAGACGTGGACACGAAACACATCTTACATCCGCAAGTATTTCGTAGAGTCACCTTTAATCAGCATGGAAGACATAAAGGACTCCGACGTAGACATACTTGCCACGCACGTCAGAGACTTGGTTCGCGCAGTAGCAGCGAAAGTGGACGCAAGGATTTACACTGCGATTACCACCGATGGTAACATACTAACTGGTGCAGCAACGCAAGACGGTTGGGATGACTTAGCAACTGGTAATCCAATACTGGACATCATGGTGATGAAGCAGCAAATCAGAGCACAAGGATACAACGTTGAAGGCGCAATACTGGCAATCAATTCAATCGAAAACAAGTGGCTTCTGAACTACTTAATCAGCGTCAAAGGTTCAAGCATACCTCAGTTCGCAAGCGAAAAAGTACAGAGCGGCGTAGTGATGAACATCCTTGGCGTGAAAGTAGTGGTTAGTGAGAACGCAACAACCGACCAAGCAGCGATGTGGATACCAAACCGAAGTGCTACATGGAAGTCTTTCGCTCCAATCTCTTCAGTAGTCATAGATGAACCTATGATTGGTAAGAAGGTGCGAGTGATGGAAGAGGGCGAGTGTATTGTTACAGACCCAAAAAGCATTTACTTGTTGACGGATACGATAAGCTAAAATGACACTATCAACGTGCGAACGAATGATACGTGACTACACAGAGAGCGGTCAGAAAAAACTGGCTGCTTTCTGGATAGCTAGGCGTAACCACAAGTATGGCGACCCTGCTGCAAAAGCAGAACCAGTAGCGGAAGAGCCAGTTAAGGAAGTTAAAAAGAATGGTAAGAAATCAAAGAGACGCAAGTCAAAGTGAGTGGACTGTAACTAACTGGACATCCGACTTAACTTTAGACTGTGACGGTGGAGCTATTGCAGCAACTGATGACGTACTCGGAACTCTGATTAAAACTCTAATTGAGAACGGTACGCTTAATGGAACGGTGAGTGCATAATGGCGCTAGGCGATGTAACAGCAACGTTTGAAGGAACGTTTGATATAACTTCGGCAGCCTTCATAACCGAGATGGACACGCTAAACACAGGTGCGCAAACAGCTGGTGGGGATACAAAAAGCATAATTCTAGTACCTGCAGGCAACCTTATGAACCAAGTCCACATAGTAACAATAGCTAGAGCAGGACTGTAAACTATTTATAGTTGCAGTGCTTTTTTATTTTTATGGCAACCATAGTGGGGACTACAGGCGGAATAGGAACAAGAGCTATTGCTACTCGTTACCCAGTAACCGTAGGTATAATAGCAGGTACTACTAGACAACCTTCCACACCAGCTTGGCTAGTTCCAGAGAAATCTCTAGTTCCTGAGAGGCGCAAGGCGTTTATGTGATGGCAGATAAAACCGACAGGCTTCTCAAGGCGATGAAGGTGAACACACCCAAGAATACTAGCTTCGGCAATTTCTCTCTTCCCAATAATTCTGGAGACCACGTTCAAGGTTTCAAACGTAACACACCTGAGTTAGACTACGACATTGCAAATAAGAAATATGTGGATGACTCTACGGCTACGCCTGCTTTGCAGGCAGTGTGTGACGTGGGCAACACCACCACGACGGACATAAACTGCAATATAATTAATACGTCTACAGCTTCTGACGTGGTCGCCAACTTCGAGTCAACCACCGACAAAGCAACGCTACAAATAAATGATAACGATACCACTGCGTACATCTTAGTTAAGAATGACAGGCTTCAGCTTGGTGCAACCAACGCGCTAGACACTGGCAACATATCTATCAACCTAGACAATGGACGTTTAGGAATTGGCAAGAACTCTCCGAGCAATCCGCTACACGTAGTCAATGCTACCGCCGATACTCTAGCTGTGTTCAAAAGCGAAGATGATAAGGCAGCAATCAAAATCTCAGATGATGATACCGACAGCTTTTGGGGAGTGAGAAACAGCTTCGCCTACTTCGGGGGGACTAACGGGCTAAATGCAGCCAACGTAAACTTCGACATAGCCAACGTTCGTTTAGGCGTAGGCACAACCACTCCTGCAACGACGCTAGACGTGGATGGAGACTTAACTATTGACAAGATTTATCTGAATGATGACATACGCATAGGCACTAACCTCGACGCCAATATTGTGTTGCCTGACAACGCGGGAGTACAACATTTTAGAATTAAAGACAGCGACTTTAATAGCGTCTTTATGTGCGATAGCAACGGCGATGTGACTGGGTTTGGCGGTTGGTCAACATCTGGAGATATAACTAGCACTGCGGGGGATGTGACGGGGACGGGTTTATTTGCTGGTACTGGCGATATAAACTCAGTTCCGTGGACTGATTATAGTGGTACTTCAACCATTGTAGGCTGGCAAGCAGTAGGGCTAACGGCTAATATTTGGTATAAAAAGATAGGCAAGCTCGTGTATGTGAGCTACGCGATAACTGGCACGAGCAACGCAGTAACGGCTAGCTTCACATTACCCTACACGGCGGTCAACTCAGCAGCTTACGCGCCTATATCAGCTATGCGATTTGTAGATAACGGCGTGGCTTCTGCAACCCCAGGGATGGCTTCGCTGGCAGCCAATCAAGCTGTTGTAAATTTATGGGTAGACTGGACTACACTAGCCAATTGGACTAACGCCAACCAAAAGAATATCAACGGTCAGTTTTTCTATGAAGTAGCCTAACTAAAGGCTTATAAAGGGGGGGCACACTATACATATAGGTGAATAAAATGACTAATCAAACAAAGAACCCAGAAACTGTAGGCTTGTCTTTGACTCAGACTGCTAAGGGTTTCTGGTATGTAGACAGGTTAAAAGCCGAAGGTGGAGACGTGAAGAGCATGATGGCTCAACTAGATGAAGTTATAGAAGGTACGCTTGTAAGACTGTACGCATTAAACAACCCTGAAGAGTGTGAAGAGATTGAACAAGAGATTGCACAAGAGAAAGGACTAGAAGTAGAACAAGCTATGAAAGAGGCACAAAATGGAGACTGAAAACTTAGGCATAGAAGGTAATGTCCTTTTGCTAAAAGCGGTAGTGGGCGCGCTCGGCGAGCAGGCTACCCCCGAAATGACAATCTCGGTCTACCAAGAGGTTTGCAAAGACAGGCGCATGATTTGGATACAGAAGCAGAGGGACACACAGAGTTCCACCCGCAGCGAAGGGGCGTCTCAGAAACAGTTAGATTACCTCGAATCGCTAGGTGGAAAACCAACTCCGAATATGAGCAAACAAGCCGCTAGCGATGCAATTAAAGCCGCGCTTGAGAAGAAATGATGCACGCTTTCACAGGCGGAATAATCGCCACGGTTGTAATTGTGTGGATGGTTTGGGTTACCTGTAGGTTATTGAAAGAATGAGAAACGAAGGCGAAGTAAAAGCATTTTTAGAAGGCCTAGCTAGAGGTTTAGAAGTGGCTCTGCCTGAAGAAGAGTTTTGTAAACTTAAAGCCGATATGGTGAGGGCTTTAGAAGGATGAAGCCTGAACCGCTCTTCACAAAAGGGCAAATAAGAGACATGATAGAATCGGGAGATGATGAGTTAGTTGAATTTGAAGATGCTAATTTCATGAACTATGATGAGTTGATTAAAAGATGGGAAAAATTGTAAAGCCGAGTCCGCTCAAGGGCAAAGAAATAGAAAGAGATAGTTTAGGCGCATTTGATTTAGCTTTTAAGAAAGAGGATGTAGCAGCGGCTGTAGCTTGGCTCAAACAACAACTCCATAATCATTTTGAAGTGATGGATTGGTATAAGGCAGACCCAGAGATTGTAGAAAAATGGATAGCTGAGGAGACAGTTGATGCTGCCTTTGCGGATGTTATAGATGGAAACAAGCCGTAAGTTTAGATGGATGACTGACACCTTTAAGCATGATTTCAATAAGATTGTGAATGACCTAAAGAAGGAGCTTTCACAGCTTAAGCAATTCGACAAATACCACGTTTTTAAGCTGCTTGATGAGTACTTCGAGCAGTAGTTATTTTTAACCGCATTTATAAGAGAGATAGTAGTATTTCTCAACGCATAGCGAACCTCTGTTCGCGTTGCAACGGAAACATACATAGGTGTAGTGGTTTCCTAACGCATACATAAGAGGGTTCTCGCCACAATTTACTTATCTATGTAAGCCTATAGGCTGGCATGCCAGCCTATAGGGGATAGATAGGGCATAGTTGGCTCATGGTTATATGTATGCTTAACGTATATCGGTTTACCATGCTCTACTGCTATCGGTTTGTAACCGAAAGGTTTATATACCCCTGATGCGTAGTTACAGTAAGAGAAGTGACATATCTAGATGGACTGCTCTCTCTCCCCCTGTTGCTGACCCAACAGTAGGCTCGACGTATAGCGGTTTGTGGTATGTTGCTAGCCTTACATACATAACAGCGTCGCTGCATAACGGTTTTCGGACTACAGCGACCCTTAAGCGAAAGAACACCTATATGCTTCGCTGGACAAGAGACAAAATCCTCTGGAATTTCGAATTTTGCAAAAAGAAAGAGAAAAAGCGAGAAGAGAGCCGCTTCTAATCTAATTGCAAGTGAGCCTTCATCCTGTACCTCTGAGTCAATGGTCATAGGCGAACCTACAAGTCTTTAATAACAAGCTCTTCAATCTCATCTCAGTAGATTGGTAGTGATACCTAGTATATGAAAGTATTAGGATAGTATAGGGTAAGGTCATAAGTATACACTCTATATGAATATAATATGTAACTATACCTGTCTAAGATAATAGCTGGACGGGTATCAATCAATCCTAGTTCTAGTCAGTAGTATATTGATACTGCGTTTGATTTGTATATATGGGGTAATGTATACCTGACTCGCTAAAATATTATATAGTGTATACATATATACCCCCCTATGATAAACAAACCTCTAAAGATGCAAAACCCACGCATAGCGAAGCTGGATAGACTCGAATGGTTGAGAAAGTACAAATCTCAAGCCTCCCCAACCGATGAAGCTCTCATTAAGGTCATTATGACTCGATGGGGCTTATCTCGCAAGATTGCAAGGGACTACCTTCAGATTATAACATGAAACTAACCCTCGACCCTTGGCAGAGAGACTTTTTAGCTTGCAATACTGATAAAATCCTATGTACGGGTCGCCAAGTCGGCAAGAGCGAAGTATGCGGTATGGATGCTGGTGAATATGCGGCTAAACACCCAAATAAGACCACTTTAATGATTGCACCCACCGAAAGACAGGCATACGCCCTCTTTGACAAGACTTTCGACTATTTGAACACTAATTACCCCAATAAGATTAAGATGGGTAGGGATAGACCCACAAAGAAGCGTATCAACCTAACAAATGGTCATACTATCTGGTGCTTACCAACTGGCATCTCTGGCATCGGAGTACGCTTCCTAACGGTTCATAGGCTCTATATAGATGAAGCTAGCCGAGTACCAGAAGAGGTGTTCACTGCAGTCACGCCTATGCTCTTAACCACTGCAGGCATCATGATTATGCTGTCGACACCTGCAGGTTGTCAAGGACTGTTCTATGACACTTGGAACAACAAAGGCGACGCCTTCAACAGCTTCAAACGCTTCAGCATCGACTCAGAGACCTGCATCCGAAATCGAGAGATTTGCAAAACGTGGACTAAGGTACAGAGGGATAAGGGGCTTCAACACCTAGAGCGTGAGCGTGCGAGAAAGAGTAATGCGCAGTATAGTCAAGAGTACATGGGGCGCTTCGTGGAGTCCTTACACTCCTATTTTCCCTTAGCTCTAATAAAGCGAGCTATGCACCCCAAACCCAAGGTTAAACCAGTAGGCGACCACTTCGCTGGTCTGGATATTGCTCGAATGGGTGAAGACCAGACTGTACTCTTCTCTGTATGTCGCCAAAGGCGTGATAGGATAGTACAGACAGACATGGAAATCACAGAGAAGACCCGTCTAACCGATACAGTTCGCTTAGTTCTACAGAAAGATAGTATATGGGGTTACAAAAAGATATACATAGACACTGGCGGTATGGGTGTTGGGGTGTTTGACCCCCTCTTAGAAGAGGAACAGACCCGTCGAAAGGTAGTCTCTATCGATAACGCAACCAGAGCTCTCGAATTCGCAGGAACTAAGTCTAAAAGACTGATGAAAGAAGACCTTTACAACAATCTACTGCGTCTTTTTGAACAAGGAAAAATAGAACTGTTCGATGACCCCAATATACTACTGTCTCTCAGGTCGGTACAATACGAGTACACTAAGAATGGTAACATGCGCATCTTTGGCGAATATTCTCACATTACAGAGGCTCTGGTGCGTGCAGCGTGGTGTATGGCATCGAAAGACTTAAATCTCTGGTGTTATTAGTGGGTGTATGGCGGCAACCTTAGCTACAGTTTATCAGGTTCAGATGAAGGCAGGCGTAAACGTCAGCGCGTCTGGGGGAGACACCAATTTCATTACTAATTATATTGAAGAGGCAGAGGGTGTTGTATGTGCCAGAGCGAGATATGACTTCATATCTAACTTTGCTAGCCTAAATGCCTATACTAAACAGCTCTTGCGTGCTCTAGTTACTAGCTGGGCTGCTATGAAAGCAATAGACTATGATATGTCTGGGTTCTCAACTCGTGTGGAAGCAGAGACTATGCTAGATGTGCTTAGAGATGACTTCGTGAAAGCTATAGAGGCTTTGGAGTCAATGGATGTTCAGGAGTTCCTAGGAGTTAAATAATGCCAGTTCCAATAGTATATAGGACAGGGGGTGACCCCGTAGTGCAATTCTCGTGGATAGAGTTCGCATCCAATACAGGCTACGTCGCCTTTCAAGGTGGCTCTAGTGAAGCCAATGGCGGAGCACAGACCTATTGGCTCGCTACTTCTAACCCTGCTGGAGCTCCACAACTATCTAGCACAGGTTGGGCAGACATAGACTTCGACTTCACATTTAAGCGACCTATGACCGCACAGGCGGCGGATGCCTTAGTCACCTTCACAACCAATATTAACAATGGTGCGCAAGGACAGGTTACGGTTAAACTCTATCACGTTCGCGGTGCTGTAGAGACTCAACTCGGAGCTACGTTTGTGTGTGAGAACCATAACAATGCAGGTGCTAACAACCGAGCGTATAGGAACTGTGCAACTATAACGCCTACCGCAGAGCAAGTGTTCAAAGTAGGTGATAAGATTAGAGTCAATGTTACAGAGGCTAATAATGTAGGTCTCTATCATGACCCCTCGAATGGCGCTATAGCGGCAGGAACAGATAATGATGTAGGCGCAGGCACGCAATTTATATTAAACATGCCTTTCAAAATAACTTAAAATGCCAATTAAAATAAGTAGAGACATAGCAGGAGCAGAAGGCACAGCTACAGTGCCAGATGACGTGCTAGTAGATGCAGTAGTTACAGATGGTGCTACAGGAGACAAGGAAACAACCTTCCAGCATAGCGATTTTGCTCAGAACTACGGTTACTACACAGCCATACCAGAGCTGAAGCAAGCCATCGACATGCGAGCTATGTGGACAGTTGGCAAGGGATGGAAAGCCGATGTACGCACAACGGTGGTGTTAGAACGTATGCGCGGATGGGGTGAAGACACCTTTAATGATATTCTTAAGAACATGATAGTAGTAAGACGGGTATGCGGAGACGCTTTCGCAGAGATTATAAAAGACAATAAAGGCAACCTATTAAACATAAAGCCCTTAGACCCTTCAACTATCAAAACCATAGTCGACCGTCGTGGCATGCTGGTCGCTTACGCACAGACTTCTAAGACTTCCACGCGGACTAAGAAGCGCTTCCAGCCAGAGCAGATTTTGCACTTCATGAACAAGAGACGCGCAGATGAAATACATGGGCGCTCCGACATCGATGTGATTGAAGAGATAATCAAAGCTAATCATGAAAGCTTCCAAGACATGAAGCAGCTAATGCACCGTCACGTTAAGCCAATCATGGCGTTCAAGCTAGCTACAGACAA
>CEPQ01004754.1_pt1 | contig 11266 bp, 13 predicted proteins | sample 530411 | NCBI WGS metagenome assembly CEPQ01 (sample SAMEA2620039, study PRJEB7988) | marine metagenome | isolation source: saline water (ENVO:00002010), including
GCCCGTGGTAGCAAAGTAATTCGCTGTGATGAATGTTTGCTTCCAACACAAAACTGTATTTGTGAATTTAAGCCTGAAGCTGGCACAGACGTGGCGGTTTTGTTTTTAATGTACAAAGGCGAATATTATAAACCTACCAATACAGGCCGTTTGATAGCGGATGTGGTTAAAGACAACCACGCGTTTTTGTGGAACCGAACCGAACCTGATGAAGCGTTATTGAAACTGCTAAGCGACGACAAATATTTTCCTATTGTGGTATTTCCCCACGAATATGCTGCAGCTGAACGCTGTATCGACGCGCCACCATTGAATACTGGTAAAACATTACTATTTATTTTCTTGGATGGAACTTGGCGTGAAGCGAAGAAGATGTTTGTAAAAAGCCCTTACTTACATAGTTTTCCTGTGTTAGGCGTTAGCATGGAAGTGGCTTCAGACTATTTACTCAGAGAGTCTACCCATGATTTCCAACATTGTACTGCAGAGGTAGGTATTAGCGTTTTGGCTCTTGCTGCTCAAAAGCAAGGGGCACAAACGTTAGCGCATTATTTTAGCGTGTTCAGGCGCGAATACTTAAAAGGTAAGCCTCATTTACAACACAAGCTCGCGTTTGCAGAGTCGCAGGTTAAAGATAACATCTAAAAAGTGTCACTTTTATTTGCGAAAGTATTGTTTTACATCCACTATTTTATATTAACAAAACACGGAGAAAGCGAATGGCATCAGTTACTTTTCAAGGCAATACAGAACAACCAAGGGGCAACTACCTGAAATAGGTACAGCTGCACCAGACTTTACCTTAGTAAAGGCAGATTTGGGCGAAGTAACGCTGTCCGAGCTTGCTGGGAAAAACGTTGTATTGAATATCTTCCCTTCAATCGACACAGGCACTTGCGCAATGTCAGTGCGCAAATTTAACGAAGAAGCTGCAAAATTAGATAATACAACTGTTATCTGTGTGTCTGCAGACTTACCGTTTGCAGCGGGCCGTTTCTGTGGCGCAGAAGGCATCGAAAATGTTCTTACAGGCTCTACTTTCCGTTCAAGTTTTGGCGATGATTACGGTGTGACTTTTGAATCAGCACCGCTAACAGGTTTACTGTCGCGTTCGGTTGTCGTTATCGATACTGAAGGTAAAGTGGTTTACACAGAGCAGGTAGCAGAAACCACTGAAGAACCAAATTACGCCGCTGCTATTTCTGTATTAAGCTAAGAAGACCACTTAAGTAATAAGTGAAGTAGTACATAGTTAATGTAAATCAATACCAACCGATTCGGTTTTTCGCGGTATTCAAGGCGCTCGCTCATGTGGGCGCTTTCTAGGAGGATGTAATGGCATCAGTATTGTTGTCAGTGGGCGAATTAGCCAATGCAATGCAACAAAAACCAGTCACGCTTGTAAGAGCGTTAATGGATGATCCCGTTTCAAAAACGCCCGATACGCGAACGGCAATGGTATTGCCCGCATCAGTAGATTTTGATCTAGACAGCGAAGGTAGCGATCACACTACAGGTTTACCGCACAGTATGCCCTCAGCTGATGACCTAGCTATTTATCTAGGAAATCAGGGGATTACGGCAAATACGCCCATAGCAGTTTACGACACCCGAGGTATTTATTCTGCGCCTAGAGTGTGGTGGATGCTTAAAGCACTTGGGCATAAAGATGTATATATATTAAATGGTGGCCAACCTGCGTGGGGGGAAGCTGGGCTTCCCGTTTCAGAACAGCAGCAGTATGGGAAACTAACCTACCAAGCAACACCTCGACCTGGGTGGTTTGCAAACTCGAGTGCAGTGCTTCAGGCTATAAATACCGAAGCACAATTGGTAGATGCGCGAAGTGGCCCGCGATTCAAAGGCGAAGTCTCAGAGCCCCGCGAGGGCGTGCGCTCAGGACATATGCCTGGCGCTTACAATATTCCTTTCGATACATTACTTAAAGACGGGCACTTTTTATCTGTAGAAGAGCTTAGTGCTGTATTTGCACAAGCAAAGGTGGATTTGCGCAAACCTATTATCTGCACGTGCGGTTCAGGTGTAACCGCTTGTATCATTGGCGTTGCAGCTCTTATGTGCGGCGCTACGCAAGTTTCGGTATATGATGGTTCTTGGTCTGAGTGGGGCGCAAATACTCAGTATCCAGTAATCAAAGACGTGTAAAAGAATAGAAATGTTTAACGCTGAAATCACTGATGTTCGCATCAGCTCCGCGTCATCATCATCTGAAAAATAAACTGAATAACTCGCCTTATAGCAACAGAGTAAAAATAAACGATGTCAGCTAATCAATCATTACCCAATATTGTTATTCTCACCGGTGCGGGCATCTCCGCTGAGTCAGGGTTAAAAACGTTTCGAGATAATGACGGCCTTTGGGAAAATCACAGCGTTGAAGAAGTCGCTACGCCCGAAGCTTTTGAGCAAAACCCAAGCTTGGTTTACCGCTTCTACAATGCGCGACGAGCGCAGCTTCAAGAAGATGATGTCGTGCCAAACGCAGCGCATTTGGCGCTGGCTAGACTCGAGAAAGCTTTCGGTCACAAGCTGATGCTAGTGACGCAAAATGTTGATGACTTGCATGAACGTGGTGGCAGTGAATCGGTTTATCATATGCATGGCAAGCTACTGTCGGCGCGCTGTGCTATTAGCCAGCAAACTTTTGATTGGCGTGAAAGCTTTGATCACACGACAAAATGCCCATGCTGCAACAGAGTAACTCTTCGGCCTGACATTGTGTGGTTCGGTGAAATGCCAATGTACATGGAAGAGATTTACGATGCGCTGTCACAGGCCGATGTATTTATAGCGATTGGTACATCGGGCAATGTGTATCCCGCTGCTGGCTTTGTTCAGATTGCTAAAGAAAATGGGGCACACACAATAGAAGCGAATTTAGAGCCAGGCGTATCTAATGCCTTGTTCGACGAATCACTTACAGGACTCGCCTCGCACATAGTTCCGCAATGGGTTGATGAATTAATTACAAAATATGCGCTGTAGGAGGCGCAAAGCATGCAGTATATGAATGAATTTCTTACCATTGCATTGGTCCATCTTGTGGCTGTCGCAAGCCCTGGGCCTGACTTTGCGGTGGTGGTTCGAAACAGCGTGGCCTATGGCAGACGTATAGCCATGTACACTAGCGTTGGTATCGGGCTAGCAATTTTATTGCATGTTGCTTACTCGCTAGTAGGGCTAAGTGTGGTAATTGCTACTACCCCGTGGCTATTCACCACATTTAGCTACGCTGCCGCTGCCTATTTACTTTATCTTGCTTTCGGAGCGCTTAGAAGCGGCCCTGTTAAGCAGGAGCAAGACGTAAATGCGGAGAAAAAGATGTCACAAATCTCGGCAAGACGTGCCGTGTGGATGGGTTTTCTGACAAACGGACTTAATCCTAAAGCGACGTTGTTTTTCCTTTCACTTTTTACCGCCATTATCAGCATCGATACGCCATTTAGCGTAAAGCTTGGCTATGGTATCTATTTATCGTTTGCCACCGGATTGTGGTTTTGTTTCCTTTCCTACCTTTTAAGTACCAGTAAAGTCGCCGAACTTATTGGCAAGAAAGGCTATTGGTTGGATAGGGCTATGGGTGTGCTTTTAGTTGGGTTAGCAGCTAAGTTGGTGCTGGGTTAATTTTTGTTTATGACACAAACAGGCAATTATTTTTGTGAATTGATATAATCGCGCCGATTTTTCTAAAAATATAAGAGAGTTGTGTGAAAGACGTAAACCCAGACCGCCTAAACAATACGTTGTCTAAACAGTATCAATTCGATACTAAGGGGCTCTTGCGCCGTGCTGCCGGTTTAACCAAAGCTAATTTTTCATCATTACTGCAAGCTAGTCTGGTTCTATTTTTGACCTTTGTGGTGTTAGGGGTATTCGCGCAACAGTATATAACCATTAACGAAGACGGTAGCTATGTTTTCGAGCACCAGTCTATTATCGAGATTGTGGCAATCTGTATCGTTGCTCCGTTACTGACTGGTTTATATATGATGGGGGTTTTTGTAGCGCGTGGTGTAAAAACATCGGTATTTACAGTATTTCAGTTTTTCCCCTTAATATTTTTGGTAGCGTTAACCCAGCTAGTCAACAGTATCCTTGTGCAGTTAGGCATGATGCTACTCATCATTCCAGGTGTGTACTTCTATCTAGCGTCTTCTTTTTCTCTAATGTTAGTGGCCGACAGAAAGTTAACGCCAATAAGCGCAATTATTCTTTCCTGCCGAGTATTCAATGCGTACTGGGCTCAAATTGCCAGTATTTTCGGCGTTCTCTTCTTATTGTTCGTGTCGGTACCGCTGACGTTCGGGGTTTCTCTTATTTGGGTGTTACCCTTTTATTTTAGTATGATGGGGTTGCTCTATCAGGAATTAATTGGCGAGCAAGGAGTAAGCACGGAAGCATCTGAAAACGATGTGAATGAGTCGAGCTTCGATGCATAAACGAGAAACCTTTAAAATTGTCCTTATAACGTTGGGTGTTCTGGCGGTTATCGTCATTAACGCCATTATTTTTACCGAGGACGAGCCTGATATTCTAGATATACCTCAAACGGTAAAGGCGAAAAAGCCGGTGCCTGATTTCTCTGGTTATAGTGACGTAAAAGAGAAAAAAGAGGCGTTTTTTAATTATCTACGCCCCGAGGTAGAGAAACAAAACGCTTACCTGCTTACTCTAAGGCACTATATACAAACCCTTTACAGAAAGGCGTTAGCTAATGAGTCACTGTCTGAAGACGACATGACTAGGCTTGAGTGGCTTGAAGAGGAATATCGGGTAAAACCCACACAGCCTTTAAAGACTAAACTATTGGCTTTACTGCAGAAAATTGATGTTTTACCTGTAGAGTTGGTGCTTGTTCAGGCCGCGAATGAATCAGCTTGGGGAACGAGTCGATTTGCAAGGAAGGGCTACAATTTTTTCGGTTTGTGGTGTTTTTCAAAAGGGTGCGGCTTCGTTCCGAGTCGTCGAAACGATGGCGCGTCTCATGAAGTGGCCAAGTTTGAAAATCTGTCTCGAGCCACTTACACCTATATGCGAAATCTCAACAGGCATGATGCCTATGCTGATCTAAGAGAAATTCGTAGTCGACTGCGAGCTAACCAATTACCTATCACTGGTGTTGCGTTGGCTGAAGGGCTAATGAACTATTCTGAGCGAGGAGCCGCTTATGTTGAAGAGCTTCAAACAATGATCCTATTTAACGAGGAGTTTTTATCCGAATGATACGCGCTGCATTATTTCTTGCTTCATCTCTTTTTGTTGGTGTTGGCAGTACATCCGTAGCTGCTGAAACAATTGAAGTGGAGTACAGTCGCTTCTACAGCCATGTTAAAAAGCTAGATAACGAAGATACCCAAGCGCTTCAGTTTGCCTTTGGTTTCGTCCGAGTGGGAGAAGGGCGTCTATGCGAGATTAACGGTGCCTCTATCGTTACCGATAAAAAAACCATGCCTCTAGATGTTACTGATGAGGGACGTTTTACCGTACCCGGTGAAAAAGCACTAAAACTAGCTAATGCATTGGTACGCATCGACTTAAACGAACGAGCGAATGTATGTGATATGTCGGTGCAGCTTGAAACCAGGTCTGAATATCTTAAACAGTATTATAAAAAAGAAGATCTCGCTTTCTTGTACGAACAGTATGAAGCGTTTTTCAATGAGATGGGGAGCTTTTTGTCTTTCATGATGCCGTCGGTAAAGGGCTTAATGATTCAGTTTGAAGACAAGAACTTAGATTTTGTTACGCCGCAGGGAGTACAAATTAATAACGGGGTTTTGCATTTAGAAAAGGAGTGGATTGAAGATGCGAAGGGCTTAACGCTGCCTCACGCGCCGCTGCGTGTTACCGCCATGGCTTCTAGTTAATCCACTAATGATAAATTAGGTATCAGGTTAGCAGCTGATACCTAATCTGCTCTGCAATACGGGCGATGGTTTCTTCGCCCTTTGCGCACAGTTCTTCCGCCCTATGAAACTCCATAATACCCACATCAGTAAGCTGGGGTTCAATAAGTATATCCGGCGGATCGCCGGCTAAACGTGAACGTGTAACGCGAGCTTGAAGTATTTCAAGTGAGCTACTCATTACACTCATAATACCTGGCGGGTTTCCCTTATTCACCTTGGCTGGTACTTCGGTAACTTCTTCTTCGACTTTTTCAATAACATCAGTCGCGATGCTTTCTTCGTTATTCACATCGTCAGAAGCGTTGACTTGAAGCCGCTCTTCATTGCTTTCTGAAGCTTTGTCATCTTTACTATCTGGTGAAAACCACTGGCGTAATACGTTTTGGCTTTTAGTAAAAAAGTCTTCTGTTTTACGTTGGTTTTCTTCGTGGTCTTGCCTTAGCTTTTCCAAACGAAGGGGGCGAAAGTCGGCGTTCAAATTAACCGCTATAACAAAATCCGCGCCCAACTGTCGACACAGGTTAACCGGTACGGGGTTGACCACAGCGCCATCTACCAGCCAGCGATCACCATGCGCGACGGGTGCAAACAGTGCGGGAATTGCGCAAGATGCTTGGATGGTATCGCCAATTGGACCTGAATTAAACACTACTTCTCGACCTGTATATAGGTCAGTAGCAACTGTTGCAAAAGGTTTAAGCATGTCTTCATAGGAGGAGACACAAAACTCGCTAGCAAGCTTGTCGAAAACTTTTTGGCCGCTAGCGATGCCACCGCGCCTAAGCCCAACTCCCATAAGCGCAAGTACCTGCCAGTCGCTAAGAGAGCAGGCCCATTCTTTTAAACCCTCTAGTTTGCCACTCGCGTAGGCAGCACCAACATAAGCGCCAATAGAGCAACCAGCGACAACGTCAATTTTAACGCCAAGTTTTTCCAATGCTTCAATTATGCCAATGTGAGTCCAGCCCCTTGCGGCACCGGCACCTAGCGCAAGTCCGATTTTCATTTACTTTGGTTCCATAATGTTTATTACTTCAATAGCGTTATCTTCATCATTGAGATCTACACTACTCTCAGCAGTAAAAGAAGGCTCATCAAATCCTATATCACCATCTTCAACGGGTCCGTCTTGAGTGGCAATCGATTTAAAGTCATAAAGGTTACTGTCTACAAGGTGTGAAGGGGCCACGTTTTGAAGCGCTCTAAACATGGATTCAATGCGGCCTGGGAAACGACGATTCCAATCTTGTAGCATCGCTTTTATGTTCTGACGCTGTAGGTTTTCCTGTGAACCACAAAGGTTGCAAGGAATAATCGGGAACTCAACAGCTTGAGAGTATTTTTCAATATCTTTCTCTGTGCAGTAAGCCAAAGGACGAATTACAATATGTTCGCCGTTATCGCTAACCAGTTTTGGCGGCATAGATTTAAGCTTGCCCCCGTGAAACATATTTAGGAAAAACGTTTCAAGCATATCGTCGCGGTGGTGACCTAATGCAATTTTAGTGGCGCCTAATTCTTTCGCCGTGCGGTATAAAATACCACGACGCAAACGAGAGCAAAGCGAACAAGTCGTTTTCCCTTCAGGTATTTTGTCTTTAACAATAGAGTAGGTGTCTTCTTCTACAATCTTGTAGTCAACGCCAATGCTGTCTAAGTACTCGGGCAAAATATGTTCAGGAAAACCAGGCTGCTTCTGGTCAAGATTTACCGCAATAATATCAAAGCGAATAGGCGCAATCTTCTTTAAAAACAATAAGATATCTAGCATGGTGTAGCTGTCTTTACCGCCAGATAAACACACCATGACCTTGTCGTTGTTTTCAATCATACCGAAATCGCCAATGGCCTTACCCACGTTGCGACGAAGTCGTTTCTGAAGTTTGTTGAAGTTGTATTTTTGCTTACTTTTCGCGGCGTTTAACGTCGGCGCGTCAGCACTGCTTGTGCCTAAACTCATAATTAACTAGCTTGGTTTGTGATAAAGACGTCATTATACATTAAAGCGCCTTTTCGCGACTACGGCTGTGAGCTTAAATTTATCGAGCGAGATTAAAAATTGGTTTGAGCTTAAATCATCGTCCCCCGCGATTATGTTTTGAAAAAATCGTTTTTGTGAAGACAACCACGTATCAACCGGTTAGCGATTGATACGTTGTATCGCTAAGTTTTAGCAAAGCTAGCGGGTGTTCTACACGGTTAACGGTGATTCAAACCCATCCGGCTTGATGGCGAGCACGTCACAATTTAGTTCGTCGATAACGTGTTCTGCAGTATTGCCAATTAGCGCTGCCGAAATACCCACACGGCCAACGGTGCCAATAACTACAAGCTCTGCATCTAACGTTTTTGCGACCTGCGGAATGACTTTTTCAGGTAAGCCTTCCTTCACCACACACTTATCTTCAGGAATACCGTACTTTAGTGCGTGACTGCGCATTTCTTTAGTATGATGGGTTTTTACCGCATCGTGATACGTGTCAGGGTCAAACTCTGGGACTTCAATGGCAATGTTCAGGGGAGTTGAAGGGTAGCTGTTTACTAAATTAACGTTACCTTTGAGTAAAGAAGCGTAGTCGTTAGCGATTATCGTAAGCTTGTCGTTCAGTGCAGCGTGTTCATCATCTTCAGTCCCTATGTTCACCGCGGCAATGATTTCACCGCCTTCTGGCCAATCATGTTCTTTTACGAGTAGAACGGGGCGAGGGCATTTTCGCATTAAATGCCAGTCTGTAGGGGTAAAGATCACAGAGGCGAGATCGTCATGGTTTTTAGTGGCTTTTACCACTAAGTCGATTTGGTTGTTAAGGGCGAAATAGATAATGGATTCATAAGCTCGGTTGTTCCATTCAACCACAATATCGGTCTCTGAGAAGCCTTGCTCTTTTAGCTGAGCAGATAGCCATTTGGCATGCTCTTTGGTAACGGCATCGCGCATAGATTCACGCTCGTCGGGGCTTAGCATGGTTGTCATGTCGTAGGACAAATCATAAACCACCATCATGGCGGTTACTTTGGCCCCCGTTTTAGAAGCAAGTTCATAGGCGCGGCTTAGCGCGGGCTGATTTTCCCGTTCCGCATCTACTACGGCAAGAATTCGTTTACATTCAATCATAACGTCTCCTCAACTACAAAGCTTTGTATGGCTGTCGACATCGAAATTGTTTTAAAACAGTTTATATAAACTATTTACATTAACTATAAACGACATTTGGAAAAAAGTGAGTTGTTTTGGATCAAGGCGTAAACAATTCGTTGATAAACAAAAAGGCTTAATGGAATACTACGGGGGCTTTTACGCACAACGAATTAATATCGTGTAACTCAATGAGGGAATACAGTGAAATTTTAAAGATTAAAACTAAAAAGCGCGCATGTAGCACGCTTAAGGTAAAAAAGAATAAATTAACTATTACAAACTACGCTAGGGCCATTTAACGCTTCTAGTTTGGTGTTTAACCGCTCAAAATCCAAAATAGAGATCAATTTACCGTCAACCTTGATAATGTTTTCCTTCTGAAAACGGCTCAGTAAACGGCTAATGGTTTCTATAGTTAAACCTAAGTAGTTGCCGATTTCGTTTCGGGTCATAGTTAGGTGAAACTCTCTGTGCGAAAAGCCACGCTCTTCGAAGCGCTGTGAAAGATGCGATATAAAATATAGCAAACGCTCTTCAGCAGTGCGCTTATTTAATAGCATGATCATATCGTGATCTTGTTTAATCTCCGCGCTCATAAAGCTCATGATTTGATGGCGTAGCTTAGGAAATTGAACCGACATTTCATCAAGGGTTTCATATGGCAGTTCACATACCATGGCGGTTTCTAGCGCTGAGGTGTAGCTTTGATGCTTATTTTCACGCAGGGCATCGAAACCAATAATATCTCCAGGGAAGTGGAAGCCGGTGATTTGCTCTTCACCTTCTTGATTAGTTACAAACGATTTAAAAGACCCCGTTCTTACTGCAAAAAGAGAACGAAATTTATCGCCGGTTTGAATGAGCGTATCGCCTTTATGAAGCGGTTTCTTACGCTCAATGATATCGTCAAGAGACTCGATTTCTGTTTTGTTCAGCGCCACGGGTAAACACAAGTGACTGAAGCTACAGTTTTGACAGTGTATAGAAAATTGGCTTCCTTTGCTCATAATGCATGCTCTCTTAAAGAATACTCGCTAATGATACACGTATTTTTAAACGATTGCGCCATGAATAAGATAAGCCGCATATATGGCCATTATTGCTGCAATGATTTGTCTAACGAGATTGTTTTGAAAACTGCTAACAACATACTGACTGCCCGCACTTGCTGCGAGTAGTGTTGGCAAAGTACCTAAACCGAAGAAAAACATTACAGCAGCGCCTTGTAGTGCATTCCCTGCCGCTAAAGACCAAGTCAGTGTTGAATACACTAATCCACAAGGCAACCAGCCCCAGATAAACCCATAAGGGATAGCGCTGAAAGGGGTTTTAAAAGGTAAAAAACGCTTAGACAACGGCTGCAGTTTGGAAAATAATCCTTTTCCTGCGTTTTCCAATACTGTTAAACCCGTCCACCATTTGCCTAAATAGCAAGCCAGCAACAACAGCATAAGGCCGCTAAGCAAGGATAGGGCATAGTTAGCAAGGGGCACGTAGTCGGCGGCTATTTTGCCAAGCGCCCCGGTTAGCGCGCCAGCGATGGTGTAGCTTGCTATACGTCCTATATTGTAGGCTAGGGTATAGGGTAATGCAGGAGCATCTTTTGGTGAAACCATTCTAAGCGCTGCCACTATACCACCGCACATTCCCACGCAGTGAACACCGCCTGCTAAGCCGATGAGAAAGGCTGAGAAGTAATTAATCCCCTCCATGCTGCCCTTGGTTTCTATCTACTTTACTATCCTGAAGTTGCTTGCGTTGCTCAGCGAGCTTTTTTTCCTCAGGCGGAAGGTCATCATCAAACAAAATACTGTAACCCTGCCGGTCTAGATCTTCAAACTGATTAGTTTTAACTGCCCAGAAGAATATCACAATTGCCACAGCTACTATGATGATCGCGATTGGAATTAAAACGTAAATAATGCTCATACTATTTGCCCAAAAGTCGCGTAGAGTTTGTCACTACTATGATACTGCTTAATGACATTCCAACAACCGCCATCCACGGTGAAAGTAGACCTGATACAGCGAAGGGTAAGATCAACACGTTGTAACCTAACGACCAACCAATATTTTGTCTAATTTTTTGTTTCACTTGGTGCGAGGTTTTAATTAACTCGGGCACAGAAAGTAGCTGGTCGCCTAGCAAAATCACGTCGGCAGCAGTTTTAGCCACGTCTGTGGCATTACCCACTGC
>CEPQ01013538.1_pt1 | contig 11230 bp, 11 predicted proteins | sample 530411 | NCBI WGS metagenome assembly CEPQ01 (sample SAMEA2620039, study PRJEB7988) | marine metagenome | isolation source: saline water (ENVO:00002010), including
GTAGCTACCGACCCAACACCAACTGAACCTATAGTATCATCTACTATTGTTGTTGATGCCGCATACATTGGATTAAACAATCCACGAATTGAAGCACTTACATGATAAGTAGAACCACTCAAATACGGTGCACCACTCAAACTTCTACTTGTCGCAGTTAGATAACTCTGTGTTACTTGTGATATAGCTAACGTATTAGTCCCAACATTACTATCTATTTGGTCAATTGGTGCCCAAAAATTATTCTTACCTGTTCCATCAACTAACTGATAATTTCCTGAACCAGTTGCGATTCCAACTTTTAAACCATGAAAGTTATAATAACCACTTGATGATACAGAAGTAAAATCATTTACTAAACTTGCATTTGAACCAGTATATCTTCTTGTCAGAGAACCACTTAAAGTTTTACCACCAACATCTGCAAATTTACCATCTTGGTACGCTGCTGGTATAACTGCAGCTTGTGAAGTATTAATTTTTGCTAAAGTTAATCCATTTGATGTACCGAATGTACTGTTTGTTAAATTCAATACAGACTGAGTTGTAAATGTATTTGATGAAGATGGATTTGCAATACTTCCTGTATCACTAAATGATTGTGTTACATGCACTTGAACTTTAAATTCAGTTTCAGCGCTGTTTGTTAATCCACCCAACCCAATTAATTCAGTATCTACAGATGAACTAACAATTGTAGACCCACCACTATTTGAATCAAAATCTATATAATAATCTGGTCCATTATCATGATATACTGAAATACCACTAAAAATTGTTGTCCCTGCAGCCACCCATTGTTTAGTAACCAAATATTTCATTGTAGCATTAGTACTATCATAACTTTGTGGTAAATAACCACCTACACTATCTGTACTACCCAAACTATTTTCATTTGTATCTACACTTGCATATGTTTTTGTATTTGGTGCAGCATCTGCAACATCTAAAGAATGACTTAAAACTCCTGACATAAACCTTAATATTTCAGATACATGAGATGTATTATCAAAATTATTAAAATAACTACCTTCTAAATTACTACCCCATAAATTAGATGTTGGATGACCAGTTGTAATATTAGTTGTTGTTATAGTCGTAGAACTTGTTACTGCATTTGTAGCTGTTATTGAACCAGAAATATCAGTACTACCAGTAATTTCGTGTGTATTATCAGATTTTAATCTTAATTTTACATTAGAATCTGTCTCTCCATCTATTCTAAAAAGTATTGTACTATTAGAACCATCAGCATCAATGTCTGCAGACATTGTAAGGTGTGTATTTTTAGTATTAATATCGCCAGCCGGTATCCACGCTGTTCCATCATAAAGTTTTAATAATCCATCAGTTGTATTAAAATACATCATGCCCTTTGAAGTAGTTCCAAGACTTGATGGATCTGCAGAAGCTGATGGTAACATCATTCCTTTTTTATCGCCCATCAAAATTGTCAATGAAGCAGATGGATGTGGATTTGCAACTGACCCTGTTCCACCAATAACTACTTGATTACTTATAAGTGATTGCGTAGAGCCGGAAAATGAAAATGAACCTGTTAATTTAGGATCTAATTGTTTACTGTCTATTAATGCCATACATTATCTCTTGTTTTTTTCTTCTTTCCCACCAAACAGTTATAGATTTAGAAATTTTCTTTTTATGTTCAATAGTTTTGGGTTGTTTCATTTTTTCAATTGTTTCTAATGTAAGTCTTCTATCCATCTGTGCGCAAGATTTACATACACTATTATTTCCTACTGCACGATCAAAAGTGTCCTTTCTTGTATAAGTAATCATTCTACTACAATCAGGACACTTACGATTTTTTCTATCTTGCCAATACCGTTTTCTCATATCAACTATAAATATCAGAAAATAGTAAAAGAAAAGTGGTGATCACGAATTAAATTTGCCCCAACCAACTATTTCATCATCCGAAGTTAAATTGTATCCTATATTAGCATTATTTACTATTAAATAAAGTTTTGAACCACTTTGCTCTATATTCAAAGCATTATGTTCCATGTATTGTCCATTTAAGAAAAAGAAAAAATCGTCTTCGGCAGTGTCAGTTATTCCGGTTGGTGCTGAAGCTGTTGCTGCAGTAAAACTTGCAGAGCCTGCACTTATAAAACTGCCAGTATGAGTAAAACATTTTCTAAAATATGTGTGTGGAGTTGATGCTTGTAAATCTGTATAAGATTTTACAGCATTTTCGGTTGGTAAATCTGTAGAACTTCCATCTGTCAAAGACGTATCATTTGACATAGAACTAGCATTATATTGATTTAATTTAAATGAACCAGATAACAATACACTACCTGTTCTATGATGTGTATCTGCTGTATCATTACCAAACGAAGTTGAACCAGAACTATTTATTGTTGCTGATGACGTTATTTCACCACGAAGAAGTTTTGCAGTTATAGTTCCACCTACAGTAGCATTACCTTGAACATTTAAATCACCCGATGCTGTGACAGATCCTGTTATACCAAAGGTAAAATCGGTAGAACCACTAATTCCACCAATTGTTAACTTATATTCTGTACTTCCATCATTAATAATAGTAGGTATAGAAGAACTTATATTTGTAAACTCTACATTAGACCCCGTTCCTACTGCCTGTGGTATAGCAACTGTATATACTACTCGTTCTAGACCACTAAATTCTGTACCACCATTTGTAACAGTTACATAATCGCCGGCACTTATTACAATTGGGTTTTTTGTTATTATGTTTGCCATAAAACATTACCTATGAATTCCATTTACCCCAACTAAGTATTTCATCATCTGATTCTAAATCATAACCTATACTTGAAGTGTTAACTTTTAATAAAAGAACCGATCCTGACTGTTGAATTGCTATAGCATCATGCTCCATATATTGTCCATTAATAAAAAATACAAAATCATTTTCATTAGTAGCTGTTAATCCAGTTGGAGCCGACGCCGTTACTGCTGTAAAACTTGCAGTTGCTGGAACTGTGATTGAACTTGTAGTTTTTACAAAAGTTTTTCTAAAATATGTATTTTGATTTGAAGTTTGATTTGTTACATATGTTTTTACTGCATTCTCTGTAACCAACGCTGTTGCACTACCATCTGTTAATGACGTATCATTTGAAATTTCATTAACTTCATATCCATTTAATTTTAATGATCCAGACAGTAATACACTTCCAGTAAAATTGTGAGTATCATCAATGGTATCCCCAAATATTGTTGAACCACTTGTAAAAATTATAGAACTTGAAACAAATTCAGTATGAAATTCTTGTGCAGTTAATGTTCCAGAAATAACAGCATCTCCAACAACTGTTAAATTTTTTGTAGTTGATAAAGAGCCTGTAATGTAAAAATCACCACCACTTACACCACCACCAGTATATGTTAAAACTTCACCTATTAATAATCTACTAGCTGATGTTTGATTAAATGTAACATTTGAAGTTGTTGAAACGTCCTGACCTATCGAAATTACGTGTTCAACTCTACTACTTCCATCAAATTCTGATGAAGCATTTGTAACAGATACACCAGTTCCTTCACTTAAAACCAATGGATTTTCAAGAGTTACTGCTACTTTACTTGTAGGTGTTCCTTTACCAACTGAACTTACTTCCGTTACTTCTTCATCTATAAACTGTCCTGCTTGTCCCACAGGCTTAGAAATTGTAACATCTGTTTCAGTTCCGAATATTACTTTTTTAGGAGTTAAATATTTTTGAGTTGTTGGTTTGTGTTCAAAATTAGATTCTGGAAGTAAATATCCACGCAAAGTTACAGAAAAGTTAGTTTTAACAAATCTTTCTGCATCTGTAACCTCAGAAGCATCTGTAAAAGTATCAACTTGAGTTCTAAATCTCATTTTTTCCGGATCACCCCAATATGCTCCAGCTGAATAGTTTACTCGTTCAACAATTTTATTCATCTGTTCCATATATGAAGTCCAAATAATAAAATCATAAGATATTGTTACATAATCAGGAAAAGTTACATTATAATATTCTTTTTGTGGAAATGTTCCAATTTGAGTTGAAAAATTATCATAACGATTTACATCTGAAAATTTCTTTTCAAATGTATAAAAAAGATGTGGATTATTTGCATCTAATTTATCCTGTGGAATCATATCATCTCGTGCAATAGAAGTCCGTCTAAATGCAATAACTGGAACAATAATTTGTCTTTTCTTGTCCCTCATAAATCCAGTCTTTTGAATTGAATTCCATCGTTCTGGTGAAGCATACATAGTAGGTACTTTTACGTGTTCACCATTATCTTCTACTGAAGGTTTTATTACATTTTCAAAATAAAATAAAATAGCAGAATCTATATCTACAAGATTAACAGATAATGTTTTTGATGCATCATCCGACCGCTTATATTGATATCCTCTATTTAAAATTCTTTGTTTTCTTGGTATAGGTTTATTGTTATATTTTACTGTTACTGGCATTATACACTTCTCACACGTTCAATATTCAATGTTGCCATTCTTGATAAGAAAGTAGAACACACAACAGAATGATTAAAATCTGTTTGACCTCCCACTAATTGATTCTCATTTATAGATGATACTTCCCAATATCCACTATTCCAATCTATAATATCACCTATCTCTATTACAAAACTAATATCTACTAATTCTTGTCTTACAAAAGAAAATACAGCAGCTTGTGTTAAATCTGGCCCAAATTCATTAGTCTCTGTTGCTTGGTCATCTGCTGCTATTAAACAAGTAATTTGAACTCCTGGACTATAAACTTTTCCTTGAGCAGACTCTCCATACATATTTACCTCTGTATCATATACAGATACTTTATAAACAACAACTTTTTGGCTTATTATTCCATCTTTACCTTTAGATAAATTACCTAAAAGTTCTTTGTTAAACTTGTCAAATGTATCTATATCTTTTTGTGAAAAGAATCTTGAACTATGTGCCATTATACTATCCTATGTAAATTGGCCAAGGTATTTTTTGCAATTTCTCCTGTAAAAATTCAGCCTCATCTTTATCTGCTTCAAGTAATGCTCTACGACTTGTTTGTTCTAACATTTCTCTTAATTGTGTCATTAAAATTTCTTTTTCTGATGCAGATTCTGCTCTCAAAGTATCACCATCCAATGTTGTTTCAGCATTTGGAATTGGTATAGCACCATACTTACTCCTAATCATACCTAACAATTCTTTACATAGTGCTAACCCATATTTTCTAATCCATTGTTTTCCAACATCATTAATCTTTGAAAAAACCATATTATTATATGGAACATTTGAATAATCTGTTATTCTACCATCTGCACTTCCACTATATTCTGTAAATAAAGGATCATCACTATCTGATGTATTAACATAATCAAAAAATAAAGTATAATCTTCTTCTGGATTAGGAAATACTCTTAATTTATTGTTTATCAACTGAAAAGAATATGTAGATTTTCTAATTGCATCATTTAACTCTATAGCCTGAACTCTTAACAAATCTTCAAAAAGAGGCATCAATGTAAATGAAACTGCTGGTGAATAATTACCAAACCCAAATCCTTCAACTAAATTAAGAGTTCCATATCCTGTAGTAGCATATGGATCAAAAAATCTTTGAATAGCTGGTTTTGGGTTATGAAAAACTCTTTTTACTTCTATAGAACCACTTGTACTTCCATCTACAAATAAAGAATTTATATCATATTCTTGAGAACCACTTACTATACTCAATGATCCTTGTTTCCAACTTACATTTCCACCAACTCCGGCAGCTGTTCCATACGTTTTTGATAAATATATTTGCCTTCCTAATGTCGGTGTAACTCTTTTATGGGTAAGATTCGATATTGAACCCGTTTTTTGTCCCTGTAAGGTTAATAGGTTATCTTTTATATTAAATTGATTAACTTGTGCTGAATATTCTGTAACTGATTCTTCAAAACAAGAATAAAAAGATCCAGATTGTAATTCCACATCCATCATTGGATAACCTAATCTTCTTGCAGCCCAATCAGAAAACTTATCAGCAGATGAAGTAAAATCATTATCCGTATCGTATAATCCCCAGGGAGTATCGCCAGAAGAAAATGAACTACTTCCTTGCCAAATCGTTATTGCCATAGAATTTCTCCTAAATTAAATACATTTATTCACTAATAAATATAAGAACAGATAATTATTGATTTTTTGCATAACAAAAAAGGGGAACTGAATAAACAGCTCCCCTTTCCGATTTAACTCTTATTTAAGTTAACTAACTATTAGACATAGTTAATGTCAGCTACGATCACTTTACCAAAGAATTCCGGACGCACGATTTTCTTCGCGTATCTAGTCATCACACCCTTACGAGGTGTAAAGTTCTTAGGATCGTACACCAGAGGTGTCATGATAAGAGGAACATACGGGGCGTAAACCGCTCCAGTTTCCAAGAAATTACTTCCGCGGAAACCAATAAGAACCACATTCTCAAACTGATATGGGTTCTTGTAAACCGTAAACCGATTGTTCAACAGACCAACTTTCTGTACACCCATTGCGTACTGTTTGGTTGTCGAATCACCATCCGCAGATGTTGCGTATCCAGGAATAGATTCAAGAACGGTTGCAGTTTCAGGTGAAACAACTATCCAGTTAGCACCACCACGTAGTGTTTTCTGGTGAATTGTATTAGAAACTGACTGTATCTTGTTTCCAAGTGTCTGGAACCAATCGCCCTTAGTATAAGCATTAGATGCGCCTGAGGATTCTACAAATAATGATGTTAATGTATCATATTCATATCCAACTCTTGCGCTCCAACGTTCTGTCCGTGCGAGAGCATTTGCGCGAATCATATCAAGAATTTCAAGATCAATTTCCATAGAAACATATTCACTTAAAAGGCTTGTAAGTTCCGCTTCGGCATCAACACTATGATAAGCATTGAGGTCTTGTGCTAACTCAGGTGTCCAAACAGCTTTCAGCTTACGAGTTTTCGCAACGATTGCGACTGACCGTAATGCTATATCAAGCTCTGGAATACCCACGTCTGTCTCAGGATTCGAAGTCAATCCGCTGGATGCTTCAAAATCACCACGACCTGTATCAGTTGGCGCTTTATGATAGCGGACTGTAAATGTCGCAGTAGGACTTGTAGCTTCCTTGACGATAAAACGAATTTTATTCGCTGAACCATCTGACGGTGCAACTTCTGTACCTGAACTGTTCAAGATTTTAGTATATGCCGGATAATACGCTGTAAAAGCTGTAGATCCAGTAATTTCAAAAGCTCGAACGCCTTCCTTATCAGGATTTGAAAAGGTTGTCAACAGAACATCGTAATACTTAAAACTACTACCTAGCGAAGATGACAGGTCTGGCTCGTAATCTACCATAGCCCAAGTTGCTGAACCACTGTGTTTACCACCTGATCCCGTAACGCCTGTGCTGGCTTCATTAATGGAATATCCAAATGTACCGGCACCATAAAGACCCTGCGAAGCATCGCCAGATCCCGATGTAACACCAAAGACTTGATCTCCCTGACCAAATCCAGGCTGTCCTGTACCGTATTTGAAATCCAAATAGAAAATCAGGCCTGAAGGCAAGTTCATCGGTTGAACAGAAACAAATTCCTGTGCGGCGAGTTCACCAAAAATCTTCCTAACCAAAGGAAGGGCAACTCCACTCCACTCTTCAGAATTTGAAGCAGTTCCAGTACTGGAAGCTTCATCAATTAGCTGGCGTGCCTGGTTTTCTAATAGACATGCCATGCCATGAACTCTCTGTTCTTCATCTATGCCTTCCAGTAATCCGGTAGGCTCCCACTTGTTAATCAAACCACGAGTTTCCTCTAATCGCTGACGATATGGATTAAATCCATCCATCAACTTTTCGACTGTTAATAGGTTTTTACTATTACTCATTGTTTTTCTCCAAAATAATATTAAAGAATTCCAGCCAACTTCTGAAACCGTGCTTTCAACTCAGCTCCTTCTGCAAGAACTTCTCCCTGCTTTTCGGATTTTGTTGAGGCAACAGCTTTAGATGCTGAACCTTTGTGTTCTTTAATTTCAACTTTCTTATCTGACGAACCATTAAATGTTTCAGCAAGTGTAGAATAAACTAACTTAACTTCACGTAAGTTATGTGCTCTATCAAACGTTTCCACAACTTTCATTTTCTGGTCATTGGAAAGTCCAAATGCCCGGAAAAGTTTATTTGTGAAAAGTAGTTTTGCATTAAGCAAATTAACTTCATTTAATTTGGTACGTAGATACTTAACTACATTGCGGTGTTCCTTTAACTCATCTTGCAATGCTTTAACTTTATTAGAAGTTTCTTCGACTTCATCTTCCTCAGAGAGAGCTGCAATGACTTCTTCAAGATCAATTTCTTCTTCGACCTCTTCCTCTTCTTCATCATCTTCTGGCTCTTCTTCTTCAGTGACAACTTTACCTTCACCTTCTTTGTGGTCTACAAGATCATCAACAACTTCAGTGTTGTCATCTTCTTCACCTTCAGGTTCATCAGATCCTTCGCCTTCTGGACCCTGGGCTCCTGTTGCAGAAGAATCGGCGGCTTTAGGGTTGACTTTATTGTCAGCCTTTCCAATATCAGAAGAAACATCGTTTTCATCAATATCTTCTTCTTCATCTTCAACGTCTTCATCATCTTCCAATTCCCGAAGAATTGCTTCAAGGTCAAGTTCTGCGGATTCTTCCACTTCATCCTCTTCCTCTTCTTCATCTTCTTCTTCATCTTCTTCATTAACGTCTTCTTCCACTTCTTCTTCATCTTCTGGAGCAGGCTCTTCGATTTCTACATCTTCAGCCTCTTCAACGTCCACTTCAACTTCATCTTCCTCATCATCATCATGGTCTTCCTCAATTCCATCTTCTTCAATTTCAGATTGAATTTTCTTGGCTAACATAGATTTTAAACGAGGAGTAAAAGCTTCTTCTAATGCGATTTTAGCATTTTCAAGAGCAGTTTCACGAACTGCTTTTGCATCCGCAATGGCTTCTTTTAAAAGATCATCCATTACTATTCTCCTTAAATTATAATTCCCATTCGACCTAAAAATTAGGGAATAAATTTTATATGGATTTAATATAGTTATTAGAAACTATAATGAAATTTATTATTCGATTACATCACATGATGGTTGAAATAACCGTGATGTGTTTTGTATATATAAATATATAATAACTTAAAAAAAAGACTAAAAATTAGAATCTTTTTTACTTCTAAGTCTTGATATTGCTCGTTGTTCTCTTCTTATTTCAGATGGTTTTCTATAATATTCTTTTTTTCTCAAATCAATTAACAATTTTGATTCTTTAACTATTTTTTTTAATTGTCTTAAAGCTTTTTCTATATTATTATTTTTGACTATAACCGTTATCACAAATCCCTCTTAGTCTGATTCAGTATCTCCGCTCCAATTTGCATCAACATAATTGTAAAACTCTTTTTTCTTATCATCAGGTAATTTATCTGGTTCAGAAACCCCAAATTTCTTTAATGCTGCCATAAAAAATTTCTGGTATTCTGCTTTATCACCTTCAACTTCTTCTACTTCATCACCTTCAAGTTCATCTCCACTTCTATATGAACTTTTCTGTCCCTCTTCTACTTCATTAATATCATAATATCTTCCAAGAATATTACCCATATCTTCATACATAGCACCCATTCTTTCTTGCAATGTATGAGCTTCTGATGCAATTTTTTTGAACTTGTTTGACAAATTGGTTAATTCTTTCATATTTCGATTAACAGTAACTTTATCAAACCAATCATCAGTTTCTTTAAGTGTATGTGCTTTGGCTGTTTTAGCCATATAACTTAACTTTTCTGCTAGCTCCTTTAAATTTGAAGCACCAAAAAGGTCTTTTGATAGAGAATTATAATTAGATACTTCTTTTACAAAAGATTTAATATCAATATCTTCTGCTTCAGTTGTATCACCAAACTTTTCTTTAACAATTCTAGATAAACTAATATCATTTTGCCAAGGACTACGTGATACAACTCCACCTAACATCGCACCGCTAAAGTTTTCCTTTAACAAGTTTTTCAGTTTTATTCTTTTAGCCATAAGTATCTCCAATTACTCTATCTAATAATTTAATATTAGATATTATTCAATCAAGGTTTACTGATCTGCAATCGTTATTGGTGTTGCACCAGCTGACCAACCCCAAATATACCAATTAGTAGTACTTGAAGCTAAAAAATGAAGGTCAAAAGCTTCTGGTAAATCTAACTTCATCAATGAAGTTGAATCTCCATCTGCAAATACTGTAGCTGATGTTTGACCCGTTTGATCTGTATCATGATGTATAATACCACCAGTATAAAATACTGTGTTATCACTTCCAGTAGCTACTGATATATCATGTCCATCTGCTGCGCCAGGTATTCCAATTAAATGAATATGCTGTCCGGCTGCAGTAGGTGTTGGTAATGTAAATACTCTATCAGCACTAACATTTGGTATCACACAAGTTTTACCTCCGTGTGCAGCCAATGTCAATGTTGTAGCAGCGTCAGTTAAAAGAACTGCCGCGTTTTCCAACATAGCCATGCTGTCAACCGCATTATCTAAATAAGTAGCGTGTGATTGATGTAAGTCGTTTTTTATAGTTGCCCGTGTGCTTGTTGCTGTTGGCATTTTTACTCTCCTTAGTTATAAGTTATTTCATATATAAATATAAACCTATCTTAATTTTCGTCTAACCGAATATCGTCTAAATCCATCTCTTACTTTTGCCCATAGTACTTTCATAAATTCTCTTTCCCCATCATGTGCTAATTTAGCAGGACCAGTTTCAATACTTTTTGATATATCCATAGCATCATATCTTCCACCTTTTACACCATCCATCATTATTTTTATAGTTTGTTGAGACGCTTTACCCAAAACTTTTGATATTCTTTTCATATCGGATTCTACTTGGTCTCTTGCTTCAATTGAACTCCAAGCCAATTCATTAATGGTTTGTTGTTTTCTAAATCCGTCAGGATGCATTATTTTTCCAAGAAGAATAGATGGATCGTTTGGTAAAGAAACAAATGCACTTTCGGACATTAATTTTTTATATATTGATTTTTTACTCAATTCATCACCTTATAAGCTAATTTAACCATTTTTGGTAAAGGCATTTTATTCATTTGTCTTTGTAAATTAGGATGGTCTTTATAAGCATCATATATTTTTACTATAAAATTTGCTGTAGTTAA
>CEPQ01053828.1_pt1 | contig 11186 bp, 10 predicted proteins | sample 530411 | NCBI WGS metagenome assembly CEPQ01 (sample SAMEA2620039, study PRJEB7988) | marine metagenome | isolation source: saline water (ENVO:00002010), including
CGAGACAAGAAAAGTGAGCGGCTGCCGGGCCGCCCCCGGCGCGTCCTTCCGACCGGAGAGAGATAAGAATTAAGCTAGAGCGCAGGAAAGCAATCCGTGCAGACTACCCCAAACCGTAAAACCAACACCAAAAAAAATACCGCCCAAGGAGAAAACCCAAGGGCGGCACAGAATAATTCCAAAAAAGAATAAATCAACGCTCCGAAAATGGATGCGTCTTCTTCCAGTGTTCAGCGATATCGATACGCCGGCAGATCCAGACTTTGTCGTGTGACTGCACATAATCGAGGAAGCGCTGCAGGGCACGGAACCGTCCAGGCCGTCCGAGCAATCGGCAATGCATCCCGATGGACAGCATCTTCGGAGCCTCTTCCCCTTCTTCATAAAGCACGTCGAAACTATCCTTGAGGTACTGGTAGAAGTGCTCGCTGGTATTGAACCCTTGAGGCGTAGCAAACCGCATGTCATTGGAATCCAGCGTATAAGGCACCACCAGATGCGGTGCCTTCACGCCACCGCTGGTCTCGACTTCAGTCCAGAACGGCAGATCATCCCCGTAGTAATCAGAGTCATAGGCAAAGCCCCCATGCTCCACCACCAGCTGCCGCGTATTGGGCGAATCCCGCCCCGTATACCAGCCCAGCGGCGCGCTCCCGGTGAGCTCACGGAAGATCTGCACCGCCTCCTGCATGTGCGCCCGCTCGGTCTCGATATCCATGTTCTGATAATGAATCCACTTCAAGCCATGGCAAGCAATCTCATGCCCCAGCTCCTGGAACGCCTGCGTCACCTCCGGCGAACGCTGCAAGGCCGTGGCCACGCCAAAGATCGTCATCGGCAGACCACGCTTCTCGAACTCGCGCAGGATGCGCCACACCCCCACCCGCGACCCATATTCGTAAATCGATTCCATCGACATGTGCCGCGCCGGATAAGCCGCCGCCCCTACGATCTCGGACAGGAATTGCTCCGACGCAGGATCGCCATGCAAGACGCAATTCTCGCCGCCTTCTTCATAATTCAGCACGAATTGCAAAGCCACCCGCGCCTGGCCGGGCCAGCGCGCGTGCGGCGGGTTGCGGCCGTAGCCGGCCAGGTCGCGAGGGTAAGTTTGTTGCTGTGACATAAGTTCTTCGTTTGGCTGTCAAGAAATGAAATCGCAGCGCCCAACCACAGCGCCGCAGAGAAAATCACACACGTGCAAAACCGCTGAGCAATCCATGATAAGCCTTGGGCAAAGGCCGCGCCCATTCACCACCCTTGGCCGTGCCCAACCCCAGCGCCACCAGCGACTCCGCCAGCTTGACCGCTGCGGTCACCCCATCGATCACCGGAGCACCAATGTCACGGCCAATGGCCGCACACAGGTCAGCCATGCCGGCACACCCCAGCACGATGGCCTCGGCCCCGTCTTCAGCCAGCGCACGCCGGCACTCGTCGGTAATGCGCGCCCGCGCATCGGAAGCCGGATTCTCCAGCTCCAGCACCGCAATCTCGCAGGCGCGCACGTTACGGCAAAAACGCTGCATGCCGTAACGCTCGGCCAGATGCCAGGCCATGCCGCTGGTGCGCGCCAGCGTGGTCACCACCGAGAAAGAGGGGGCGACCAGGCTGGCCATGTGCATCGCCGCTTCGGCAATCCCGATCACCGGGCCCCGCGCCAACTCGCGCGCGGCCGACAAGCCAGGGTCGCCGAAACAGGCAATCACGTAGGCGTCCACACCCTCGCGCTCGCCCTGCTCGATTTCCTGCAGCAGGCCCGGCACGGCCAGCGCCTCGTCATAGTGGCTCTCGATCGAGGCCGGCCCCATCTGCGGACTCACGCCCGTGATCTCGGTGCCGGGTGCCGCTACCTGCCGCGCGCAGGCGGTCATGGCCTCGGTCATGCTCATGGTGGTATTGGGATTGATCAGCTTGATACGCATGCTTGTTCCTTGATGCAATGAAGTCCAGGTCGGCGACGCTCAACGCTTGCGCGCGAACATCAGATAGAACACCGCGCCCAGCGCCGCACCGATGAACCAGGAGAAGTCCGCCGCTTTGCGCAGCTGCGGCAGCATCACGCAGGCCACGCACACGGCTGCGGCCAGCATCAGCGCCTTGACCGCATCACGGTTCACGCCATTGGTGTACCAGTAGCGGCCTTCAGGACGCATGGTGTAGAGATCCTCGACCTTCACCTGGCGTTGCTTGACCAGGTAGTAGTCCGACAGCAGGATGCCGTACAGCGGGCCGATGAAGCCGCCCAGCACATCCAGGGTGTAGTGGATCACTTCCGGATTGCCGAACAGATTCCAGGGTGTGATGAAGATCGAGGCGGTGGCGGCGATCATGCCACCGGCGCGCCAGCTGATGCGGCTGGGCGAGAGATTGGAAAAGTCGAAGGCAGCCGAGACGAAATTGGCCACGATGTTGATGCCGATGGTGGCCGTCAGGAAGGTCAGCGCGCCAATCACGGCAGCAGTCGTGCTGTCGATGCGCGAGACGGTCTCTACCGGATCGGTGATCAGTTCGCCAAACACGGCAATGGTGGCCGAAGTAGTCACCACCGTGACTATCGAGAAGGCCAGGAAGTTGACCGGCAGGCCCCAGAAGTTGCCACGCTTCACATCGGCGAAGGTATGGCAGTAGCGGGAGAAGTCGCCGAAGTTGAGCATCGGCCCCGAGAAGTAGGACACCACCAGCGAGATCGCCGTGATCATCACCGAGACCGCCGCCCAGCCGCTGTACTTGATCTCGCCCAGGTTCAGGCCGACATTCTGCCAGCCGGCCTTGTAGATCATCCAGCCCGCCAGGATGAACATGACCACATAGACCGCCGGACCGGCAAAGTCGATGAATTTCTTGATGGTGTCCATACCGTTCCAGAACACCAGCGCCTGCAGCACCCACAGCAGCAGGAAACCGCCCCAGCCCAGCGTGGAGAGGCCGGCGAAGGAGTGCACATGAACATCGGCATAAGGCTTCAGTTCGGGGAAGAACTTCAGCACCACCACCACGAAGGCGGCCGAGGCCAGATAGGTCTGGATGCCGTACCAGGCCACCGCGATCAGGCCGCGGATCATGGCCGGGACGTTGGCGCCCAGTACGCCGAAGGACAGGCGGCTCATCACCGGATAGGGCACGCCATGCGCCTGGCTGGGACGCGCCACCAGGTTGCACAGCAGGTAGACGATGCTGATGCCGATCAGCAGCGAGATCAGCACCTGCCAGCTGGTCAGGCCCAGGGCGAACAGGCTGCCGGCAAACACGTAGCCGCCCACGCTGTGTACGTCGGACATCCAGAAGGCAAAGATGTTGTAGGAACCCCAGGTCTGTTTCTTCAGCGGGGCAAGGTCTTCATTGGTCAGGCGCGCGTCGTCGGCGCCGGCGATATAGGCGCCGGGTGCAGCGGAGGGGGAAGCGTCGGTAGTCATGGCCGGTCTCCATCAGAGAGAAAGGTTGGGTGAAACGAATCACGCCCGGCCGCAGCCGGGCTGTTCAACGGACTTCCTGCATGCTCTTGTCGGCATGGTGGTGGTCACACGGTCGGTATTGCATTCGGCCGCGCGACGTGGCCCTGTTTGTTTCTCACTTCCTTCTTCCATCTTCCTGATCCGCCCTGGCGGGAAAATCAGGGTGTGCGCGCCGGCCCGTGGGTCACAGTCCCTTGCCGAGCACGGCACGCAGATCGAACTGATCATCCGCATCCGGCCGTACCCGGTCCTCGCACAAATGCAAGTGATGTGCCATATGCGACTGGGCAGCGGCAACATCGCCTTTTTCCAGCGCTTCCAGCACGGTCTCGTGTTCATCGAAGGAGCAGGCGTTGTGGCCCGGCGCCTCCGTCTTGGCGATCATCAGCGTGGTGCGCGAAACCAGCTTGCGCAGCGTCTCCACCAGCAGCGCATTGCCGGTCAGCTCCGCCAGCGCCAGGTGGAACTGGGCGGAAAGCCGGATCCAGCGCGGCCGGTCACCGTTCAGATAGCAATCCCGCTCTTCCTCCACCATGCGCCGCAAACCGGCGATCTGGCGCGTGCCCGCCTCGCGCCCGACCTTCTCCAGCACCGCATGTTCGAGGATGTTGCGCAACTCGAACATGTCGCGCACCTCGGCATGCGAAGGGCTGGCAATGAAGGCGCCCCGGTTGGCTTCCAGATCCACCATGCCCTCCGAAGCCAGGCGCGATAGCACCTTGCGCACCGTGTGGCGGGCCGTGTCGTAGATCTGGCACAGGGTCTGCTCGGTCAGCTTGGTACGCGGCGGCAGGCGGTGTTCCATGATCGCGTCATAGATGTCCTGGTACATCCTCTCCTCGACCGCTCCCGTGCTTTCGCGCTCGCGCGCACTGGCGCGGGCCGGGGCGGCAGGGGGGCGTGCGGTTTTGCTGGCTTTGTTCATGATGCTCATGCTCTGGCTGGAATGACTGTCTGGAAGGTCTTGCCGGTCAACAACGAGGCGCATGGATCGTCAACAATCTGAAAATGGATTTGCAACAAAACGGGGCTCATTCTGCACCAAAAAGAATGCCCTGTGACCCTCTTTGGGTCACCGCCGACGCGACTTTCGATGCTGCGACGCAGCGCCGATCGGGCAAACTTCCCTTGTGAACAATGGCGTACCGCATGCTGCATGGCGTAATCTTGATTTCAAAAATTGTTGTCAATCCGTGCCTTCGATTGCGGCAAAAATGAGTGGTCAATGGTGCCGGTGGCGCGCTGCAAAAGACGGGCCGGACCGTCGCCAATCCCCTGTAACTCCTATGCAAGAAGCGTGCTTGACCGCAAGGGATATGAAAACGCCCGGCACATGGCCGGGCGCGGTGTTGCAAGCTGCGGCAGGTTTAGTGGCTGGCGGCGTACTGTTCCAGCTCCTGATGCAGGGTGGCCTTGTCTTCGTCGGACAGGAAGCAGGCGTCGATGCCATTGCGTGCCAGCTGCAGCACCTGCTCGCGCGACAGGTTCAGCGAGCGGGCCACGGCGTGGTAGTTGGCGTTCATGTAGCCGCCGAAGTAGGCCGGGTCGTCGGAGTTGACGGTCACGGCCAGGCCGGCATCGAGCAGGCGCGCCAGGTTGTGTTCGGCCATGTCCTTGACCACGCACAGCTTCAGGTTCGACAGCGGGCACACCGTCAGCGGGGTGCGCTGTTGCGCCAGGCGCTGCATCAGGGCCGGGTCTTCTTCGCTGCGCACGCCGTGGTCAATGCGTTCGACGTGCAGCACGTCCAGCGCGCCGATCACGTAGGCGGCCGGGCCTTCTTCGCCGGCGTGCGCCACCAGGCGGAAGCCCAGTTCGCGGCAGCGCGCGTAGACGCGTTCGAACTTCTCCGGCGGATTGCCGCGTTCGGAGGAATCCAGGCCGATGCCCAGCCACAGGTCGGCGTACTGCTCGCGCAGCGGCAGTGCCGCTTCCAGCGTGGCGAAGGCATCTTCTTCGGAAAGATGGCGCAGGAAGGACATGATCATCACGCTGCCAAAGCCATCGCGACGGCGCGCATCGCGCAGGGCGGCGGCGATGCCGGCGAACACGGTAGCGATCGGAATGCCGCGCTCGGTGTGGGTTTGCGGATCGAAGAAGATCTCGGCATGGCGCACGTTGTCGGCTTGCGCGCGGGCAATGTAGGCGGCGGTCATGTCGTAGAAGTCCTGCTCGGTGCGCAGCACGTTGGCGCCGGCGTAGTAGAGATCGAGGAAGGACTGCAGGTCGCTGAAGTTGTAGGCCGCGCGCAGGTCCTCGACCGAAGCGTAGGGCAGGGCGACGTTGTTGCGCTGGGCCAGGGCGAACATCAGCTCGGGTTCCAGCGTGCCTTCGATGTGCAGGTGCAGTTCGGTTTTCGGCAGGCCGGCGATGAAACCGTCCAGCGCGGCGCCGGTAGCGGAGGAAGAAATGACAGCTGAGCTCATGGAAACGACCCTTCAAAAATGGCAGAAACAGGGAAGGTGGGCGCGGGAACAGACCCGCGAGCGCCGCGCGACACCTCGCCGCGCCAGCATAGCCGCCTTCCGGACCCCGCATTATCACGCAAATCGCAACCCTGGCTCCACAAAGGTAAAAGCCGGTATGCCGCTGAACCAAAGAGGCTGCGTGAGTTCTGAGCAGCAGTGCTGCGGCCTCTCGCCGGGCGGGACTTTGGCAGGGATGCAACTAAATCTCGCCAGCATCGGGCAAGCCATGTTTAAATGCTAAGCTTCTTGGGGGAAACGAATGCGCAAGTCGATCAGGGAAAGCATGCAGTGGATCGTGGGTGGCACCGTACTGGTGGCCATGTCGGGGTGTTCCATGATGCCGTGGACCGAAGCCGAGGACCCGACGGTGGTACCGTACAAGACGGTCCTGAGCGGTTCCTACCAGGGTTTCCTGAAGAATTGGGATGAGCAGCGCCAGCCGGTTTTCTGTGCCCTGATCCGCAGCCGCGCCGACTGGGACCGCTGGATGCAGCCGGCCCCGGTGATGAACGACAAGCGTCCCTTCGGTCCTTCGGCCGATCATTTTGAACGCAAGCAATATCTGGTGGTGGCGCGCAGCATGAGCGCCCCGGATGCGGCGGAACGTCCCCATGTCTTCACGCCCTTGTCGCTGCGTCTGCGCGATGGCACCTTGCGTCTGAACTATCTCTATCGCGCACCGGCTTCCGGCGCTTCGTATCGCATCAAGGATTACCTGATGGTGGCCATTCCCAAGGAACGGTTCACGACGGGGCCGGTGGTGTTTTATGAGAATGACCGGAAGGTTTGTGAAGTCGACCGGTAATCCATTCAGGCCCCTTCTCTGATATTTGATCCGGTTTTTCCTGCAGACCTCCCATCCTGCTGATGACGTTGAAGTCACACTTCTGCGCACTTGATTCACATCCTCTTTCTGTTTTGATGCCCGCCGGCAAGTTGTATTGCCGCGCGGAATACGCTGCTGGTTGAATTGGCGACAAGCTTAGGTCAAGCTCCTGGATCGCGTTAAGATTGAAAAGTTACGCCCCAAAGCGTAATCAGCCAGCAAACGAGGAGAGGTTTGCTGCGCTTGCCGCTTGAGTCAGTCTACGTATCAGAAAAATATCTGCGTTCATTCAGGGGAATCGACATGGGATGGGGTTTTAGAAAAAGCATCAAGATTGCACCGGGCATTCGAGTTAATCTAAGCAAGAAAGGGGTGAGCACGTCATTTGGCGGCAAAGGCTTTACCTACAACACGCGCGGAAGAGTGACCGCCAGCATCCCAGGCACTGGAATACGCTTCAGCCAAAATCTCAACCGCAGGAGCGATGGGCGCCAAGATGTCCGGCTGAAGGGCACTACCCACCTCGGTAACGAAGGAGAAGAGCGCTTATCCAAACGTGAGCAGGCAACACGCGACTTCGTCCACCTCCTGCAAGATCGCTTGGCAGAGGCCTTGCGGCAATACTTTCTCTCGCACGGTGTGTATGTCGAGTCTGATGATCTGGCCGAAGCTGCGACCTTGGATGAGCATCAGCAGTTCTTCAACGACATTGGTCCCAAGTTAGAGACAACGACTCGTGCCATCCGGCTCGTGGTCGATATTGGTACGATATCTCTAGCAGAAAAAGAAAAGGCTATGGGTGCGCTTTACGAAATTGAAGCCCAGTGTAAGGCCCGTGCAGGAGAGCATCATGGCCTCGATGAGGCTGCCGATTCCCTCCATAGCGCCATCCTGAAGTGGCCGGAATCTCCCACCTATTTTTGGTCTTTTCTTTTCTGCCTCACGGGAGCTATTGTCATTGGAAGCTCGACGGCGGTTGGGTTCGCAATACTCATGGTTGTGGCGCTTTACGCGGGACTGCGACAGCGTTCGTTCGAGAAGAACCGAATGTCGGCGCAACAGGCACTCGAGAGCGCTGAACAACAATTTTCTGCGTTGGTAGTGGCAGTTGTCAGCCCGAAGCCCGAGTTCGCGGTTCCGCCCGACCGAACCCGTCCACGTTTGATGATACTTGGGGCGATCGTGGTGTTGATTGCGGGGTATCAGCTTTCAACGCAGAGCGTTGGCGACAACGGAGTAGCGTCAACAGGCTCTACCGCTGTTGATCCAGTCAGTACGTCGGCTTCGAGTAAGAAGGCGGAAAAGTCACCCGTGGCGACGAAGAGCACTCCCGGCGATCGCGCTGTTGAACAGAAAACAGGTTTCAGTTGGATTCAGGGAATGTCGCCTTCGGAGGCCGTCAAAGATCCACGCTTCAAATCTGCTTTCAATGCAGTCTCTGCGAGTGACTGGAAGAAAATTGTGGAGCGTTTGGATGTCAGCGACGTGGCAGGGATTCAGTTCAAGAATGGTTTTTATCTGGCACAGGGCTGCAAGGAGCACGCTTGCGATTCTGATTCTGCCGCTTTTGCGATCAAGCGCGATACGGGAAAAGGCGTGATCGCATATCGTGACTCTGGTGATTCCGGAGCCGTAAAGGCCAGTATTCGCAGCTTCGCCTGGCCAGATCTGATATTGGCCGCTACGCCTCTGAAGCCATGGTGGAACGCCCAGATGGCGGCAACGAAGAACGCTTATGTTCCCGCTCCGGAGAGTACGACGTCACAAAAGACCAGTTTTGATTGTTCCAAAGCGCGCTCGACTGCCGAGAAGCTGATTTGTCAGGATCCTGAGTTGGCGCAACATGACCGGGAATTAGCCGAAATCTTTGGCAAGGCAAAGCAGATGACCAGTGATCCAAACGCATTGAGAGAGCATGCCCGTCAAGCCTGGAATTATCGTGAGACTACCTGCAAGGATAGAGAATGTCTTATGCGTTGGTACGTCGACGAAAAAATCGCCCTCCGCGAATTTCAGTGACGCTGTGTCGGCTGTCTTCTTCTCATGTCGAAGCTTCAGTTTCTGCATGGTCTGACTTGAGAAATGCATCATGTAGCGGCTTCTCAAATACCGCTATAGAGGCGACTAGTGCATCAAGACGGGCACCATCTAGTGTGTTTCTTTCGGCACGCATCAATGTCGTGATTTCATCGAGTGCAGCAAGGTAAGAGAATTCACTTGTGATGATGAGCATGGGAATCTGACGCTCCAGATATTTGTGAGATTCTAACTTTACTCAGTCAACGTGATGTGCGAAACGTCAGCGAAGGCAATTGCTTTTTTGAAAAATAAAACCTCCCCAGGCCCGGAAATTCTTCCAGATCTGGGGTTGTGATCCCGCTACAGCAACTTGTGCAGAGTCCGCTTCAAGCCCCCTGCGTCATCCCGATGAACTGCTGCAATTCCGGCGTCTTCGGATTGCCGAACAATTCCTCCGGCGGTCCGATCTCATGCACCTTGCCCTGGTGCATGAACACCAGCCGGTTGCAGACCTCGCGCGCAAAGCGCATCTCGTGCGTCACCATCAGCAGGGTCATGCCTTCCTTGGCCAGGCCGCGCATGACGGTCAGCACTTCGTTGACCAGTTCAGGATCCAGCGCCGAGGTGATCTCGTCGCACAGCAGCGCCTGCGGATTCATCGACAGCGCGCGCGCAATCGCCACGCGCTGCTGCTGGCCGCCGGAGAGTTGGTCCGGAAATGCATCAAACTTGTGACCCAGCCCGACCTTCTCCAGATTGGCCTTGGCGGTAGCCATCGCTTCGGCTTCGCTCGTGCCCTTGACGATCATCGGCGCAATCATCACGTTGCGGCCCACCGAGAGATGCGGGAACAGGTTGAACTGCTGGAAGATCATGCCGACCTTCAGCCGCAGGTTGCGCAGCTCCAGTTCGCTCGCCCCCAGCTTGGCACCGGCCACGCTGATGTTGCCTTCGTCGATGCTCTCCAGGCCGTTGATACAGCGCAGCAGCGTCGACTTGCCCGAACCGCTCTTGCCGATGATGGCGATCACTTCACCGGGCTCGACGTCCAGGCTGATGCCCTTGAGGACTTCGTTGTCGCCGAAGCGTTTCTTGACGTTGTCAATGGCGATGAGCGGCATTGTATTTCCTTTCTAAAGACTGGCTGTACTTGGACAGCGGCCAGCAAAGCACGAAGTAGAAGGCACCCACGATGGCAAACACCGTGAAGGGGCGGAAGGTGGCATTGGTGATGACGGTGCCGGCCTTGGACAATTCGATGAAGCCGATGATGGAGGTCACCGCCGTCGACTTGATGATCTGCACGCCAAATCCCACCGTCGGTGCAATCGCGATCCGGAAAGCCTGCGGCAGCACGATGTAGCGCATCTGCTGGAAGTAGCCCATGGCCAGCACCGATGAGGCTTCCCACTGCCCCTTGGGAATGGCTTCCACGCAGCCGCGCCAGATCTCGGCGAGATACGACGCGCTCCAGCACATCAGCGCCAGTCCCGCCGCCAGCCAGGCCGGCACTTCGATGCCGAACAGCGCAATGCCGAAGAAGACCAGGAACAACTGCATCAGCAGCGGCGTGCCCTGGAACAGTTCGATGTAGAGCCGTGCGACTTGTCGCAGCCAGTTCTGGCGCGAGGTGCGCATGAACAGGATGATCAGGCCCAGTGCGCCGCCGAGCACGAAGGTGACCAGCGACAGGACAATGGTCCAGCGCCACGCCAGCATCAGGTTGCGGACGATGTCCCAGGTGGTGAACGTGATCATGCGGTCCTCCGGGCAGTGATGAAGTGGTTGCCGATCAGGCGCAGCAACTGGCGCAGCAGGATGGCCAGCACCAGGTAGATGGCGGTGGCGACGATGTAGGCTTCGAAGGCGCGGAAGTTGCGCCCCTGGATGTAGTTGGCCGCGAAGGACAATTCTTCCACCGCGATCTGCGAACACACCGCCGAGCCCAGCATGACGATGACCACCTGCGAAGACAACGCCGGCCAGATCTTTTGCAGCGCGGGACGCAGGATGATGTGGCGGAAGATCTGCCCGCGCGACATCGACAGCGATTGCGCCGCCTCGATCTGCCCGCGTGGAATCGCTTGTACGCCGGCGCGGATGATCTCGGTGCTGTAGGCCCCCAGGTTGATCACCATGGCCAGGATGGCAGCGGTGATTTCACTGATGTGGATGTTCAGCGAAGGCAGGCCGAAGAAGATGAAGAACAGCTGCACCAGGAAGGGCGTGTTGCGGATGATCTCCACATAGCCGCTGACAATGGGTTTGAGCCAGCCCGGCCCCTGCGTGCGTGCCCAGGCACCGAAGATGCCCACGGCCACGCCCAGCACGCCGCCGATGGCGATGAGCTCGGCGGTGGTCGCCACACCCTTGACGATGACGTCGGTGTAGTCGAGCGTGGAAAGAAAATCGAATTGA
>CEPQ01054439.1_pt1 | contig 11161 bp, 11 predicted proteins | sample 530411 | NCBI WGS metagenome assembly CEPQ01 (sample SAMEA2620039, study PRJEB7988) | marine metagenome | isolation source: saline water (ENVO:00002010), including
GCTTGAGGAGGCAACCGCTTCAGATAAATTAAATAAAGAAACCAAAAGATCTCCGCGATCACGAGATTCTTCTATGATAGAAGTCAAATGTAGACTGTGTGAAAAAGAGGAAACGGTAGCCTCGTCTCTGGTTCACGAGGCTGGCCGCTATTTATGCAACAACTGTTGCTCAAGGAAATAATATGATTCTACAAGACTTACCAGCCGAAAGGGCTATTCTGGCGGGCATATTCCGCTATGGATCTGATGCATATCTTGATATAGCAGACATCATTGACGAAAACAGCTTTACTCTAGAGTCGAACATGTCCATATACTGCTGTCTTAAACACATCCTAGACAAGGACGATTCTTCAAAAGCGGACATTCCCTCGATACTCTCCACGGCAAAAGAAATCGGCTTAAGTGATTTCTTTAATACTCAGGAAGTATCGCACCTATCCTCTATCATGAAGTTTCCAGTACTACTTGGAAACGTAAGGGGCTTTGCGGCCAAAGTAAGAAAGCTCCAAATAGCCAGAATGATGTACGATCAGCTAGAGCTGACCAAAGAAAAGTATACCGAAGTCAAGGGCGACGAGCCCATATCTCAAATACTGGGAATTGCCGAAGAATCAATATTTGACTTCACCTCAATTCTTTCCGACTCAGATGAAGCCCCCAGCAAGATGTTCGGCAATGTATCCGAATATCTAGAAGACCTTGCCAATGACCCAGTTGACCAGATAGGTATCTCTACAGGATTCAATAGATATGACTTTGCTATCGGGGGAGGTCTCCGGAGGGGAACAGTCAACGTCATCGGGGCGCGCCCAAAGGTAGGAAAAACTCTTTTGGCAGACAATATGGGTGTGCACATTGCGCAACAGGGAATTCCAGTTCTCAACCTAGACACCGAAATGAGGAAGGAAGATCACCTTAATCGGCTCATGGCAATGCTTACTGGGGTTCAAATTAATGATATCGAAACTGGTGCGTTTTCCAAAAGCCCGCTCTTGAAAGAAAAGGTTTTCGAGGCAGCCCAACACATTAAAGACATCCCCTATTATTTTAAGTCTATTGGGGGAATGGCCTTTGAGGATCAGATTTCCATCATGCGCCGATGGCTTGCCAAGGTGGTAGGCTTAAATGATAAAGGCAAAGCAAACGATTGTGTCATAATTTATGATTATTTAAAGTTGATGGACTCCGCCGAGATCAAGGGAGACATGAAGGAGTTTCAGGTTCTGGGATTTATGATGACGGCACTTCATAACTTTGCATTGAGATACGAAGTTCCGGTTCTATCATTCATTCAGTTGAACCGAGACGGCATCAATAAAGAAACCACGGACACCGCCTCTGGGTCTGATAGAATTATCTGGCTATGCTCAAACTTCAGTATTTATAAGTATAAGTCGGACGAAGAGGTCGCAAAGGACGGCCCCGAAAACGGAAACAGGAAGCTTGTTCCCGTCATTTCTAGACACGGAGAGGGGCTTGAGGATAGAGACTATATCAACATAAGAATGAACGGAGCCTACGCTAAAATAACCGAGGGTAAAACGGCATTTGAACTAGAGGATAATACACACGAAGATGACCCAGAACAATACTCAACAGAACAAGACATCCCATTCGTATAAATACGGAGACTTTGGCAAGCTAAAGAAATTGTCTGGTCTTGCGGCCCAGCACATAGATCAGATCTACGAATACTTTGGCGTAAAAACTAGCTACAAAAACGAAATATTAATTAAGTCGTGCTGCCCAATTCACGGTGGAGACAACCCCACGGCCCTTAATATGTACTACAACGGGGACTATAAGGCTCATTACAAATGCAGGACGCACCAGTGTGAGGAATTGTTCGGAAATAGCTTAATCCACTTCATTAGAGGATGTCTCTGTAAATTTAAGTATAGCTGGGAAAAAGAGGGGGACAAGGAAGCCACCTTTGCAGAAGCAGTGGAGTTCTTGCTAGCGTTTCTTAAGCAGGATTTTAATTCCCTCAAGGGCGAAACAGTTAACATAGAAAAAATGAAGTTTGGGAGTCTAGTTAATTCCATATCTTCCAAAAAAGCTAGAGGGCTTGGCATAACACAAGAACAGTATCGAGAAAAGCTTCCGGCTGTTGCTCAGTATTACATAGAGAGGGGCTTTGACGTAAACATATTGGAAGAATATGATGTGCGGTATTGCGACAACCCCAGAAAACCCATGTACCAAAGGGCCGTAGTTCCTATATATGATAATGATCACAAATACATAGTTGGTTGCACGGGTAGAAGCGTATTTCCAAAGTGCGAACAGTGCAACCACTACCATGACCCTAATAAAAAATGTAGACACTTTCCAAAATGGCTTCACAGCAAAGGGTTTCAAAAGGAAAAGTGGTTGTATAATTACTGGAAGGCCAAAAACCATATCCTAGACACCGGAGTTGCTATTCTTGTTGAATCGCCGGGAAATGTTTGGAGGCTTGCCGAAGCCGGAATACACAATACTGTTGCAATTTTTGGAACGGCCTTCAATAATGACCAAAAACATTTATTAGATGAGTCGGGAGCACTGTCTATTGTCTGCCTAATGGACAATGATGAGGCTGGAAGGAGGGCCGCTGCCAAGATAGAGGATATATGTGGGAGACTTTATCGATTATATTTTCCCACCTTCGATGCAAATGATATTGCAGAACTGAATACGGACAAAATAACGTCTGACATTAGACCGTGGATAGAAAAAGCCAAAGAATTATATAAAGGAATTTAAAATGAATAATGTACGAGCGTTTGCTATTAGTTATCTGTTTCACAAGGCCGTTTCCGACCAAGAAAAGGCACAGCTATCCCTTGAGCTGCTAATGAATAATGCGGCTGGGATTGGCGACCACTCAACTGGTGATTTTCATCAGAATTTAGACGAAGCACTTGACCTTCTTGTAGATGCTCGGGACCGCCTAGAGCTGTTGCGCAGCAACTATCCGGACTTTTTAGAAGATTAATAAGGAATATCCATGACACAAATATTAGGCTTTGCGGGCAAGAAGCAAAGTGGAAAAAATACAGCGTGTAACTTCATTCTTGCTATGAAGCTTGCGGAAATTGGCATCTGTAGGGCATCTAGACTCTCTGACAATGGGACAGTGGAGGTCACGGATATATTTGGAGAAAGTCCTCCAAACGTTTCCACGGAATTTTTCCCCTTTGATGATCCATATGTAGACGTACACAGTCTCTTTGACAATGAGCTTGGAGTGTTTGTTAGGCTTTACGCATTAGCAGACACCCTCAAGGAAATGTCGGTCAAGATACTTGGGTTGCGCGAAGAGCAGGTTTTTGGAACAGATAAAGACAAAAACAGTAAAACAAATCTGAGATGGGAAGACATGCCCGGAATCATATCTCCGGGCGAATTGAGAAAAAAGGGATTTACAAAAGACCAAGCGGCATCGCTGGGGCTAATGGTTCATGCAAAGGGAAAAATGACAGCGAGGGAGGTCTTACAGTATGTTGGCACAGACATATTTAGAAAGATGAATCACAATGTATGGCTAGACTCTTTCGTATCTAAAGTTAACTCAGACGGCTCCGAACTTGCGTTAGTATCTGACGTTAGATTTAAAAATGAAATATCAGGCATTCAGGAGAGGGGTGGCTTTGTGGTGGGCCTCACAAGGGACATCTACAATGGCGAGGACTCACACTCTAGTGAGCTGGAGCTAGACGAAGCCCTGTCTGCCTGTGACGCCACGATTGACAATGGGGGCCTAGCCATTCCAGAGCAAAACGAACAAATATACTATTCGGTAGAACATCTAAAAGACGTAATACCTAGATTTATAGAGCCCAAGGTAGAGGCATAAACGTGGGAATTCCAATAGTTTACTTTAGAAGCAGTTCCTTCAACTGCCACAGAATGTGTCCCATGCAATATTACATAGAATATGGTCTGGGGTGGAGAGGTGTCTCTGGAAAGAAGGCTGACAAAGGAACTATCGTCCACAAAATTCTTGAGATAACAGCGGTTTCTAAGAAGGCCCTACAGGAGGGGAAGCCAACAATTAATGACAGCGAAATAGGCGAGGTTGAGGTTGCCAATTATGAACCTGACTACTTAGATGGAATAATAGACAGGGTTTATGAATACTATACATCAAGGCTCAAGCATCATAAATGGATTCCTAGCGATAAGAAGCATTGCCGCGCGTGGGTATGGAAAATATTCAATGACCACGACGGAATGTTCGATCCCAAAAACAGAAACGTTATAGATGCAGAGCCGCACTTTGATTTCGAGATAGATGAAGAGTGGGCTGCTTACGACTATGCTCTTCACGACGGAACTAAGCTCCAAGGCAACCTAGCCCTAAAGGGAACTGTTGACCTTATAACAGACGTTGGTGACGGCGTGTACGAGATCATTGACTGGAAAACCGGCAAGCGTCTCGATTGGGCAACCGGTAAAGAGAAGACCCCCTCCAAATTGCAAAAGGATATTCAGCTAAGAATGTACCACTTAGCAGCCAAGAAGCTCTATCCGAACGTTAAAACATTTCTTGTCACTATCCACTTTATGAATGACGGAGGACCGTTCACAATACACTTCCAAGATAGCGACATACCGACTACCCTCGAAATGATACGCAAGAAGTATGAGTTAATTAAAAGGACAGAGATTCCCCAGCTTAATAAAAGCTGGAAGTGTACCAAGCTTTGTCCGGCAGGAAAGAGTACGTTCGAAGGAACCCACATAAAACCCCTAATAGAAAGAAGGTTTGGTGCGGTCACTAAGCATGGAGAATACATGACCAAGTGCGAACAGACCAAATATCTCATTGAAAAGAATGGGATTGAATGGGCAACAGAAAACTTGATGGACCCCGATCACGTAATAGGAAAGTATAAAGCTCCCGGAGAACTATCGTGATATCCCACAGATACAAGTTCATTTTTATTGACATTCCTAAAACTGGTTCCGAAAGCATGAGAAGGGCCCTTCTTCCCTTCTGTGACCACGATACTGTGTTGCGAAATGAGGATGAGCCCCCTCGTTTTGGTCACTCATTAAATCATAAGTCGCCTGAGTGCCAAGACCCCAAGTACCACCCACAATCGTGCCTCCGTGACGAATGCTGGGGGATAGATTTTAAAAGCGGGCACTGGCAACATAAGAGCATCTGTGATCATATTGAGCAATACGGCATTGATGCCGTAAAAGATTATTTTGTTTTTACTGTAATAAGAAATCCTTTTGAAAAAATAGTTTCTGCTTTCTTGCTAGAAGAAGCGAAAGAGACTGGAAACGAAGAGAGCTTTCGGCAAATAGCCCTACGACCTCATGATAAAAATATTGAGTGGCTGTATGGGAACTTAGATTGGCTGACCCGAAAACCGCCCTCCTTTCCCGGCACTGCGGCCTCGATTGATTTAAGTCTGGTAAATCTTATAGCCTATCACCAGAAAGACCTATCTTCAGTATTTAATTTTGTTAAAAAAAGAGTGGGACTCCCTTCAGACGTTAGCTTAGAAAACTACCATAAAACAAATTTGTCTACAATGAAAAAGCACTACTCTGAATTTTTTTCTGAGGAACTACGTGATTTTATTTTCAAATACCCATTGATGGAATTAGAAAGAAAAATATTTAATTGGGAGTTTAATGAGATATGATTTCATTACCATTCTCTAAAGATATGCTAGACAGGGCTAAAGCAAAGGCTGATAATCTAGGCTCAATTAGAAATTCCATCCTTAAGGGTAGAGGAAATTTAGCAGGCTACTTAGGAGAAGAAGCTTTGGCTCCGTATATTGGGGCTGAAATAGTGAGCAACAACAGGGGGCTAGATAAGTACAATCATGACCTGTTAATGAAAGACGGAAACAGAGTAGAGGTAAAGACAAAGAGGAGAACGGTAAAGCCTCGCGGCAACTATGATGTTTCTGTAGCACATACCAGCGCTCACCAGAAGCCAGACATCTACGCTTTTATTAGCCTCGAATTTGAAAGGTCTAGCAATACACATCCTAAAAGTTATTACGGATTGAAAAACGTTTGGCTTTGTGGGTTTATGTCTGCCGAAGAGTATATGGAAAAGGCTGCAATTTGGAAAAAGGGAAAAATTGACAAAACAAATAACTTCAAAACACATGTTGATATGTATAATCTATCAATAGACCAACTACACAAAGACCTAACGGAACTATCAGTATGACATATATACCACTCCATGTACATAGTGAATACTCGCTATTAGATGGACTTTCACAAACAAAGCATATCGCAAATCGTCTGGAAGAAATTGAGGTCGATGCGTGCGCCCTGACAGATCACGGGACGGTATCCGGTGCTGTAGACTTTCATAAAACAATATCGAACGGCTTCAAGCCCATTTTGGGGTGCGAATTTTATCTTTCCGAGCAAGAAGCTACCTTAAAAGATCCAACCAATTCCAAATTGATGCATCAGGTTGTTCTCGCTAAAGATCTAGAGGGATGGAAGAAGCTCTTGTCTCTTGTTTCTGAATCCAACAAGCCAGAGCACTTCTATCATAAACCAAGAATTGGATTTGAAAAATTCCTTGAGTCTGTGGCAAACTCAAGAAAAATAGTTTCTTTTAGCGGCCATCTAGGATCTCGACTTGCAAACATTGTTTCGGATAATCCGAACTGGAAAAACGACGGTGTTCGGGAAGCGAAGAGGCTTCAAGAAGCATTTGGAAAGGGAAACTTCTATATAGAAATTCAGCTCATTGACTCCCTAATAAACGAAAAAGCAAAAGAGGTGGGCGAAAAACTTCGTGAGATTTCCATTGCAACTGGAATTCCCTGTGTGGCAACGCCAGACGCGCACTATTGCCGCCGAGAAGACGCGCACGATCAACGAGTGCTTCTTTGCACTGCCCTGAGAAAAAGCATTGGGCAGATCCAGAATGAAATTAAACAGGGGAAGTCAAAGTCAATGAGTTCGTTCTTCGAGTCAAACAATTATCATATCCCAACCTATGACGATATGAAAGAATTTCACTCAGACGAAGAGCTTGATGCCACTTTGGAAATAGCAAACATGTGTTCTGATTACGATATACTAGGGCCCCCCAATACCCCTACATTTAACTGCCCCGGAAACATGTCCCCCAATGACTACCTTCGCCACCTGTGTCGTGAGGGATGGTCAGAAAAAATGGATCACATAGACAAAAATCATGATATGTTTGATGACTATGGCAAAAGAGTTGATAAAGAAATCGAGATTTTCACAGAAACAAACCTATCAAGCTACTTTTTAATCGTTAGAGATATCTTGCAATACGCGGACTCAAAGGGCTACCTTACAGGCCCCGGTCGTGGAAGCGCAGCAGGATGTATTGTGTCATATCTCATGGACATAACCAAGATTGACCCCATTCCCTATAATTTAATCTTCGAAAGGTTCTACAATGCCGGAAGAAATTCAGGAAACCGGGTGTCTATGCCTGACATTGATATAGATGTCCCTAAGTGTGGCAGGTCAGATATAATTGAGTATATCAAAATGAAATACGGCAAAGATAATGTTGCTCAAATCGTTACATTTCAAACGCTAAAGGGTCGCGCCGCACTCAAGAGGGTCATGTCAGCCCGTGGAAATATCGGCTTTGATGAACAAAACTCTATAACATCCCACCTACTAGACGAATCCAAAATCGTAGATGAATTACAAGACATGAAGGACGAGCTAGGAACATCCTCTGTTATTATGTGGGCCCTTGAAAACAAGAGCGACAAGCTGAGCGATTGGTGCTATATTGATGATGATGGAAATTTGCAGGGACGCTTTGCTAAAATTTTTGAACAGGCTATCCGCCTCGAAGACACAAAGATCATTCAGTCTAAGCACGCGGCGGGAGTCGTAGTTTCCCCTCAGCCAATTTCCGAAGTGTGTCCTATGGTTTTAGACCGCGAGGAAAAGGACTTACTGGCTGGCTTTGAGGGCCCCAGTTGCGAAGATGTGGGCCTTTTAAAACTAGATGTCTTAGGGATTAAGATGTTAGATAAGATCATGGAAATTCCTAATATTTTAATCGGGGTATAGTGCCGTGAGCAACAACCGTGGCGATAAGAGCATATTAAGGTCTATCAAAAACCCCTCAAGCAGACGGTACGAGATTAATATTCACTGCCCGGAGCTTACATTTCTGGGTGAGAGGGAGCAGCCTGATTTTGGTTGTGTCGACCTAAGGATGGTTCCTTCTGATAAGGTTATTGAGTTAAAGTCATTCAAAAAATATATCTACAGTTTTAGGAACTCTTTCTTATCATACGAAAGATTTATAAATACAATATACAATCATATTGCGGAAACCTATGCTCCCATCGAATTATCAATATCGGTAAAGTTTAAGCCGCGAGGGGGGATATCTTCTAGTCTTGCAATTGATTCCAAAGAAATTGACGGTAGTATAATTGAATAACCAACAAGCTACATTGGAAATAAAGGAACTAAAAAAGTGAACAATAGATGGATTATAGTGTTCGACTGGGAAACCGATAGCCCAGATCCCCAGACATGCAATCCCGTTGAGCTGGCGGCTGTACCAGTAGACCCCAAAACGCTGGAAATAAAAAAGGATCAGGCGTTCAGGGCAACGATACGACCAGATGGCATTGGCAGTGAGGAGTACTTCACAAAAGAGCGTCAGAACACAATTGCATGGCACGCCAAACAGCGAGGGGTAAAGACAGAGGAAATTGTCAAGGGCTGGAAAGCGGGGCAGAGCGAGAAGGTGGTATGGAAAAATTTCTGTAACTATTGTGCTAAATATGAGGTTGACAAAAAGGCTGGGCAGTGGTACACGGAGCCAATCCCTTCTGGCTATAACATTATAGGATTTGATCTTGTTATTGCCAATAGGCTCGCTGAAAAATACTCAACGAAGTCTCCCTTCTCGAAAGTAACTAAAATTGACATGATGGATATCTTATTTATGTGGTTCGAGAATCTAGATGAACCTAGCAGTATGAAGCTGGATGCTTTTCGCAAGTTCTTTGGAATGGAAGCTGCCCAAGCACACGAAGCCCTGTCGGACACCATCGATGAGGCCGAGCTTATGGTTAAGTTCATGAAGTTTCATAGACGGCAATCCACGGTGGAAAAATTTAAAGGGGCTTTTGCTAGATGAAAAAATTTGCCTGCGGCTGCGAGTTCGAGGAAGGCAGCAATGGAATCATTTTCAAACCAAAAATTACAGAGATCCCCCTTGAGTGTTCGGCTACTTGGGATTTAATTTGCGAAGGAAACACAAAGGGCGTTTTTCAGCTAGAATCTCAGCTTGGCAGATCTCTTGCAAAACAAACAAAACCAGAGAGCATAGAGGAACTATCGGACCTCATTGCTATCATGCGTCCGGGCTGCTTGGAGGCGATGGTCAAGGGAAAGAACCTGACCATGCACTACATTGATCGCAAGCATCATCGTGAACCGCTTGAATATTTGCACGAATCTCTTGAGCCAATACTAAAAAGCACGTATGGAATTTTAGTATATCAAGAGCAGGCAATTCTTATAGCCACAGAGATTGCTGGATTCGATCTCCAAGAGGCCGACATCCTTCGCAAGGCCATCGGAAAGAAAAAAGCGGACGTTATGGCAACGGTAAAGAAGTCTTTCTTAAAGAAGTCGGTCGAAAAGGGAGTTGTCAGCAGAGAGCAAGCGGAGGAGATATTTAGCTGGATAGAAAAATCCCAAAGATACTCCTTCAATAAATCACATGCGATTAGCTATGCCTATAACTCCTATCTAACTGCCTACACGAAGGCACATTTCCCGCATGAGTTTTTTACCTCATATCTAAAGCACGCCGTTGGAAAGCCCGACACCTTTTGGGAAGTGCATGAACTCGTAAACAATGCTAAAATTATGGACATTCAAGTAATGCCGCCCAACATCATCCATATGAATGAAGAGTTTAAGCTGATTGGCAAAAACCCAACCTATGGAATGACAAATGTAAAAAATGTAGGGTCCTCTGTTTTCAAGAAGATGGTAAACCATATAAAAGATAACAATATAAACCTGAGCGAGTGTGATTGGGATTGCTTTCTGCTTCTTGTAGCTCCGTTTGTAAACAAGAAAGCCTTTGAGTCCCTGATCTTGGCGGGTGTATTTGATTGTTTTGAAATGTCTCGCTCCAAAATGCAGCACCATTTCAGCTTAATTAAAGAGTTTACCAAAAGGGAAATAGAATGGCTACGCCTCTATAAAGAAGATAATGCCGAAGCCACCGCCCCACAAGCAATCGGACGCATGATAGAAGAGTCAAGGGTTAAGAGCAAGAAGCGTCCTATCTTTAGGCAGGACCGGATACCTGTAATCGAAGACCTTCTGGCAACCTACAACAATCCGGGCTATGAACTATACGACTCCCCCGCTTGGACCTCGAAGATAGAGGAAGAGCTTTTAGGAATTTCCTTGACATGCAACAAAGTAGAGGAATATGACACCAGCAAGTCCAACTGTTCGTGCAAAGAGTTTATAGATGGGTTTAACTCAAAGGGCGGCATAGTTTTGGCAGTTAAGATAGATTCGGTGAGAGAGTGGAAAATCAAAAAGGGGAAAGCCAAGGGCATGACGATGGGATTTGTCACAGTTAGCGACACAAGCTGCTCGCTTGACAATGTAACGGCCTTTTCTGACGAATGGGCAAAGTATAAAAAGGTCTTGCATGAAGGCAACACCGTCCTCCTGAGGGGAATGAAGGATAAGAATAGAGGAAGTTTTTTGATAAAAAAGGTAGAGCAGCTAACAAGTTAGTTTGAGAAGTACTATAATAAGGAGGAGGCATGGACGATTTAATAGAAAAAAACATGGGGCTTGTTGTCTCCGTGGTAAATTCCTTTAGACCTCAGAACCAAACTGAACGTGAGGACTACATACAGGCTGGAAGAATAGGGCTTTGGAAAGCGCTTAAAAAATATGACCCCACCAAGGGGGCGGTACTGTCTACATATGCTTGGAACCCAATAAGATGGGAAATAATAAAGGAAATCAAATCCGCAAAAAAGGGAAGGTATGCTCCCCTAACAAGGGCTCGTTGTCCACTGTATAGAAACAAAGATGAGCTGTGGGAGGTTTTGCCCAGTTTACTTTCTGAAGAAGAGGTCAATTTTTTGGAACTGAGAAAAATGGGATACAAGCTAGCTGA
>CEPQ01030509.1_pt1 | contig 11114 bp, 9 predicted proteins | sample 530411 | NCBI WGS metagenome assembly CEPQ01 (sample SAMEA2620039, study PRJEB7988) | marine metagenome | isolation source: saline water (ENVO:00002010), including
CGCGTCAATTTAAGAAATCGCATACCGTGCGCTTGCCAGGCAGGCATAACAGGAGAGTCGAGTATGATGAGCGCTTTGACGAGATCAGGCCGTCGCAAAGCAACCAACAAACTCAGCACACCGCCTAACGAATGGCCAACTGCAATCAACGGCTGATTAAACTGAGTTTCGAAATGATGAATCAGCTCCTGAACCAGATGATTCCAGTTATCCGTGACTGGATACTTCGGGTCATGTGCTATCTGGTCAATCGCGTCGACGCGGTAATGTTCAGACAGCCGATCGGCGAGAACGTTGTAGGTTCCACCCGTGAAGCCGTTGGCGTGGGCAATATGTAACGCTTGAGTCATAGCCTGTCGCTGTAGATATAAACAAACGCCAGACACTACCCTGCTAAATAACTGACCTCAAGGTGGAAAAGGTCCTTTATTCAGTGATTTGATGCCTCACCGTAGCGATTTTGCAGCGCGGGATACCAGATCTGCTCAACCGTCATGCAGCCAGGCGCAAATAGATCGCCACTCAGAAGCCAGCCTTCTGCCGGCGACCATGGTTGATCCATCGCCCGACCATCAACCAACAGCGAAGCAAGCCGACCCACAAGAGGAAGGTGAGATACCAGGATCACGTCGCGCGTTTCTTCCAAGAGAAGGTCAGCGATGGCATTAGGATCGCCTGCCGGGGTCAGCTCAGCCCAGGTTTCCACCTCAAAGGGAGTCGCCAGAGCCTGCGCGGTCTGCTGAGCCCTAAGGTAAGGACTGACGACCAGGCGAGCGCCTGAGGAAAGAGTCTGCGCCAGCCAGGCGCCAGCGCATCGAGCTTCGTGCTCACCCGATGGGGTAAGCGTTCGTTCTGAGTCCAGGTCCATGCCCGGAACTGCCGTGCCATGTCGAAAGATGAAGAGCCTGGGCATACATACACCCCCTGTGGTTGCAGGCAACCGCAGGGGTCGCCTTAAATTTTATGGCTGGGCAATGCGAATTCCACATCCGACGCAAACGCGCCTGTCATAAGCCCTTTTGCCACATCCTTTGGGTCGGCATGATTAAACAGAATCTCATACGCACCCATTACCAAAGGCATATATATATCAAGTTCGAGGGCTTTTTCCCTGACATAGCGCAGGGTATTCACACCTTCGGCAACTTCTCCCAACTCATCCACCGACTCTTCAAGCGACTGACCTGAGCCAATGGCGTAACCAACCCGATAGTTGCGACTCAAGGGCGACATACAGGTAACAACAAGATCGCCAACGCCAGCAAGGCCCAGGAAGGTCAGAGGGTTCGCTCCCATCGCTTCGGCAAAACGGCTCATCTCAGCCAGCGAGCGGGTGATAATCATGGACTTGGTATTCTCACCCATCCCCAGTGCAGCAATAAAGCCCGATACGATGGCGTAAATATTCTTCAGCGCCCCGCCAAGTTCGACGCCATACAAGTCATCAGAAGCATAAACACGGAAGTAACTACAGCTCAAAGATTCCTGAAGATTCCTACGTAAGTCACTGTTTTTACTAGCAATAACTGTTGCGGCAAGCTCACGCTTGGCAATCTCTTTAGCCAGATTAGGGCCACTGATAACCGCTACCGGGTTGTTCGGGCAAAGCTCCTGAAGAACCTGACTCATCAATAGGAAACGGTCCGGCTCGATACCTTTCGTCGTACTGACCAAAGCTTGAGCAGGTTCCAGGTCATCAACAAAAGACCCGACGACCTGGCGCACGAACTTGCTCGGCACAGACACGAAGATGACCTCAGCCCCCCTAACAGCTTCCTGCAGGTCCGTCGTTGCTTTCAATGAAGGATTTAACTTGGTATCGGGAAGGTAATCGGGGTTTACGTGTTCGTGGTTGATAGACTCAGCAACCGACTCGTTGCGCATCCACTGTAAAATTTCGACGCCATTGTCTGCGAGGATATTCGCAATAACAGTTCCAAAACTACCCCCTCCAATGACGGCAGCACGCTTAATAGACACAACATCCCCCTGGTGTGTACATGGTTCTATCAGATTAACTCAGCGACCCGCTTCTAGCGTGTCCACTAATTCGCGAAAGGTTTCTTCGTTTTTATGATTAAGGCTCATCAGTACTTTATGCGCCTCGATCACTTGCTCGCGAGCGCACTCTTCATCCACCGCATCCGCAGCCCAGCGCTCAAAACCCCCGTCGTCTTCAATTTCGCTATCAACGATATGAAATACCTGATCAAACCCCATACTGAGAAGGATTCGGGTAATACCAGTATTAGGGCTGCTTATGGTGGGAGTTATATCGAAACGATCGCGGCAAAGAATGGATATTTTAGCAAGCTGACCCAGCGTCGTGCTGTCGATGCCTTCAGCGGCAGAAAGGTCAATCATCACGTTGTGAAAATGTCCCTGTGCCAGAAATTCATCGACGTATCGCTCAAGGGTTGAGCACAGGTTCAACCTGACATCGCCGCTGAGGCGAATTACATGAACGCCCTCTTCGAAGGCGACTTCAACCACACCTGAAGTCATAAAACACCTCTACACACTGTGGCTACGGCTATATCATCCGGCACTTCTTCGTGCCCGGCAACGCCTGCTATTGACCAGAAGGTGTCCAGCTTACCTTCCGACTCTCTGGCCATCGCCAGCAACTTACTCTCCTTATCATTCAAGGACGCTTCATCAATTATTTCCAGTATTCCATCTGAAAACATCATAAGACGAAAGTCATCTGCCAACTCGACATCAATCGACTTGTACTCCGCTTCCTTGAATAACCCAACCGGCATCCCGCGCCCTTCAAAGAACCGTGCCTCGCCTTTACTGATCAGGACAGGCATAGGAAAGTGTCCTCCCACAGAATACGAGAGAACACCCGTCGACAGCGTCAGCACTCCGTAAAACATCGTCAGGTGTTTATCGAGTTCAGACGCCAGCAGCTCATTATTAATACGACCAAGAACCAGATCTGGTTTCAGAATGTCGTCACTCGAGCCCCGCTGAAAGTTTCTTTTCAATCGGTAGGTAAGGTTCTTAAGAAGAACAGTGACAAACGCCGATGACGCTCCATGCCCTGACACGTCTGCGATGTAAAACGCCAGGCGGTCGTCGTCAACTTCCATAAAATCCAGAAAATCGCCACTGAGCATGAGAGATGGCTGAAGTTTGTGCTCACAGGAAACATCACCCATATTCAATGGTTCGGGGAGCATACGCAACTGGGCATGGCGTCCAGCCTGCTGATCAGCACGAAGCTCATCCAGACCGAGCTTCAGTTCTCGATTCGTTGCTTCAAGGTGCTCCCGATAAGCTTTGTTTTCGCGCTGCAAAGTCTGGTGACTCAGGGCTTTGCGCAATGAATGAACCAATACCTCCAGATCCAGGATTGGCTTCACCAGAAAATCCGCAGCTCCGAGGCGCAACGCACGCACAACATCATCCATTACCCCGGCACCAGAAACAACGATCACGGGCAGATCCGGGTGGTTTTCGCGTAGCTTTTCAAGAAGCTGAATACCATGCATGCCCGGCATTTTCAGGTCGCAGATAACGGCATCAGGAACGGAAACATCTATCAGGTCCAGGGCCTCCTGGCCACTGCCAGTAGACTGCATGTCATAGTCGCAATCATCAAGGTAAGCAACCACACTGTCCCGAACAGTGGAATCATCATCAATGACCAGCACGGTCGCGGCCATCAGCCTCTCCCCAGCGTCGAATATCTGGCGAACGGTACCTCTAACTCATAAGCAGTGCAACGATTATGAAGCAATTGTCAGAAGCGCCGCGGGCTTAGCGGGCAATGGCATGAACTCTGCTAGATATCTGCTATTGATGTAAAAGTGGCCTTGAAACGTACCGCAGCCTACCGAAGGGGAACGCATGCAAACACTGTCTCGCACCTACGAAGAAAAACGTCGACACATGAGAATGCAGATCGACGCACCGGCTCAATTAATCACTGACGACGGAGAAACGCGGCAGGTTACGTGCATTGACCTCAGTAGTCATGGGATTCAGCTGGAAAGCCATACCGAACTGCAGGACGGCGACGTGGCCGATTTTGTGCTCGCGCCGGGAAGCGGTCCCGTTACACCCCTGCAGGCAAGAATACGTGTTTGCCGCGTTGAGGAGGTCGCACCGCAGATATTCCGGGCAGGAGCCACCTTCGAATCACTCCAGTAGGTGCTACCCGAGGTAACCAGAGCCGCACAGAAAAGTCGGTTTCTGTTACCTCGCGACACTGGCGTGAAGGTATGTAAAAGACTATGCAATCGTGCCGGTAGGGTTCAGGTGCCCCGGCCTGGGCACCTGACAGGTATTACTTGAAACAGGTATTACTTGAAACAGGTATTACTTGAAATAGGCGTTTTCAGTCTGCGTGTGGTCGGTCACGTCACGAACACTCTGGATCTCAGGCACCTTAGCTACAAGCGTCGCCTCTACCCCATCTTTCAGCGTCATATCTACGGCACTGCACCCCTGACAACCACCGCCAAACTTCAGGATGGCCACACCTTCCTCAGTCAGCTCCACCAGACTCACTTCGCCACCATGCGAGGCGAGCCCAGGATTGATCTCGGTGTAGAGGATGTAGTTGATTCTCTCTTCTACCGGGCTGTCTTCAGTGACCTTCGGCATTTTGGCATTCGGTGCCTTGATCGTAAGCTGACCACCCATGCGGTCTTTAGCAAAGTCGATTTTTGACTCTTCGAGATAAGGAATACTCATTGCTTCGACATACACGTTGAGCTTATCCATCTGCTGCAGCTCATCGTTCGGATTAACCTCATCCGGGCGGCAGTATGCCAGGCAGGTTTCTGCGTAGCGTGTACCAGGCTGCGTAATAAAAATGCGGACCGACATGCCTTCGACCGTCTGTTTCTCCAGAAGGCCAGCCAGATACTCTTCTGCGTCCGGCGTAATCTCAACGTATGTAGTCATATGACTCCCTCGTAAACTTGCGCACATTGTAACGTATATGGGGCCTCATACGAAATACCCAAGCAAAACACTCGGGTTTTGCCAGCAGAACGTCTTTTGCACCCGAAACAGGACAGGCCACGTCCACTCTGGTAATATTTGCCGCCATTTTTCGCCAGTTAACCAATAGTGTTATGAGTTCAAACAACGACATCCTGATTCAACAGCGCCAAGAACGGATTGCCACCCTAAAGAAGAACATGCAGGAGCGCATTCATATACTTGATGGCGGCATGGGTACTCTTATTCAGAGCCATCAGCTGGAGGAAGCAGATTACCGCGGTGAGCGGTTTGCCGATATCAGCCAGGACGTCAAAGGCAACAACGACCTGTTGGTTATCACCCAGCCTGAGATCATTGCCGGTATTCACCGCCAATACTACGAAGCCGGTGCAGATATTGTTGAAACAAACAGTTTCAACTCCACCCGCGTTTCTCAGGCCGACTACGACATGGAAGACCTGGTACCCGAGCTCAACCGCGCAGCAGCGGCAGTCGCTCGTCAGGTCGCTGACGAAGTGGAGGCCGAAACAGGCATTCCGCGTTATGTTGCCGGTGTTCTGGGCCCAACCAGCAAGACCTGCTCTATCTCGCCTGACGTAAACGATCCGGGTTATCGCGCCATCACCTTCGACCAGCTCGTCGAAGAATACATCGAGGCCACCGAAGGTCTGATGGACGGCGGCGCCGACATCATCCTGATCGAAACCGTATTTGACACGCTGAACGCAAAAGCGGCCGTGTTTGCGGTACAGGAAGTCTTCGAGCAGCGCGGCGAAGAGCTGCCAATCATGATTTCAGGCACCATTACCGACGCCTCCGGCCGTACCCTGTCGGGCCAGACGGCAGAAGCCTTCTACAACTCGCTGGCGCACGCCAAGCCACTGACCATCGGTCTGAACTGTGCTCTGGGTGCAGAAGAGCTGCGCCCGCACGTCGAAGAGCTGTCCAATAAATCGAACTGCTACGTATCCGCACACCCGAACGCGGGTCTGCCCAACGAATTCGGTGAATATGATCAGTCGCCGGAAGAAATGGCGGTCATCGTTGAAGAATTCGCAGCCAGCGGCTTCCTGAATATCATCGGTGGTTGCTGTGGTACTTCACCGGCGCACATCAAAGCCATTGCTGAAGCCGTGAAGAAGCATAAGCCGCGCACGATCCCCGAGATCAAACCAGCCTGCCGTCTGTCTGGCCTCGAGCCGTTTAACTTTGATGAAACCAGCCTGTTTGTTAACGTCGGCGAGCGCGCCAACGTCACAGGTTCTGCGAAGTTCAAGCGCCTGATCAAAGAAGAAAATTACGACGAAGCGCTGGAAATTGCCCGCCTTCAGGTTGAAAACGGTGCTCAGATCATCGATATCAACATGGACGAAGGCATGCTCGATTCTGAAGCGGCCATGGTTCGTTATCTGAATCTGATTGCCTCTGAGCCGGACATTGCCCGTGTTCCAGTCATGGTCGACTCATCGAAGTGGGAAATTATCGAAGCTGGCTTGAAGTGCATTCAGGGTAAAGCTGTCGTGAACTCCATCTCGCTTAAAGAAGGTGAAGAGGAATTCATCGAGAAAGCCAAACGCTGCAAGCGCTATGGCGCCGCCGTTGTTGTCATGGCGTTCGATGAAACAGGCCAGGCCGACACCGAACAGCGCAAAAACGAAATCTGTGAGCGTTCTTACCGCGTTCTCGTCGACAAAGTGGGCTTCGCGCCAGAAGATATCATCTTCGACCCGAACATTTTCGCTGTGGCCACCGGCATCGAAGAGCACAACAATTACGCTGTGGACTTTATTAACAGCTGTAAGTACATCACCGAAAACCTGCCACACGCCAAAATCTCTGGCGGCGTGAGTAACGTTTCCTTCTCGTTCCGTGGGAATGAGCCGGTACGTGAAGCCATCCACTCGGTATTCCTGTACTACGCCATCAAGAACGGTCTGAGCATGGGCATCGTCAACGCTGGTCAGCTGGCGGTGTACGACGACTTACCGGCAGAACTTAAGGACCGCGTCGAAGACGTCATTCTTAATAAGCGCGAAGACGGTACTGACCGCCTTCTCGAAATTGCTGAAAAGTACCGCGGCGATGGTTCTGCTCAGGAGAAAGAAACCGAAGAGTGGCGTTCACTGCCAGTGGCTGAGCGCCTGACCCATGCCCTAGTAAAAGGCATCAACTCGTTCGTCGAAGAAGATACCGAAGAAGCCCGTCAGATGTTCGATCGCCCGATTGAAGTGATCGAAGGTCCTCTGATGGACGGCATGAATGTGGTCGGCGATCTGTTTGGCTCAGGTAAAATGTTCCTGCCTCAGGTCGTAAAAAGCGCCCGCGTAATGAAACAGGCGGTTGCCTACCTGCTGCCGTACATCGAAGCAGAGAAAGACGGTAAGTCTGAGTCTCAGGGCAAGATCCTGATGGCCACTGTTAAGGGTGACGTACACGATATCGGTAAGAACATCGTGGGCGTGGTCCTGCAGTGTAATAACTTTGAGGTCGTTGATCTTGGCGTGATGGTCCCTGCCGACAAGATTCTGAAAGTCGCCAAAGAAGAAAACTGCGACATCATCGGCCTCTCTGGTCTGATCACTCCGTCACTCGACGAAATGGTCCACGTTGCACGTGAAATGCAACGTCTCGACTACCAGATCCCACTGATGATTGGTGGTGCGACAACGTCTAAGGCGCACACGGCCGTTAAGATCGAACCTCAGTTCCAGAACGACATTGCGGTCTACGTGCCCGACGCATCCCGCGCGGTAGGTGTCGCCCAGAAGCTCGTTTCTCCTGAAGCCAAGAAGTTGTTTATTGAAGAACGCCGCGAAGAGTACATCGCCGTGCGTGAGCGTAACGCTAACCGCAAGGCCAAGGCACTGCTGCCGTACGAAAAAGCCTGCGAAAACGCATTCACGGCTGACTGGGCGAACTATCAGGCACCGAAGCCAAATAAGCTTGGCCTGAGCGTCTACGAGAACTTCGATCTTGCCGAGCTGGTGGATTACATCGACTGGACGCCGTTCTTTATGTCGTGGGAGCTGGCCGGCAAATTCCCGCGCATTCTCGAAGACGAAGTTGTCGGCGAAGCAGCCACCAACTTGTTCAAAGACGCTCAGGCGATGCTGAAACGTATCGTCGATGAGAAGCTGTTCAATGCCCGTGGCGTTGTGGGTCTCTGGCCTGCCAATAAGCGCGGCAACGACGACATCGTCGTCTTCAACGAAGATGGCTCGGCGGAGCTCGCTGTACTGCATCAACTGCGCCAGCAAACCGACAAGCCAACGGCACAGCCAAACTACTCACTTGCCGACTTCGTTGCTCCCGAAGGCACAACCGATGACTACATGGGCGGCTTTATTGTTACTGCAGGCATCGAGGCTGAAAAACTGGCCAACGATTACGATGCGAACCATGACGATTACAACAGCATCATGATGAAAGCCCTGGCCGACCGCCTGGCCGAGGCCTTTGCTGAGCGTATGCACGAAATCGTCCGCAAGGATCTCTGGGGCTACGCGCCTGACGAGGCTCTCGACAACGAAGCGCTCATCAAAGAAAAGTATCAGGGTATCCGCCCGGCACCAGGCTACCCGGCTTGTCCGGACCATACCGAGAAAGCGACCCTCTTCCGCCTGTTGGACGGAGAAGCGAATACCGGTGTGTCTCTGACTGAAAACTTTGCCATGACACCAGCAGCGTCTGTCAGTGGCTGGTACTTCTCCCACCCTGAGTCGAAGTACTTTGGCCTGGGTAAGATCGACAAAGATCAGGTTACGGACATCGCTGCCCGCAAGGATATGGATCTGGAACAGATGGAGCGCTGGTTAGCGCCAAACCTGTCTTACGACCGCTAAGGAGTCCCGAGCTGATATGCAATTCAGCCGTCTCTTACTGTCGAGGCTCAGCCGCGTCGAACTGACGCGACTGAACCGCATCCTTATCATTGGCGTCCCAATTATTGGCAGCATGCTCTCTCAGAGCATCACCAACCTGATTGATGCCGCGATGGTCGGCCAGCTCAATGACGTGGCCCTGGCTGGCGTCGGTATCGGTAGTTACGCCAACTTCCTGTGTGTTTCCGTCATGATGGGACTGTCTGCCGCCGTGCAGGCCATCGTATCCCGGCACTACGGCGCCCGACGCCACCACAGGACCACTGAGCCTCTCTTCGCAGGCCTGTTCCTGACGCTTCTGATCGGTATTCCCTCGACCATCCTGTTTATTGCATTTGCAGAACAGTACATCGGCCTATACACCAATGACGCAGCCGTTATTGCTGTGGCGTCCGAGTACTTTTCATGGCGCACCGCCGCCCTCACCTTCGTCGGCATGACCTTTGTATTCAGAGGGTTCTGGAGTGGTATCGGGGAAAGCGCGGTATACCTGAAGATTGCACTCATCATGCACCTGAGCAATATCGTGTTCAGCTATTTCCTGATCTTCGGACTGACAGCCTTTGGGACTACCTATTGGGAAGGTTTCGGCGCCGTAGGTTCTGGCATGGGGTCAGCGGCATCGCTCGTACTTGCCGCAGGACTCTTCTATTGGCGTACGTTTGCGCTGGACACCCGCTTCCGCCAGCTTTATCACTTAAGCCGCAAGACCATCCGCCAACTGGTGCGCCTGGCAATTCCAAACTCGGTTAGCCAGACACTGTTCGCTCTCGGCCTGAGTGTACTCTTCTGGATCATTGGTTTAATCGGCACCCAGGAGCAGGCGATTGGCCACATTCTAACGCAGCTGTCCCTGCTACTGATCATGCCTGCCGTAGGCCTCGGCATCGCTGGCGCAAGCCTTGTGGGCCATGCTCTTGGAGCAGAAGAAAAGGAAAATGCTCACCGCTGGGGCTGGGATGTCCTGAGATTATCTGTCGTCATCATGGCCCTTCTCGGCCTGCCGATGTGGATAGCCCCACACGCGGTACTGACTATCTTTACGAACGATGCCGCACTCATTGAACTTGGCACATGGCCTTTACGTATTCTCGGCTTCGCCATCGCTTTTGAAGTCGCATCCATCATATTTAACCAGACACTTCTCGGCGCAGGCGCCAGCAAGCAGGTCCTCAAAATCAATCTGGTGATGCAGTGGGCGGTTTTCCTGCCGCTCGCCTGGGTTATCGGACCATACCTTGGACTTGGCCTGACAGGCATCTGGATTTTACAGGCTTGCCAGCGCATGGCTCTCGCGATCATTTACGGAACCATATGGAGCCGTAAGCACTGGGCGCACATCAAGGTTTAATGATCTAAATTTGTCTTGCTCAGGGAAAGATCACGTATTAGCGTATGCGGATAAGACGGACTCAGAGTTTACTTTATGCCTGTTCAGCTACCTGGAACACCGCCATCAGCCTATAAAGGTATTTCGCGGGTGATCGCACACCGTGGAGCAAGTGGTAGCGCACCGGAGAACACAGCGTCGGCCATGATCGAAGCCGTTCGTCAGGGCGCAGACTGGGCAGAAGTCGATGTCACTATCAGTGCTGACGGTCACGCCATCATTTTCCATGACCATAACCTCGTTCGATGCACCGATGGCAAAGGTCTGGTGATTCAGAAGACATTGGCAGAGCTGAAAGCGCTCGATGCCGGTAGCTGGTTCTCCCCCTTTTCATCCGACGAACGGATACTGACGCTTGAAGAGTTGCTCATTCTGGCGGACTCACTCAATCTCAGTCTTAACCTCGAAATAAAACCCACTATTGGCCGCGAAGCTGAAACCGTCTGGGCGATGCAGCAGGTTTTACGCAAGACCCCTTTTGGTCAGTCGATACTACTCTCCAGCTTTAACTACTTCGCTTTAAAGGAAGCGCAGTCGCTACTCTCTCATTACACCCGCGCTCTGAACGTCGAGGCGATTCCTGCTGACTGGCAGGACCGTATGGAATCGGTGGGCGCAACCGGCCTGCATTTTGATGCCGAATTTATTGATACCGACATGATCGGGGAAGTAGTCAGCGCAGGCACTCCACTCGCCTGCTTCACCGTTAATAGCCTTGAGTTAGCCCAGAAGCTTTACCGCGCTGGTGTGTCCTCCGTTTTCACCGATTACCCAGACAGACTCCTGCTTGATGCGAGACCTGTTTCCCGCCATTGAGCGCAACAAGAACAATCGGTAAAACCGATTAGTAATATTCGCATTTTCTGATTTTCAGATAAGCC
>CEPQ01052613.1_pt1 | contig 11104 bp, 18 predicted proteins | sample 530411 | NCBI WGS metagenome assembly CEPQ01 (sample SAMEA2620039, study PRJEB7988) | marine metagenome | isolation source: saline water (ENVO:00002010), including
AACTGTCATGCCCTTAGTAATAGGGGAGTACGGACTTGTCTCATGCTTGTGTACCCCACTGCGTGGAACACTTCACTGAGGTCAATCGTCTAGGATTAGTAGTACGCACGGACCCTGAACACTCCGAGCAACTGTGAGCGGATGCTCATTCCCAAAAGTGCATGCCGATTCGGTGGTTCGTGGTGTTTGTCCGGGGTATAAATTGGGTAAATACACGGACGACTTAGGATGCCGGCATGAATACGGAAAAGGTTTTGCTTGAGACCTACAGAAAATGGAATGACGAGACCCTGTTAAAGAATGTCTCCTCCTTCACCAAACCCGGTGGAATTGCCTGCAAACCGTTTATGCAGGTGCTCAGTGAGAGAGGCCTGGATGCCAAAGGCAACCCCGTGACTGAGTATGAAGCGACCGACTAAGCCGATCATCCCACTTCAAAAGCTATGACCCCATCTGCTGCCCGTTGTCTTGCTTGAGCATACGTCCGTAGTCCAAGCCAGGCCGATCCAGTTTCGCACCACACTCCCCGCAGAACTTACCCTCAACAACGAACCCGGGGTGGTTGATCTGATCGCGCTGTCCGCGGACATTGAAGTCCTTGATCACCAACGCAAGCCGATCTAATTCCCGGTTCCAGTTCTCAGCTCCGAGGTTGCGGGTGCCTGGATGAACCCAGCCACATGATTTCCATTCCCTCGCCTTGCAACTACGGCCCCGTGAAGCCCTAGGGCAATCGTAAGACTTGCTCAGGATCAGGCAGCGCGAATAACACGAGCTTCAAAAGTGACACCGGATTCGGTTGCGTGGCTTTTGTAAGAGTGAATACTCGATTTGATCAAGCCTAAAGGGACCGTTATGAAAACCAAAGTATCAAAACACGTTGTTATGGCGATGCTGATCTCCAGCTCAAGTGTATTCGCCCAGACCTGGCAAGTGGTTGATGAAGCACCGGGAGCTTCCTCTGGTGCCTGGTCGGAGGTTGAGTGCAAGAATAGTAGCGGCTGGGCTGTTTGCGAGCGCCAGGCACCGGTAGTGGAGTGCAAGTATAGAAACGGTTCTCCAGCCACCTACTTCCTCATGAGAGAAGGCGCCAACAGCCGACCTGTCTACGCGGCTATCCATTGGGATAACGTGGTGGTGGCCTCCACTGGTAGCTCTGATCGTTCCAAGGGGCTGCCAAATACTATCCAGCGTTATCCAATGATGTATACCTATGGTAGCTACAAATATTATGTTGATCCAAGTCAGAAGCGCGCGTTAGCGCGCGTAGGTTTCAGAAATAAGGACAGCCTGTGGAAAATTTGCAGAGTCGGAATATGAGTGGGGAGCAGCAAAACTCATAATTGATCTTTACAGTGCAGGATCAAGGCTAGCCAGAGCGAGTAGTAACACCTACTTGCTCTAATCGACTGGCTCACCATGGAGCCTAACCTAATCGCGCCAGTTAAGAACGCCCTTTGCGCTCCGTCTGACCGTAATGACGTCGGCATATAGATTACCGTTTCCCTGTTGTATATAGGGCCGCTCCCGGGGGGGGAGTGTCCGGATTTGACGCTGGCAGTTTAGGCTTCAGCACTGCCCAGATACAGTCGCCGTGCATAGCTTGCGTTTATCTCCTCGTCAGCCTTGCTGCTGAACGACTCAATCCCCTTGGCGTATTCCTCTTGGCTGGTGTCGGTGGGTACATCGAACCAGCCTGTGGTGCTCAATACGTTGTTGCCTCGGCTCTCGTAACTACTAACCAGGCGGATCACGCTCCCGTTGATCAGGCCCACACTGGCGGTGCGGGTGCCAACGGCGGTCTCATAATCCTTGGTGGCCAGGATGTAGGTCAGCTCGATGTCATCCTTTGAGGCCGCAGTCCAACCGAATTTTTCCAGTTCAACGATCAGGGCGGCTTTGAGGGATTGGTAGGCTTGTTCGGTGAGCATCGTCTTACTCCATACGTGCTGTGTTGATGGGGTAATTATCAGCTTGCGCCGGGGGTGTCAGAACCTGCCTGTGAGAATGCTCGCGCCGGCAGGCCATCACCACGGGATATCGTCTGTCGCCTTACCTTGATCCATTCCGGCAATGACGCCCTTGGGCCGGCAGGACCGGGGCCAAGGCAAAAGAATCTGGCCCAGGGAAGTGAGCGCCGAAGTTGTGTTCTTGCTCTGGGGCGATTTGCGATAGAACGTCCATTCGCGCTCACAAACCCCGCTTTGGTTCCCATGCGCGTCTTTGTAGACGCCCATGACCCCTGACAGCCAGGCGCGGTGCGCCTTGGTTTTGGCAAAGAACCGACGGAGGGTGCGGGAAGGTAAGTGGCCGGCATATCCCATTAGGTAGAACCGTTGCTCAACCGAAGCGGTGATGTTGCTTACAACCCATGTGGCCAGGCTCGCAGCCCACAAATCATCCGGTGCTCTCATGATGGCGCTCTTATCGCTTAGCCCTGCTTTCGCCGCGAAGCGCGCAGACAGCCTGACAAGCCGCAGGCGCAGCGTTGTGCGTACAAGGCACATGAACATACGTTTAGGGAAGGTTTCCATGCTGGAGGTGTCCTGCGGCTCGTTGGTGAGTGGCTGATGCCATTAACGTAGAGCCATCATCCCCCTTGCAGGAACGTGTCATAAGCATCCGCTAGGAGTTTTGTGACACCAGAGGATCGGGCCTGGCGACAGCGCCATGAGCTACGGCGACTGAATCACTGTTGGCCTGAAAAGCCATCAACTGGGGGTTCAACTTAGTGGGAGCGGTACTGGTCAGGGAATAATCGGGGTGCAGGCGGTCAGGCCGCGCCTGCGCTTACTGGTGACCACTATCCGAATGCTTCGTGCGCTCTCTACGGCGAAGCTCTGTGCTGATCTGCCTCATGTGGCTACGGAGATACCGGATATGCTCAGTACGGCTCATGGTGCCCTTGCTATGGATGGCCCGGAGGCTTTCGGGGAACAACTTGAAAGCCTCATCCAGGCCCGGAAACTCTGATAGAGGTCTTTGCCTGTAATTCTCGTAGAACCACCAGGGCGCGCAGATGGCTATTACGATGAGCATCATCCAGCCAGCCTCTGTCATTTGCATTGGTTCAGATCCTTACTGAGCTGGTACAGATGGGCAGCAAAGAGCGCAGCACTGCCAGCGGCTAGCACGGTTTTGTGTGCACATAGGGGCCAGTTTGTGGGTCACCAGGTTATCGTTTCTTGAACTTGATGTCGCCAGAGCCTGAAACCCGATGATCGCGGCTCGCTGGGTTGCCTCGTACGACGATGTCCCCTGAACCGGCTACGCGAGCCTTCACGTCTTGGGTGACGTAGGCTTCGATGTCACCAGAGCCGTTCACTGTCAGTGCTGCGGAAGAAGCCGTGAGATCACTGGCATCCACATCGCCGGAGCCAAACACTTGGGCCTGTAGATGCTCAACCTGACCATACGGCGTAATGTCGCCAGAGCCGTTGACTCCGACATCCAGCACCGCTTGTTTAATGTCATAGAGCGTAATGTCGCCACTGCCCTTGAGGCGGAAGCTTGGGGCCTCAGGTAATGCAATACCGACAACACAATGGCCACCACCAACCACGACGTTTCCGACCGGACCATTGAATTGCATTTGTACACCGCCGCGGCGACCACCCACATAGATACTTCCACCAGCAACGATGTTGCCGGAGCCCGATACATGGATGTTGCCGTTACCACGGCTGATGGACACCCCTTCCTGCTCGATTACCAGCTTATTGCCGTCAAAGCGAGTCTTGACGCTGTTGATGGCTTCCTGACTCTCGCCGGCCACCACAAGATGGGCCACCGGAGCGCTAAAAAAGACAACCTCCACCGAACCCTTTACGGCGATTTTGCTGACAGGGCGCATCTGCCGCTCTTCTTTTGCGTAACTCTCGGTTCGAGACCATGCAGAGTTGCGGTCGGACTTGTTTTGGTTTTTCAGAGGGCTGAGGTCATTCATCTTTCTGTTCCTGGCTCGGGTTACGCGGTGAACTGCGTTAGCGATGAGACGCTAATCATATTGAATAGGAGGTAGGCGGCAAGCGTGATGCTTCTTTCCTTCCCAATCGTCGATACATCATGAACGGGTAACTGTCGTGTCAACAGCGGTGGGAATGGTGGCTAGTGGTAGCCAAGGATCGGGTTTGAGGATGATTGAAATCCAGGGCCGAGCCGGCGCGCTGTTTGGCGTGAATGGCAGCGGCGCGCCGTGTCGGATTTTTACTAGCTTACCTACCGGGGCTTCTGGTGGTTCAGTTGCCTGCCTGAGTGCCCTTATGCGGCCTTGGTAGGCTCGAAGGCATCCACGCCGACCTTTTGAATGCGGCCCAGTTTGTTCAAACCGGGTGCTGCTCGATCATTCGAGTTGGTCATGCGGATTGATGCTTCGTGAGTCCGTGGTTCAGCCTTGCTGAGCTGGTCGCGGTAAGCGATGGCTTCATCCAGAGTCATTGTGACGTCTTCTTGCAGGAAGCGCGTTTTGGCACCGCCGTACACGATGGTGAAGAACGGTGGATTGGACTGTGCTTGCTGCAGAGCGATAGTCAGGTTGTACTTTTTCTTGGCCATGGTGGCAGTTCCTTTGAATAAGTGAGGCTACAGGTTGAGGCTATCTTTTGTGTGTCATAACCCCTAGGTAATCAAAGGGCTAAGCGTTGCCCATCATCATCAAGGGTCGAAATCTCAACGAGGCTAGTGGAAAGAGAGAAGCTGTCGTCCGCGTGCTTGGGAACTGCGGTGAAGTAAAACCAATGCGCCTTGATATGGATCATGGGGATTTCTACGGGAGCACTTTCAGCCTCGATAGCCTCCAGAATGGCTGACAATTCGTCAGGGTCGGTTACGCCAGCTGCGCTCATACAAGCGGAACTCCATGTTCCGTCATAGTTGAACTCCACAACTTCATGTACACCGAGGTCTTTAACTGCAGCAGCAAGCATTTTGATGCGGGCTGCCAAGCTCGCGCTAATCTGAATCGCCATGACGGTTGGGGCGTCTGATGAGAAGTCATTTGCACAGGTAACTTCGAAGATCAGCTGTTTACTCATGGTCGGTGCGCCTTTGGTAGCCACTGTTGATGAGTTAAAGCTTAAAGCCGGAGTGTGAGTGTCATACCCCCTTCGGACAGCATTCAGTGCCAGCAGCCCAGGCCCTAGCTTCGGGCCTCACAACCAGCACGCTTCTGGCGCATAGGGGCGCAACCTCACTCGGATGGACCCCCTCATACTGCTGCAGCGAACCCCAATGATCGCTATACCGGTGGGGTGGTGCTGGTCTGATAACTGGCGGTCACGCCGTCTGCCCCGGTGGGCAGCAGCAATTCAGATCCGCGGCGTTCATTCAACCATCGTGCCGTCGGCAAGAATCTTCCACTTGTAGGTGTGGTTGTGGGTCTTGTACAGGGGCCGACCTTCCTGCCATTTCTCGTTGTGGCTGCACTCGTAAACCACACTCCCATCCTTGTTCAGGCGTTTGGGGTTGCGTGACTTGTCGCAGATCGGGCACTCAAGCGCGGGATAGTCCCGTACTGAATCAGCGTTGGCGTCGGTGCTTGTATCTGTGTTCATCTTTGGGCCACAAGGATGGGAATTGGGTCGGATCAGGCAGTTGGCGCGGGGATTCGCGGCCAACGTGCCTGCGGTTAACCGTGCCACCGGGATGAAGTTAAGCTGCCGGATCGGCGGCGGGCGCCAATTGAGGAGAGGCGGCCAGCAGGCTCTCGAAGGTTGAGTAGTCTTCCTCAGACAAGCAAACCATCAGCCAGATCGCGCCAGCACTGTCGTCATGGGTACAACGCCCGGCAACCTCGAAGTCCTCGTTAGCAACTGAAAAGCCATATTCAGCTACTGTGATTTTTGCGGCCGAACTATTGGCGTCATCATGCTCAGCCCATGATGGCATGCCGTATTCGTCTGTCTCGGGGTAGTTTCCGTAAAGAGCTTTCACGACACCTGCCCCAGCAATGAAGTCGCTCGCCGCCTCGGTCAGTTCCTCCCCACCATTACAGTCAAACCCGGCCTTAACGCGCTCCCAGGGCAGATCGAGGGAGTAATCGGCCAGCCAAACAATGCGGTTCTTACCTGCGGCCGATAACTCGACATACTCATCGCATTCAATCTGAAGCTGGTCTGCCGGCAGCAGGGCTCGCAGTTGTTGAATCACATGGTCGATATTGCCTTGGTCCTCAAGCGTGGCCTTGAAGGTGATCTGAACGTGTTTCATGAAATGCCTCCTACGTGTTGGACGATGGAGAAAGCATAAGGGGAGGAGGCTGGTGTCAGGCCCTGCTGATTCCAGTACAAGGAGAGCCTTGTGTGACCGATCGAACCGAATCTGAATTGATTGGGGGTGCTAGAAAGTGGTGATGACGATGCGCTGGATGTCGACCGAATACAACCAGCCGGCCCCCTCTCTGCAGCGGGTTACCTTGTCCATTTAGGGATGGCCAACATGATGGCAATCTCAATCAGCAAAAACAAAAAGAAGGCCATCGAAACTGAGTGAAAAATATCGCCCAAAGAGTATCCATCACCAATAGCAAGGTGTATCGAACCAGTGATGTCAGATAGCGCGCTAAACCCTGCCGACGCGGCCATAGTGAGGACCAATAGGGTTAAGCAACATGGGGCCACTCGTGGTGGTTGCACAGGCGGTTTTGGTAGTTTGTTTGTGAATGGAGCCCGGGGGTCTGCTGCAGGATTCTCGTTGCGATTAAAGTCGTTGAGTACCTTCAAGGAGCAGTATCCGATCAATGCACTGACTGGAAGAAGGAACGCCGCGCAGATGTAGCCACTGATCCAGTCCTGTTTCCTAGCAACCTCAACTACCCCTGGCTCCGGCAGGGTTACAATGCCCAAGACCAGTGATAGGTAGGCAAGCAGCAACCCTGCTATTACCGCGCAGCCCGTCATAACGAGGCCGTTGAACATGGTCTTCATAGTCGTTTCCTTGATCAATTCAGCAACAAGTTGAGGGTTGGCATTCGCCCCTCGGCAACGCCAGATAAGCGGCCATTACGCGGTCAAGTTCGTTGCCGAGGAAGAACAGCGGGTGACCGAAGCGCCCGTCTGTGAACGTAGGGCGTCCGGCGCTCCATCCAGTCACGAAAAGCGCCTGCTCTCTGGTCAAGCCCTCTGCGCCTGGGTCAGCCTGTAATTCAAACTCTGGGGCCAAGTTCCACACCTCGATCGACTCCACCGGCACCCGCCACACATTTGCAGCGAGGGCTGGAAGGCGATCACGGGCATCGTCACGGTTAGCAGCCTCAATGAAGATGACTCGTTCATCCTGGGCGCGCTCAGGAAGCCCCTTTGGGTACGCGCTGACCATTGCACGGAAGATCATCAGTATTTTCCTCGGACTATTCGCTGTCTTGTTCGGAGGCTTGATCAACAGCGGGGCCACCCGCTATGAGCGGGGTTACCCAGCGCCCAAATGCGGGCGTTCCTTGAACGTCCTTTGCAAGCCAAAGCTCAATCGAGCCATCCTCAAACTCCACCTGCCAAGCGATTACCGACTGATCTGCCATGATGGTTTCCTTGATCAGTTGGTGGTGTTTGCCGGGACTTGCGGGATCAGGCCTCGCGCCTTCTTGCCCTGGGTGATTTTCATGTACATCGCATTGCATTGCGGGCACTCAGCAAGGCTGTCCCACACGTCCCCTTTCGGCGCTGGCTGGGTTTCAATGCTCTGTTTGCAGGCAGGGCACTCGAAGGCGATCAGCTTGATGCCCTGGGCTTTCAGACGGTCGTTGTACTCAGTGTAACGCTGCATCAGGGTTGCAGTGGTCATGTCGTCATTCCTTCAATGGGATGGATGCAAAAAGGACACCCTTCTACGGCCCGGCCCCACAGATGCGGGGCTTTGGCATTACAGGGAAATTTCCATGGGTAGCTCCTACTGTTATTTACGCTGTTGTCAGTAGTCTACCGGGGCCGTCGATTCTCCAAAGAAATACCGGGTCTCTCCGTCAATGCTGGTGGTGCTTTTAACCTCTTGGCCGCGCTGCCAGCATGGGAAGGACCGACTTGGAGAACTCATCGTTGAAGTCCTGCTTGGGATCTGGCGTGCGCGGTCGCTTCCCGGTTATGCGCTCGATCTCATCAGCCAGCGCCGCGCAGTCGTCCATGGCCATCTCATACGCGGCGTCGGCGTCGGCGTCGGCGTCGGCAGTGGCTGTCGTAATAGGGCTGAAGCCAAAACCTCGACCGCTGGGATTCCCCGACCAGTAACGGGCGCGCTGCTTGGCGTTGCGAAGCTGCCGGTGTAGCTGCTCCAGGGTATCACTGTGCGACATGGTCAAGCCCTGTGTTGGCGGGGAGGTAAGCCGCGACAAGAGGCATACCAAGGCGAATAGAGCCCCGGCGATGTATCGAGGTCGGGGCTTGCGTGATCCGGTTGAGCAGCCAGCCCCAGGCTGTGATCAGGCGTTTATCGGGCGATGACTTGGCCTCCAGTTCCCCTTTGAACGCGGCAGTGCGCTCCAGCGATTTGTTATAGAGCTCTGTCCTCTCGCAAGCCCGGGCAATCTCCTGAATGAGTGAGGCTTGGTTAATCAAGATCGCTTCCATCGCAGAAGGTGAATCATCGCTCTCATCCAGGCTATCGTCGACTCGTTCGAACAGTTGATTTACCAGGCCATCAATGTCGATCTCTTTGGGGGTTTTCTGCATTGGTGTTACTCCGCCGTGTAATCGACTTTCGATTCTGTCGCAGTGGGTTCAATTCTTCGAATATGGAGTTCGCATCCGACCATTGCCTCCTGAGACAAAGCTATACGCTGTGACAGCATAGGGGCGACCAAGGCGTCATCATGTCGATGATTCTTCAGCCAGGACCTAGCATCTGCTTGCTTCTCGAACTCGATGGTCTTATTTAGACCCATGGTCAAAAGATGTTCGACAGTAGCTTCTGACGGGGCTATGAGGCCCGACAATCGGGCGTTCTCCGTAAAGCTGTTGCGTAGCCCTTGGGGGTCGTAGTCGGGAAAGCAAAAAACTTCTCTGACGCCCTCCAGGGCCTTGCTGACAGCTGCCGACGAATGCTGTGGTGAACCACGAAACAGCATGACGGCGGTTGCAGTATCCCCGGGCCAATGATAATTCGCTAAGGCGTACATCGGAGAGAGGTTTTCAACTACTACAATCCGCTCCAATCCATGCAATTGTGCGTAATGGCAGCTGACTAACATCCCCGGCGCAAGGTTTATGACTCCGCTCGGCAGTGCCAAAACGCCCCGAGGGTTACCCAAAAGCACCATGTCTGCAGCAACTGGTAATCCGGACAGTTTCTCGTTTGGTATTTGCTGGCTCAGGGCCGTTCGATCACTCCCGCTGATCTGTTTTAGGCTACCTCCGGCACCGGCTAAGAGGTCGATGTTGCAATGCACCTTCACCAGCTCTCTCAGTGCGGCTCGGTCTGCCGAGGATAAAAGCAACCGCTTCCCTTTGATGGTTCCAATGTCATACCCAATGTGCAGGTCGCGCCAGGTGGCTGTCAAAGCCAGCTGGGATCGAGCTTCGACCAGGGCGGCCTCAATGGATTTGAGTGTCTGCTTATTGCCCAGCTGTCGCATATCGTGCCCTTTGGTCGTTTCTGACCATGATTAGGTCATAGACCAGTCGTGATCCTGAGTGGGGGCTATGTGGCCTGGTGCGTGCCTCAAAGCCATAAGGCAGACGGTGTTTCCCGCCCAGGTCGGCAGCCAAGCGCAGGTAATACCCACTCAATGCATACAGCCAGTGGCGCACTTCCACGTCAGGGCTCCCGTGCCTCAACCAATACGCCTGAGCAGATTGCGGCTGGCCAGTTACTTTCAGCTGGTTGGCCATAGCCAACAAGTGCTGGCGAGCAAAGGGCACCTGTAGAGCCTTTTTGTTAGACGTGGCCACCGGCACCCGAAGAGAGCCAGTATCCGCGCCTTCAGTTTGCTCCACATGGGGCCGCTCGCGTGGGGGCGGCAGCCCGCTCAACACGGCCTCAAAGGCGGCTATTTCTTCCCCGGCATACTCAGGAAGCGGAATCATGCCGGCAGGGCTCATGGGTGGAGCAGTGAGCATGTGCATGCTCTTTGGATCATTCATCAACGCCAGCAGGTCAAGACTGTTGCCAGCGAGGAGGTAACCTTCAACAGCCTGCATGAGCTGGCGGAATTCGTTGCGCTTTCGCACAGTCGCGTTAAGGGCATCTAGCCTGCCGATGAGGCTTTCGAAGTCCGATCTCCTTCGCACAATGGCAGCATGTAGCGAGAAGGCCTGTTCTCGGGTGAGGAGGCGTCGTAGTTCCCTGTCGCCGCGTGTGATCGGTCTGAGGTTGTGCAAGCTAAATGGTGTTAACTTCTGCTGGAGCCGTTTAAGTCGGCCTTGAGCATTCTGAATGTCACGTAACCGCTCCGATGGCCTGGAGGAATATCCCACAAAGCCTTCGATGTAGTTTCGTGCCGATAGGGACTCATCGCGAAGGTGGTGGGTGATCTGGCGCACGGTATGGCCAAGGCGTTTTAGGTTGCGCTCAGCGTCATCCTTGGCTTTGTCTCTCTTGGCTGCCAGGTACCCTTCACAATGATGGGTAATGGCAATCATTGCCTCTTCAAGGTCTGGAGCGGCCCGCTCGAAGCCCGGCATGGAGACGTAGGCCCCTATGTCGAGCAGCAGGCTACTGATGAACAGCGAACCGTCATCGTTGTCGACCAGACCTTTTGCAATCAACCAGCCAAGGTCGCTGCTCGGATTTTCCGGCATGTTAACGCCATGCTCATCGGATTGAGCGAGTTCCTGCAGCAACTCGGCGTTACCCTGCAGGGCTTTCCCTAGCCGCCGCCAGTCATCAGCGTTCACAGAAGCCCCTCCTGAAACGCAGAGCGATCCTCAGGCTTGATGACTTCAATTTGGTGGTGATCGGCCAGCCAACCCATGATTCGCTGTAGATAGGCCATTTTTCCGGTGAAGGCATATACGGTTGAGTCCGTGCTTCGCCGCACAATGTAGCCCTGGTCCTGCATGACCTTCAAAACACGGGATAGCCTGTCGGCATGGTCCTTAGCGTTGCGAGAGCTTTCAAATAGCTTGAGACCTTGTAGATCGCGCAGCTGGTCCAGATAGGGCGGGTGGTTTTCGATGGC
>CEPQ01011853.1_pt1 | contig 11100 bp, 8 predicted proteins | sample 530411 | NCBI WGS metagenome assembly CEPQ01 (sample SAMEA2620039, study PRJEB7988) | marine metagenome | isolation source: saline water (ENVO:00002010), including
TGATCCACCACCATTCTGGAACTGATAAGTTTCAGTTCCATCGTTATCAGCATCTATCTTAAATACTAAATCAGTATCTGCTGAAATCGTTAATGCTGAATCTGCGGCACCGGCTAATGATACAACTCCTGCCATGTTATTTGAATCATCTATTAAAATACTGGAACCTTGTCCGGTTTTTCCGCCAGTGCCATCAAATCTGACTATTGCATTGTCTGTGGAACTTCCTGGTCCTGTAAAATCTCCAGAACTTATAGCAGAGCCATTTATCCTGAAAGTCTTACCGGATGCCAGGTTTATTCCTGAATCATCTATGTCTAAAATATCTGTGCCATCAACATCAAAAACAAACTTTCCTTTGTTTGCAGTACCTGATGCTGCTGCTGTGGCAAATTCTACTGTGTTAAGTGTCTGTGCAGACGAATCATAATTAGTTGTAATTAATAATCTTTCTGCTGAACTAGACCCTAAAGAAATTGTAGGATTGCCATCATTGACTGCATTGTAAACTGTTATATCTCCTGCGACAAAATTAGTGGTCGCACCTGCCGCACCTATACTTGTAACATTTGCTAAAGTATCTATTGCTGCTTCTATTGTTCCTTCTGTAGTTGAATCAAGTGCATCTACATTCTGTAGTGTAAGTGTGCCTGTCGAATCTGAAAATGGGTTTGAACTACCTATTTGTATAGCACCTAAGTGCATTGTTCCAAGTGTACCTGAAAATACTTCTGATGAATTGGTTGCAGCAGTAAGGAATGTCATAAAGCCTGATGAATCATCATAGCCAAAAAATCCTATTCTTGCAGAACTTCCATCGTGGTATCTAAATTCAATACCTCTGTCTTTATTATCATCACTGCCTGGTGCAGTATCTCCACCTAAAGTAAATATAGGATCATCTACAGTTACAACTGTACTGTTTACAGTTGTTGTAGTTCCATTAACAGTATGATTACCTGTTACTGTGAGATTACCTGTTACTGTAAAATTACCAGGTGCTGTGTCTAAACTAAAACTTTGTATTGCTACTGAATCCTGTGCCATTATATCACCACCCACCATTCAGCTTTATTACCATCAGTATCTGCATCAACATAAATAGCACTTATGTCATGATTTTGAGTGAAATCAAAAGTAATAGACTGATCTGGAAATATTTTACCAGTGTCGCTATCTACAGTTGAATCACCAATATATATTGCATTAGTATTTGCTCTTGCAGCTTTAATAGTGATAGAACTTGCCCGGTAATCAGTAGAACTTAATGTTACTGCTGTACCGGCACTGCTAACTGTAGTAACTCCTGGCACTATTTTATTTTTTCTACCTGCCATATCATTTCTCCTCTGTGGTCAACCAACCACCTTCTGTTTTTATAAAATCATCTTCATTCGGTTCTTCCATCATTTCTGGAATAAAACCTTCTTTATCTTCGTGTTCTATTACATAGCCACTGTTTTTATCCATTTCAAGTATTCTTCCTTTACCTGAATCTTCAGGATCAAAATCCATGACCATATCAAATAAATGCTTACCTGTAAGATCAAAACCTTTCTTATCGTTTTCCATTTTTAATCGTTTCATTTCCATATCAACCCAGGTAACTTCGTTCAAATCATCAATAGCTTTTAATCTTGCATTTTCTATATCTACAATAGATTCTTTTAATCCATGTGCTACACCTTTTGAGTCGACATGCTTACCAGGTGCATTACTCTCCATATGTTCTATATGCTCTGATAAAAATTCTTCAAAAGAATAACCATCTGGCATACCTACCCATGCTGATGTAGAGAAATTAGGGTAATCATATATTACCCCTGTGTTTGGATTTCTTTCCTTCTTTGTTTTTATATTCCAAAACCACATACCTACCGGAAATAAATAATTCATATTTGTAGGTGATCTGTATTCAAAAGCAAAATCAGGATGATACTTACCTGATCCTTTCTGATTAGGTAACATACCTATCTGTTTTGGAAATGGTATAGGTTGTTCAGGTATATATAACTGAGTAGCTTTAGGCATTTATTTTTTACCCTTCTTGACTATTTCTACTTTCTGTATTGATCCTTCCCACTGTGATGGTTTTTGTGTGTAATTATCACCGATGTTATGGTAATTAAGTTCTTTAGCTTTTTGCCTTCTGTTTAATTGATGCAGTCTGTCTGCATCTCGTTTCATACTTTTTGGTGTAGGCCCACTAGGTGCTTTATATTCATTCTTTTTACCTAGCTTGTACCCATGTGGATTTGGTCCTATTTTCTTAAAAGCCATATTATTTTCTCCTCATTTTTTTCTTTTTAGGTGGTCTGCCCACTTTTTTTCCATAAGTACCTTTACCTTTTGGCATTAGCAGACTCCTTTTTTGGTTTAATGTGTTGTTGCATATCTTTTATTGAATTACAGTAATCACATTGTTTTACAAACTGTGTTGCTGCCTTTTCATTCTTGTAAGTTTTATCGTGATGAATACACACATAAGCTGATGTCTGGTATCTCTCCATAACATCTTTCGGTATTTCATCTATAGTGATTGGTTTCTTATATTTATTTCTTAATTCTACATAATGTCGCCATGTTCGTGAAACAACAGGACCTTTATCTGTTTCAAGTGTGTATTTGGGTCTGTTATCCGGCACTTCTTTCTCGACCACTGTAGCGGACTCAACAAGCCAATTAATGCCATCAACTCCTTCCGAAGGTGGCCTGACCTGGAGTCCTTTTTTGAGCATATTAAATAATTTATTATGATCTGGAGTAAAAGGTGATGTATTATCCCATTTCTTTAAGAACTGGTCATACTCCCACAATGTTATCTCTCCGGAATTAATCCAGTGAGGTTCAACTCCATCTTTGATTGAAACATTATAATCCTGTGCCAGATTTCGTTTCAAAGTTTTCCAGTGAAACCTGCCATTACCTTCAATCAGTTTTACATGACTTTCAGCGATGTATCTTTCACGATTAAAATGTTCATCAAATTCTTTGCCTAAAAAAAACAAATGATCCGATTTTACCGGATCAGCTATTTTATCAAACACTGTACTCATCGTTTTCTCCCTCTATTTCTTTTTCTTCTTCTTGATCGAGAAGAAGATGTAGAATCTACAGAATTGTGATCATCAACCTCGCTTAAATGCGATGGTCGAGGTTCAAGTGAATATTGTTTTAAATCCAAGACTGTTGGATTTACATGTACCTTTGCATCATTAAGTTTAGAACTTATATGATTTTCAGCTTTTATTCTCGTAGTGAATTTAGATGAACATCCGGTACATGAAAAATTTAAACCCCCTCTATCTGACTGAAAGTCTTTAATATCGGCAGATTTATGCCTGTAAGAATCTTCTTTGACTCTTTCAAAGTGATTCACAAGATCACTGACCAGGACACCGCCTGTATAGTTACATTGTGAACACACATAAACCTTTCGTCTTAAATACTTATCAATCAGATAATTGGGATAATTTGTCCAAGTTTGTGATAAGCAATCAAACAATGGAGTAGCTGTGCCAGTATCAGATTGTTTAACATCGTTATACCCTCTGCTACTGATTTGTTTATTTCTCATTGTCTGATTGCCTAACATAATTATCCTTAAACTGTTGCTGTTACATCAGAAGCAACTTCAATACCATGACTGTCTGCAATTTCTGATTCACCCCATGACTGGAATAAACCATATTCGACTAATCTGTTTGAAGTATCTTCTTCTGTTGTAGGTTCGGTTTCTCCTTCCATTACCATGACGAGTGCGGTTTCAGCAAATAATCCACCTTTAGCGGTGTTACTGCTTATTCCTAGATATCCAGAATTAAATATCTGAACTCCATATGCTCTGTCATTACCTCTCCACCATCTTGTTACCAAGTCAGCAGATAGACCCTGTTCCACACCACCGACTCTAGCACCTGCATCAGTCAAATCAACGATGATGTCAGATATTTGTTCGGCATGGAAACTTGCTCTGTAAGGCATAGGTGCAGGTCCATAAGAAGCAGTGTTATCAGTCATAAGATATGCAACAGCACCACGAATATGTGTTATATCCATAGCGTTTCCTGCACCAATAATAGATTTTGAAAATCCATCATAAAGTGTAGTTACATCTGTTGCCTGTCTGGCCCTAAGGGAAATTCCCATAAGTCGACCGGTTGTTGCTTCTAAAGATCCTGGTTGCCTTCTTTGAGCAACTTTGGAAAGAGCCACCATGACTCCATGTTCTGATGGAGTAACAGTTACTGTAGCAGCTACTAATTGTTGTGCAGCACTTGATGCACCATAATCTGTACCTTCTGTTAAAGCTGATCCTGTTGAAAGTCTTTCATAGGTTAAAATTTCCCATGCTTTAGACCCAGCAGGTATAGACTCTGAAGATATTAACTCTGGATCGGCAGATGCGGTTTCAAATGCTTCCCTTGCGGCAGCAATTTGAATCCACTGACCTGATTCCAGATTAGAAGTAGTAGATACTGTTATACCTGTAGCCATAATTGTACCTCTTTAATCTTTAAATGTTAGTTAGTAAGTTAACCACCCATTCTTTGCTTCTGTTTTAGATACTCTTCTTTAGGCATCCTGCCTGAAGCATAAGCCTGGTGTAGTTCTGTTATATTCTTTGGCATACCAGATCCTGCTGTAGGAGTACCATCTGTCGGTGGATTATCTGTCGGTTGAGGTGCGGTTTCATTAGGTTTAGTTGGTGTAGCAGTTTTATTTTTAACTTTCCATAGACTGTCAAAAAATTCCTTTTGCCTGTCATTTATGTCTATATTATTATTAAATAATGCAGCATAATTTATGCCAGAATCATTAGGATCAACTCCTGCATTTTCAGCTATCTTTCTTACTTCATCCATTTCGGATGTAGAAGTCGGATTCTGACCCAGTGATGAATCAGGTATATCCTGACTCATTGTCTTTACCCTATCTTCCGCAGCTTTAACCTGTTGTTCAGCAAAAGGTCGCAGTGATGGGTCTAAATCTTCAAGCTTTTCTTTTAGTTTTTCAACTTCAGATTGTGCCTGTTGCATCGCCCTTTCCTGTGAGTCCTTTCTAATAGTATTAAGACCTTTATCTACTTTTGATTGCAGACCTTTAATTCTATTATCCTGTTCCACTAACAAATTTTTCATTTCCTGCATCTGGTCTGGTTTCTTTTGTTCATCAACTTCAGTACCTAAACTTTCCTGATCCTGTTCAAGATCACTTGTAATTTGTACATCTTTATTTTCACTAACCACGATAAACTCCTATCTTTCGATGAATCTACTTCGTTTATAAAAAAAAATAGACCTTCAGAAATTTGGTATTCGCCCAAATCTGAAAGCCCATGATTTACATCCAGAGTGCTTTTAATATTCTATTTTTATTAAACACTACATAATGTGTTCACAAGTTTTTTACCACAATATATGGTTGGAGTCAAGATATAATTTATTCTATTCGTATATTTTGTTTATCTATAGTTGGATTTTCACTTTCAATCGCTGCTTCTATTTCTTTACCATAAGAATATGGTGTCTGTGATTTATCTAAATAATCCCACTTGTTAAGTAAATAATCTATTTCCTGATTATTTTGTCTCATAGCCAGTTTTAAATCATTAATTATTTCAGTTACTGCCTGTAATAATAATATTTTTTCTGTGTCATATATTGTTCTTATATCTTCTTTAGCTTCATCAAAAGAACTGAAATCCCTGTATTCCTGTATAGTAATTCCTGCTTTCTCACCATATTTTTTGAAAAAATTTTCAGTAAGTTCAAAATAAGGTCTTAATGTTTCCTGATCCTGACCCAGTTCCATTTCGGTAGGTGATTTATTCTGATCGAGTACAGTTTCAATTTTGTCCATAATTCCCTGACCATATTTATCTGTAAATTCCTGTATTATTTCATCTCTCAGATCATAGTCAAATTCCTCTGTGTCCGGATTGTGAAAATCAGGTTTAAATACCAGATCAACATATTCTTTAAATATAATATTAAACGAGGTCTGTTCCTTATCATATCTGTCTACAGATAAAATCTTAACCTGATCTTCAAATGTATTGTCTAATGCTGTTATTTCATTTACCCAGTCTCCATATGCCTGACTTCTTTCTTTTCTGTAATCTTCTGCATCCCAATAATTGCCTTCATCATCAGTCCTTCTTTTTAACCAGGTGTCAAGTTTTGCAATCTGATTTTGTCTTTCTTCTGTTGCTTTAGTTCTGGCAGTTAAATATTCATTTATTTTCCCATCTTCTGCTGCTCTGAACTGATTAACATAATCTGTTGCTGCAATTACTCTTGGGTCATCATCAATAACTATTCTCTGATCCAGGTCAAGTGTGTCATATGACTGATTAAATCCAAGATCATCCATAACCTGTTGTCTTATTAATTTTAAATCATCAAATACATTTCCTACTGATGATCTGCCACCGACAAATCCCCATGCTGTCGATGTTGCATGTTCTCCTTCTAACCAACCCTGTATGGCAAAAGGAAAGTTTGCTTCTCCTAAATGTTGTATCGCATCTATAGGATTATCTATATTTTCATATCTCATGGCATTTATGCTTCCCATAGACATACCTTCTATAGTTGTACCAAATATATCCATTCCTGCCGCACCTCTTGATAACCAAAATTCAAATAAAGGATTATCATTCCAGTTACCCCAGTCCTGTTCCATCCATTTAAAAGTTTCATCTGCCCACATCTTTGGATCAATGTCAGATGGATTGTCTGCATTGTCTATAATATCGTTTCCTATTGTTTTAAGACTGTGCATTGGTCCTGCCGCTATTCTTGCTGCCAGTTGTATTATTGCTCTTACCTGCCCACCAAATCCTACCCACTGACCATTATGTTCATAAGCTAAATATCTTTTTCCATTATTGGGATCTTGTGCTTCTTCTAATTCTCTTTCATCTTTACCCATAGCAAGACCGACAGCATACCAGATAGCAGATGCACTAAAAACAAGTTTACCTACACTATTCATAGATGCTTCCTGTCTTGCAGTAAGTGTCTGGACAAATAATTTAGGATTTTTTCTGAAATTATTTAATACTGTATCGGCAGCATATGTTCCCATGTCTTTATTAAGATTTATAAAACCTCTGACAGCATCATACATAACAGCAGATGTACTTCTTAATAATCTTGGTGAAAAAGCAAGTGCCATTGATTCAAGTGCTCTTTGATTTGGCCCTATTCCCAGACCTCTTGGGTCAAGATTGCCTGTCATATTCCTGATATAAGCAGCAAGTTCATCCTTTGATCCTCTCCAGGTTGGCAATAATGCTTCCCACATTAAAATTCTTGCAGTTCCTAAAAATCCTGTGTAAGCTGCCTGTGCCCTTCCGAAAGTATTTTTAAATACAGGATTAACAAAATTATTTGTAACCTTTTCTAAACTTTTATGATGTTCTATTAATTCAACAAGTTTGCTTTTTGTTCCGGTTGAAAAATCTGTCTTTTGTGTAATAGAGAAAAAATCTATATCACCTGCTGATAATCCATGTTTTGCCATATCCTGTACAGTATTAAATTTTGCTGAAAGTAATTTTGGAAAAAAAGTAGGATCAGCAGTATTTGCAAACATAGAAACAGTGCTTTTTGCCCATAATTTCGGATTATCTGCCAATAAGAGTGCACCCTGTATTAATGCTGTTCCCATATCAAGACCTGCCACCGACATTTTTCTTATATCCATTAGCCTGGCTAAATATTTTAAAGGACTTATTGTTTTCCCTTTAAATTCAAATGATGCAGGTCCTCTTCTTGTAAGTCCCTGTTTAAATTCGCCTGATGTTTTTGTAAAATATCCCTGCAAATGTTTTAAATCAATATCTGCAAAAAATTTATTTCTCCATTTAGATATTGCGATTGGCCCATTTCTATTATTCAGATGCTGAAATAAATTTGCATCTGTTTTTTTGGTTTGCAATATTTTATTTTTTGCCGCATTATATCTTGCCTTTGCTATATCCAGATCTTTTTTAGCTGCATCTCTTATTTTTCTGGCATTTGCCCTGAATAATTTAAAATCTTCAGGATCAATTTCTCCTATGCCTGTATCAATTTGTTTTTTCTTTCCGCTTTTAAGATATGTACTGTAACCTTCCTGTGCTTTATTAAAAGTATCTTTTGCAGCTTTTAAATTATCAAATTCTTTAATTGCATATTTTTTTATCAGGACAAGCGGTGTAATTCCATACTTGGATATATACTCATTAAATTGTTTATCAACGACTTTTTTATATATATTACTTAAATATTCATCAAGTACCATAGAAGGATCGTTTAAATATCTGATACCTGCCGCAAAACCATCTGTTGCACTTTCATAATATCTGCTGTCAAGAAAGTCTGTAGGTTTTGTAAAAATCCATTCTTCTCCATATTTTTTTGAAGCAAGGACTTTTCTTGGTATATACATAACATCCATAGTATCTTCACCAAAAGCTATTGCATGTTTTTGTAATAATTCTTTTGCTTCCATCATCACTTTCTGGTAAGCAAATATTACTGCTAATTGTTGTTCAGTCAGATGCTTTTTAAATTTTAATGGATTTTCAAACACATCCATCCAGATTGCTTTTGTATTACCAAAAAATCCATCTTTATCAATAGGCAGAATTTCTTTCAGATTTGAAGTTCTGAATGTTTTACCATGCTGTGCGATAATTTTAGTTTTAATATTATTTACTAATCCTTCTATTGCTATAAGCTGCCTGTTATATGCAACTATTCCCTTTGCCAGAGGACTGTTTGCAAATTTAGATGGATTAACAAATCTCATAGGTGCTGTAACAATACCCCATGCAATCTTGTTAAATTTGTTTACCGGTTCATTCTTAAAAACACCCTGGGATATTATATTAACCTGTGAATCAAAATTCAGTAAATCAGATACATACTTTGTACCGCTATCTAATACTTCCTGTGCCTGGCCAATTTTAGCCGCAGCATCTTCATCTATTGTATTTACCCATCTTTTATAACTTCCATAGAATTTCAGCATACCTTTTTCCATTGTATTCATGGAATTATTAATTCCGGTCTGTAAAATTCCAAATGCTCTGCTTGATAATTTATCAGCATGTGTTGAAAATACTCTGTATGTTCCACCTATAGCATTTTTACCACCTCTGTAAACAAACTTTATTGTTTTTCCGACTCCTTTTCCTACCGGCCCACCTGCAAGTATAAAAGCTGATTCCATAGCAACTTCATTTTCTATAGCATCAATTTGCTCTGGTGTAAAATTAGTAGTATTTATCGGCAGTTTTGATCCGGAATATATAAATCCTATTATTGACTCACCTATATCTGCCAAGTTATCTCCATAAAGTTCTTCTTCTTCTGTTTTGGGTTTTTCCAGATCTTTTGGTTTACCAAGTAAAGTTTTATACCATTCCGGATATTGTGTTGATTTTTTTTCCGGTGCATTATCTGGAATGTATTTATCTAATAATTTGCCTAAAGATTTTTCAACAAGTTGTTCTGTACCTGCACCTGTTGAAATTAAATTATGTATTCCCCTGAATAAAGCCTGACCTGTTTGCCCTACTACTTTACCTGTGGCAGACAAAACCTGATTAGACTTAGCCATAGTAAACCAAATATCTGTTTCCGGTGTAGAAGTATAATTAGCTTCTCCTGTCCTTGAATCATACAGTTTATTCTGCCTGAATAATTTTTCTGCCTGTATTGGTGATAATTTAGAAAATTTTATCGGTTCATCACTTGGTATATATTCATCACCTGGTTTGATTCTTGTTTTTTTTCTTATATCTTCAGGTGTTTCATTTTCTTTTCTGGCCTGTATTTGTCTTAACAATTCATCTGCTGTTGGCATTATGTTCTACCCCTTGTAAATCTTGTTGTAAATGCTCTGCCTGTGCCAGTACCTGCCATTTGCCTTCGTGGTGTCTGACCTGTGGTTAAAGAATATTCTTTTTGCAAATCACTTCTTCTGCCTTTCAGGTAATCAGTAAAAGTGAGACTTGGTTTTGTGGCATATGCAGCAAGGTTTTCAGCTTGTAATGCACCTTCGGTAACTGTTACACCTGGTGTGCCTGATTCGAGTAATACTTTTCTCTGACCTTCTGTTAATGCAACACCTTCTGTTTCCAGTTGTCCCAATATTTTTACAGGATCAGGTGTGGGTATTCCCACTGCTTCTATTAATCTTCTTGCTGATGCAGAATCTGTCTGTGTACCAGTAGAAATATCACTGAAGAGTTTACTTGCAACCTGACCATAAGTACCACTAATTTTATCCTGTATGCTTTTATATAATCCAGGATTGACATCTTCTATTTTCATATGACCCTGATCTATTGCCTGTTGTATTCTTCTTTCTTCAGGTGTAAAGCCAGGATCACCTCTTAATGATCTCCATTCGTTTGAAAACTGTGATTTTAACTGTGGTGATATTGCAGATAAATACCTGAAAAATCTTTCATCTCCACCTGCAAGTTCATCATATGCCTGTAAGAGTTCATCTTCTGTAACATCAGGTCCGACTTCCAGTGCAGACAATGGTGATTTAGGTAATAATCCTGCTCTTGTATCCCATGTGTTTGTTGCAGGGTCGTAACCAAGATTAATCTGTTGTTGTAATGTACCTATTCTTTCAATAACTTTTTGTTCATCGAAGTCTGATGGATTGAGTCCTGTAAACAATCTGCCAATTCCGGCTATGACAGGATCATTATCAAAAGCTGTTATTTCAGCTTTTATTGTTTCTTCCATCCGGGTATCTAAATCCCTGCTGATTATGTCATAAAAATATTTTACCAATTTATCATTCAGGACAGTTTCTTCAAGGTATCGTCTGTAAGAATCTGTTTTGGGATTTATTATGTTTATCAGTTCATTTTTAAACAGATCTGGTTTTGAAAGTATATCTGAATTTTGCTTTTTGGTTAAAAATAAAGGTAATGTTTTACCCAACCATTCAGAAAAATCTCCGGTATTTGTGAAATTTCTTACCTGTAAATGGCTATTGGTGTAATCTTCAGTTAACAGATTACTTTTATTTAATCCCAGTTTAAAGAGAATGTCATCCAGTATCTTTTTTGCATCTTTCTCA
>CEPQ01053282.1_pt1 | contig 11085 bp, 20 predicted proteins | sample 530411 | NCBI WGS metagenome assembly CEPQ01 (sample SAMEA2620039, study PRJEB7988) | marine metagenome | isolation source: saline water (ENVO:00002010), including
GAAATACTTTCAATTACCGCCTCATAGACGAAGTCGGCATCCTCGTTAAGCTCATTCAATTCTTCTTCAGTCATCTCTTTGCCGTCGTAGGTGGCAGATGCGATATAGGCATCACAGAAATCTGGAAAGTCTGAGAGCATAACGTCTTCTACCTCTATATCTGATACTTTGGTTGTGTCAATCATTCAAATACCTCCTTTATTGGTAATAGCATGAGCTTAGACGCATTTTCATCTCCGCCCATAACCGTCTTTAATGTATTGCCCTTGAGCGCAGTTCTAAATTTCTTTTTCAGCAGTTCTATTGGCAACAGAAAACCGCCCACTATTTTACCTTCATATTCCAATAGATGAATCCATATGTCTGCATTTGTGGTCGTCAGGCCTGACGGTCTTCCACGATATTCTATCTCTATTGCTATGTTCCCCGTATTTTTCCATATACCACGCTCTGTCTTAACCTCTATCTTGTTACTACCTTCAAATACTTCAACAACCCAATCTTCTCCTTTCCTTCCAAAGTCAAGGTCAATGTCGAAATTATTCTTTTCGTAGTCTGTTTTTGGCATGCTCAGGTTAGGCTGAAGGCTGTCTTCGCTCTATGCGACTATCTCCTGCCGGACTCTCACCTATTAACTCTTCTTCTGACTCTTTTTCAGCCTTATCTGAGCAATTTGGGCATATAAAGTCTACACACCCCATTATTGGAAAATCTTCATGGTAACTCCATCCAGTACAATCTTTAGACCAGGACGTTGAACACTCTGGGCATATGCGAGGAGCAGACCTTATGTAGGAATTAAGCCCCTTAGATGCATGATGCCATTCTGCCTTCCAGTGGTGTGGATTCCACCACCATCCATTGTCAAATATTTCTTTTGGTTCTCCTGTTGCATGGCAATGTTCACATATAGCTTCAGTTTCATTCTTCATCTTCCAGCTCTCCCATTTCCTTAAGCGCCTCTGTTGCTATAAATTGGTAGTTAAGTGACGCTGCGGGGTGTCCCGCCAAAAACTTAAGCGCATCTATTGCTACTGTATCACCATCTAATATCTTTGCGTACGCACTTGGCCCGAGAAAATCACGTTCTCCGTCCACTGCTCCTACTGGAAACCAGTCTGGGTCATCCATTATGTCTTGGCTGTGCGGCCACTTTTTAACTTCTAACTTCATGTTATCTCCTTTATTTGGTATTCCGCAATTGCCTTCATTATCATTTCTTCAGTCATTCCAACTTCGGGGACGAACTTGCCACCAGCAAATGTCTCTGTGATTTTAGCTAAAAGGGTTATTTTGTTACCGTTAGAACCCTCGGTAAGCCAAATGTGATACTCCTCATTGCCGTCACTATTGATACGACCCTTTACTTCAACTCCTGTATTCCAGCCCCTTATATGGCCCCAGATACCGCTATTATCAAGACCTTGTCTGGACACGGGGCCTCTATTGCCTTGTATTTCTGCATAGAATCTACTCATTTTCACCTCCAAGTGCTAATTTACGGCATGATAATAAGAATAAAAAGTCTGTTGCGTTTATTACTACCATCGGGTCTCCCCTATCTTCACGTATGAAGACACCTATCTCCCGTTTCTCTGGCTTAAGAAACGTAGCCAAATTCTTTTTGCGCTTACACCCATAGTATGCTTCTTCTATTTCTAAGTCGCCACCTTCGTGCTGTGCACCGCCCCTGTCTCGGTTATGGGCATCCAGGTTGAACGACTTTGCAAGTCTAACTATCTGTCTCTGTAACTCTGCACCTCTTTGTCTGTTGCGCCTACCTCTCCTGCTCGCTTTGCTCATTTTATTTCCTTTATTTTTGAAGACCGTATAAACGCCATTTCATGGCCCTTCGCATACCCTTCTTCGTAGCCTTCCTGAAGCCCATCTTCCATTCCATTTTCATAGCCCTCACAATGGCCCTCGCTATTACCGCCATCATATGCATTTGTTGTGCAGGTTTCACACGCATCTACCCATATATCACCTGCTGGCATGTTTTCTTCTATGTCAAGCTTACTGCTGCAGTTTGCACAAAAAACCTGTGTAGTTTTTGTCTTCATTTATATGCCAGCTTTTCTGCTATGCTTACAGTTTCACATATCTTACATCCATCACCGTGTACACCAACTGGAACTGTCCCGGTGGTGCCGTATCTATGCTTACCTATTATCAGCTCAAGTCCATATCTGCCGTATTCTGAATTTTCCTTATTGTATTGCCAGTCGTAATGATTGAACAGTACCATCTCTGCATCCTGTTCCAGGCTTCCGCTTTCTCTCAAGTCTGACAGTATGGGGCGTTTGTTTGTGCGCTGTTCGCTTGCCCGTGACAGCTGAGAAACAAGGACAGCAACCGTTTTTTCCGCTTTAATCGCCCACTTGTATTGGCGTAGGATATACTCTAACTGTAGCCTTCGTTGGTCAATGTGGGGAACATTAATAAGTTGAATATAATCATCTACAACAATGTCAGGCTTATGCTTTTTAAGTTCACGTATTGCGGTGTCTATGTCTGATATGTCATCAAACATAACAAGGTTACCATACTGTCTGCTCATGCGGCTAATTGTGCTATTTACAATCTCTGATTCTTCTTCCGTATATGTACCAAGTCTTACATCTTGATAGGACAGTGCGCCAGCCTCCAACACAACAAGCTTCTTCATCATTTCTATGTTCGTCATCTCTCTGTTCAGAACCAATACTTTTAAGCCCTTGTGAAGAAAGTTACGTATGAGGTTTGCGGTGAGGGTTGTCTTGAAACATCCTGGCCTCCCAGCAATGATGGTGATTTCACCGCGTGTCATTCCACCTGTGTGACGGTCTAATGAGCCAATACCAAACTTAACGATATTGCTGGTGTCAAACATGTTCTCTTGTGTGTTTGCCAACAAACCATCAAGGTCGAACTCCTTGCCTGGTCTAAGCATGAGTATTTCACCAACTTCTGAATGTACCTCTTCCAGGAGCTTGTGTGCTTGAGCCGTCCGCCTAGACGTAATCTTTTTTATCTTTTCGGCGTGTCGTAATACCCGTCTATATAACCACTTTTCATATAATTTTTTAGCGTATATTTCCGCATTTGCGGCTGATGGCAGGTCGCTAACAAGGCCTGTTACATAATAAGCTGATGCTGAAGCCTTCTTATCTTCTGGTATTTCATTGATAAGCGTGGCAAAGTCAATGACATCACCACGCTTGTGCATATCAATGATAACATTCCACAGCGTACGGGTCTTGGGGTCGTAAAAGACCTCGGGCTCTTGTATGTATGGCTTGACAACGTCAATGGTTGTCGGGTCGGAAATTATAGAGCCAAGTAACGCCTCTTCTACTTCTATGGAATGTGGTGGGGCATAAACATCGTCGCTCATTAGAACGGCACTTCATCGTCTACATCAAGCTTGTCACCATCGCCCCATGCGTGTGCTATACGTGCCCGCTCTACTGTCACCTGCCCTGAACGCCCCTCAAATGTATCGTGAAAGACATTTACAAAAACGGGCGTCCCAAATATGTCATGTTCATTGACGGGTGGTAAGTCTATTACCTTCTTTCCGCTTATTTCCGTCTCACGCATTGGTATTCCAACAGCATCAAGCATCTCTTTGTATGCTACATTACCACCACCTTTTGACCGTTTGCGTTGCTTTCCCTTAAAGCGAAAGATACCATTATCATCTACCTCTTCGCCAGAGAATTTTCCTGCACTTTCAGCCAATCTGTATGTGGGAACATAGACATCTGCAGAGCCGCCATTTTTAAGCGAAATATCGCTACGTATGTTCAGCCTTACGATATGCGCTGGGTATGTACCCTCTGAAATTAGCTCGTCGGCGTTTGGGTCAAAGTATGCGTTATCACCTTCTATGCTTCCGAGTACGTCACTTACGCTTGCCATTATTCTTCTCCTTCTGTTTGCTTTGTTAGGTATCGCAATGTTTGGTTCACATTGGATTTGTTTATTCTACCATCTTCAATTGCAGACAAAACATCATTGGTTGTATCTGCATCGTTTATCTGCCCCAATAGGCTGTTGACCGTATCCATGTCTTCATCTGTTAGGGACAAATCTTCTATTTGCTTGCGGTATATATCATCACCAAAGTTGGTCAACCTATTAATTGCACGCTTAAACGCATTCGTGTTGGCTGACGCTACATTCTTATCAATATCAATGACATTTTCTGGCGTATGAGGGGTGCCACGTTTGAACTGAATGCGAGCAGCACCGGGCGAGAAAAATTTTCGCGGCACCCCTTCATCGACTACCTCCAATACACCGCTGACAACAGCCCACTCAGAGCCTAAGAACTGCACTGGGTTGTGCTTTATTGGCGACCAAGACCAAATTGGGAAGTTTTTATTCAAGCCCTCCTGTCGCATGTAACCTTCTTCCAGATAGTCCATTCCATCTGGGCGCCTTTTTACATGTGCCTTAGGCGTCTTTCTATCGCTAATTTCTTTATGCTTTTTTCTAAGCGTTGTTTCCAGTTCCGCCAATTCCTTCAGCGGTAACATCAATTCCTTCTTCATCTTCATCCTCCATCATAGTCTTCAGTGCATCTACCATTCCTTGTGCTATCCCAGTTTTGTAAACCTGTATCACAAGACTAGCAAGTGTTTCATCTTCTATTTCGCTTGCAATATCTGCAACACCCTTAGGTAAACCATCGACATTAATATTTGTCATTGCATTTCCTCTTTAGCCTGTTCTGCAGCCTGTTAAACACATTGAAGATTGCTGGATTTACTTTACCATCCCAATACAATGTTGGTGTATCCTTCTTCTTCTTCTTGCCTGTTTTCTTTTTGGTCATTATTTGCCTCCTTCGAGCAATTCAGGTTTAATGCCGCCACCACAATGACTAAAGAATGGACACCATTTTGGTGAACACTCCCAACCCTCTGCTGGGCTTGAGCCAAGTCCAATTGGCGGTCGTACATCACCTCTATATTCATTTACCTTTTCCCAATATTCTTGGGCAAAACCTACGTATTCCATTGGCACGGACAAAGACCTCATGTCGCCAGCCTTTGGGTCGCCAAGCTTATAGAACAATAAAAAAAGTTGTTTACAGGATTCATTAAAGGTTTCCTGCAAACCCATAACATAAGTACCAAGTTGTAGCTTATAGTTTTCAACTGTACCGTGGTCGCCGTATCTTCCAAATAATTTCTGCCATTTATACCCACCCACAGTTTTTATATCAGTTAATTGTTTCGTTCGCCTGTTAAATATATCTATTCTTCCGCTTATATTCAGGTCTTTTACAGCTACCCTCTCTTCAATTAAATAATCATCATCTTTTCTTCTTTCTTTCTTTGGTTCTTTCTTTCTTTCTTCTTTTTCAAGGGCTGATTGGATTTCATTGTGGACTACAGTGCCAAGCTCCATTCGCCTCAAGCTAAGTGCATTGGGTGGTGCTTGCTCAACACACTCAATCACGGCAAAGTAGTGCTTTCTCATGCACATACCAGCACTTGACGCATGGTAGTTTTCTTGTTTGTGTGCCCTCTCTTGGCGCTTAGTTTGAAGTAGGTCGTCGTAGGCTTTAATTATGTCGTTCGGCATTTAATTTTCTTCCTAAGTTTGTAAAGGAATTTAAGATAAAAAAACTTACTAATCAACGAAAACTTGAAAATATAAATAAATTTTTCGGAATTAGACGGGCAAGCTTTATTTAGCATATAAATTTAGCATATAAAACTTGCCCGCACTAAGCCGTTACTTTATGCGGTAAATGCGTGTATGTGTCTTGCTTCCCATACCGCGACAAGACACCTTCATTCCTATTGCCTTCGCACACGAGTGTGCCGCAAACGCAATAGACCGTGGGCGTGTAATGTATTCACCAACAGTCATAGAGCGAAGCTCACTTGTTAAACCGTGGTGATACTTTCCTTTTTTCCCACCATCGTGAAAACCGCTTTTAGACGGCGGTATAACCACCTTTTTATTTCCCATTTCAACCTCCTTTCGATGTTAAAGTTATTCTTTATGCTATACTAACTTCCTATATTTATGAAGTTATTTAGTCGGCTTCGTTCTTTGCTTTAATAACTATGCTCTTAAATTTTTCCATGAATTCAGCCACAATGCTTTTATTTGTGGCTGACATAACAATATTATCATCATAATAATCAGCCACGCTAGAAGAATATATGCCAAGACCAACACAACAGACACCCATTAACGTAGCCGCCTCAATAGCCTTTATCAGATAAGCCTCCTGTTCTGCGTATGCCTCACCTCCATCTGGATGGCCATCAGAAAGCACAAGCAGGTACTTATTAGATTCCTTACGTTTCAATATTCTACTTGTTGCCCACGCAATAGCCTCTCCATCAACATTATGGCACATATTATGGTCATTTCGAGACTCCAGGAAATAGCCAAACCTTGAAGAAACGTAGCCAAATCTCTCGTCAAGTTTTTTGAATATATAATGTCGCAACGGTATGGAACGTGTATAAGACTGTAAGCCTAACGTCCGAAACCCTCTTGTTGTAAAGCCCAGCACCTCACAAGGTATATGCATCACCTCAAGCGTTCTTGTAAAGAATATAGCCATCTGCATTGCCATCTCTATCTTTTCACCTCGCATTGAACCAGACAAATCTATTAAAATGGTAAACGTAGAGTCCAGCCCAATCCTTCTTCTGCGCCTTAAGAATAATTTATTCTCTTCAAATGCCACAAGTCCTATTCTTCTGTCATCTACAATACCTTTCTTCTGATATCTTGACAGCGTTGGTCTTTCTGTCTGTAAAATGGCTAATAATTTGTTTTGGGTAGCACCAATGTTTGTATCTAATTTCTCAACTATGTCATCTATGTTGCCCCTATAAGTATTTGGAACGATTTTTACCTTATCGTTGTCCTTATACGCTGCATAACCCTCTCTATGCTCACCAGAAGACGACACCAATTTTGTCTTTATCCATTTGTCATAGTCTTCCGCCATTTCCTTCGCCCGTTTTGCAATTTGTTCTATATCCACATGCATTTGTTCGGGCTCTTGTTCGCCAGGCATTTGTTCGGGCTCTTGTTCGTCTTGACACCCACACTCTTCACATTCTTTGCTATCAACCTCACACTTTCCTTTTTGGTCGCCCTCCTCTTGTTGCCTCTTATCCCCCTCCTCTATATAGTTTTTAAGCTCTTCGTATAACACCTCTGCAATGCTAACCACATCTTTTGTTGAGTCAACACGACCGAGTTCATCTGCATGGTTCAGCACAATATCTTTTGCATCACCTGTCAAGCCTCTGGCTGCAGACTTAGCACTATCTCCATACGCCAATCTCTGCATCGCAACGGAGGCGTTGATAATTTCCTTTGCATTGTCATCACCTGCCATGCTCACCTTTGCTAACAGTTCTTTTTCATGTAAGGTACGTGTAAATTCTAAATTATACTTGCAACCCCTATATTTTTTAGCCAATTCACGCTCAATCCTGCCGTCCTCAATGGAGTTAATTAAATCACCAAGAAATGTCCGCATATCAGCCTCAACATCCTGGTCTGTAAATATAACGTGCCCAAGTTCGTGGTCTGTATAGCCACGTAACAGACTAAGCATATCGTAATCCACATCTTCGGGAAATACAGGTAGTGTTACCGTTTTACTCTTAAGGTTTACGCAGGGGCATGCATCTGCCTCAAAAACAACACTATAGCCATGTTTTCCAAACATAGATACAATACCATTCTGAGCTGCCTGCAACGCATGACCTGGGACAGTTTTCCTGTAACCGCCCCAGCCGTAGCCTCCATAAATGCCTCTATATTTCATCTTAAACTCCACTATTTAATTTATAGAAGAAGCAAGAGGTCTGACCTTTTTCACACCACATATCCACGTGACTTAGTGCTACTTGCCCCTTCTTTTATATATTCCATATTCTCTGCGCCGCTTCACGTATAGCCAACGCATCTTCCTTAGAAACCCTATCAAGTATAGCCACCCGCAATGCAATTTCTATGTCACGAAATTTAATAATCGCATTGGCAAAATTTATAGCCTTTCTTGTGCTAAACGTCGAGTAGAGTTTACCATCTGTAAGCGCCCCACGTGCGGCTTGTGCCAATTGAACGATTTCGTTGGCATATTCCTGCTTAATACCGCACCTGTTAATTAAGATTTTTATTTCAGCGTTTTTATTTGGGTATTTCATACGTAAAACATAAGGAAACCTATCAAGGAAAGCCTCATTCAATGTCCTAACACCTGCATACAGCCCGTCCATATCGCCACGACCTACAGTATTCGCAGTTGCGGCAACAAAAAACCCTTCTCTTGGAGAAACAGTTTCTCCATTCTTGGTATTAACTAACGGGGCGTTTTGCAAGACAGCCTGTAAAGTAAACAGGATTTCTGGTTGAGCCGCATCCATCTCATCAAGAATTAGCATCTTACCGCTTTTCATAGCCTGCGGTAGGACACCATCCACGAACTCCATATTCTTTCCTGCTAACGTCCAGACGCCCACAAAGTCATCAACGGTAGTTTCTCCGTTTAGGTTCATGCGTATATATGGAACATTATTCATCTGTGCCAAGAGTTCAAGCATTGTGGTTTTACCGCAACCAGTAGGTCCGCTAAGAAAAATATTTTCACGGGCAAGGATGGCACCTTTTACTACTACAGTTTCTTCTGGAAACTTAAAATAGTTTTTATCTTTAGCTGTCTTACCCTTATATACTACTTTCTTTTCCTTCTTTTCCTTGGCGGGCTTCTCTTTGTATGTACTACCAGGCCACCTTGCAACGTCTATATCATCTGGAAGCCCAAAAATAATGTAACCTCCAAACTTCCTTACCTCTAACTTTAGGTCTTTCCACTTCTTCCATCTTGACACCGCATTCAGTACATCTTTTGCCTCGATGCCATACTTATTAACTAATGTTTCTTTGGTTATACGAACCGCGGGGTATTTATCCTTCTTAATACTTGACTTTACTTCTTCTACCACACGTTCGATAAGCGGTTCTTGTTTAGTCATTTAGGTTCCTCCTTTTCGTCTATGCCTCAGCATGTCCATTATCAGAAAATTCATGCCCTCTAATTTCTTCGGCATTTCCATCTCTATTAAATTCTGCTAACGCTATTTGAATACCCTCTTCAGTTAACTGTATCAATACCACATCAACGTCTCTGTACTTCTTAAGTTTACGCATATATTTTGCCAAATGCTTGGATATTTTCTTGCACAACCTATCTACGTTCTTTTTATTTTCTTTTTCCTGCATTTTTAACACCTTTCTTTGTCTTTGTTACTGAAATTGCTAACCCTAAATTTTTGCCAACAAAATTAGATAAATCAAATTGATGGTTAGGGCAGACATATGTATCCCTTGCCTGCCCTTTTCCATCTATGGTCTGCCAAGCATACCCAGCAATTTGCTTACAATTACCGTACTGACATTCCATTACTTTAGTACCACTGGCTTCACGTATTTGATTTCGCTATCTCGCCACGCAAGGGCAGCCATTACAGTATTCTCTGGAATTGTATTCCAACCCTTGCCTGCATTGGGTACACCTTCAAGGTGCTTTTCACCCGTGCTTGGGTTTTCCATTTCCAGGTACGTTGCAAGTGAAATGCCAGTATCAGAACCAATATCTGGTATTTCAAATGACACAAGACGGTACAAACGACCATCAATCACATCCTTATCCAGCTCCGTTGAACCTAAGGAACTGAGTATCTTTTCTACACCAAAATGATTGAGTAGTTTGTTCCTGTCTGCCGAATTGCGAAGCTTAAAGACATCGTTGAGTGGTACATCATCCAACGTTATTTCTATGTCGGTACTCCCTCCTGCCTTTCGCAATCTTGCAACCGCCTTTTCATTGTGATAACGGGCTCGTGCATTACGGTTACGTATTTTTCTGTCTTCCGCCTTAGCAAATATGTATTCTTTCTGAACAGCTTTTGGCGGACTGTTCAATAGGCGTCCGCTATAATCAAAGCGGGCGCCATCAAACGTGGGGACTTCGCCCCCACCATGAATACGCATTACAGGCGTCCCACGCATTACTCTATAACCGTCAATAGGAAGCCAGCCTAAGTGGAAAAACGGGTCAATTTTCCACTTATCACATACCGTTATACTGTCTTGCCTAAAAATGGCTATGGCTTCGGCTTCATTTCTATAGTAGTGTGAACGAGGCACATAAACCCTTACAATGTTATTTGAAAACTTCACAACATGGTAAAGGTCGCACCCATAGCCGTAAGGTCCGTAAAACGAAGACGCATTTCCAGGCTTACCATGTGCCAGCATTCTACGTGGGTTCATATCTAATCCCACACGTTTCTGGCACGCCCAGCCAAGTGGTCGAACTCCCTGACAATAGAAACCTCATAATTGCCAGGTGGAAGCGTTATAGGCTTATGCTCTTCGTGGGTAAGCACGACATCGCCACCCTTTACGCCAAGCAAATCAACATTATTACGCCATTCCGACCCATATGTTGTAACAACTACATCGCTGGGAAGGCTTGACATATCAATGGCATGTGCATGCCCAGTTGCTTCGCCTTTAGCCAACACGATTCTATCGTCGCAGCCGCCACCTATCTGAACCATATTTCCACGTACTCTCCGATTTTTCGCCGGTTCGTCGTCAGTTGGTCGTATTAGTACATCTCCGTGCTGGTATTTTACTTGTTTTTCACTCATAGTTACCTCCGTCTTTGATTGATGTAACTCTCTTTATTATTGCAGTTACCTGCAATTCATTAAACAATTTCTTTAATGTCAGATAGCTTGGTAAAAATTGCACTCCAAAAACTATAACCTTGCGGTGAATCCCTCCAGATAAATAATGATGCCAAAGCCTCCGCTGGTTCGTATGACTCATAATTAATAGCGGTAAGTATATCTTTTTGCAGGCCAATAACATCATCTGCCTCTGTAGTAGACCAAACTTCTTTTAGGTATTGTCCTGCACTGAGATTGAACATACCAATAACATTGCAGAATTCCGTATATTCTATAGGTGGCATAAATGCTTAATCTTCCTTATCTTTCTTTTTTTGGCTTTCTTTATAGCGACAAATTGCCTTAATTT
>CEPQ01048882.1_pt1 | contig 11080 bp, 9 predicted proteins | sample 530411 | NCBI WGS metagenome assembly CEPQ01 (sample SAMEA2620039, study PRJEB7988) | marine metagenome | isolation source: saline water (ENVO:00002010), including
ACCTGAATTAGTCAATGGCCCCTGGCTTGCACCACTTGCGAAATCAGTTGATCAATGCGCTTCACAAGGTCAGGCCATTCATCAACTACGACAGGAACATGATGCGCCCTCGATAATTGGGACGTCACAGCCAAACGCAGGCTATCCGCGTCCCCCGGAGTAAAGAGAAGCTGGGGAGAGGCCTGCAGCGTCTCGGCGATCGCGCCCACTCTGGCCGCAACCACAGGCAAACCACACCCCACCATTTCAAACAACTTTTGGGGAAAGCAATAGCGTCCGAACTCTGAGTCATGCGCAGGGATGATCCCAAGATCCAAAGCCCTGAACAACTCCGCAACCTGATGCTCTGCGAGTTCGCCAAGATAAATCACTCGCGCGCTCGATGGGACCGGTAGCTCAGGATCGACTTTCCCTGCAAGCACCAGATACAAATCATCTGCAACGGACTTCAAAGCGGGCCATGCTGCATACAGTGTATCGAGCCCCTTCATCGCTGACAGATTGCCTGCAGTTCCGATCAAGCGAGCTCCAGAAGGCAACCCAAGCGCATTTCGCGCCTTCAGGCGGTCACCTTCACAAAAAACAGAGCGCGATATACCGTTATTCAGGACCACCACAGGGGCCTTGGGTGCAAAATCCCTCACAACCTTTTCTTTCAATGGCCCACTGACGGCGAGCACACCGCTTGCATCTCTGATACTCAGCCTGAGGGCATAGCGAAACCCGGGAATACGTGCCTGCCCAAAACTCTCGTAGTTATCATAAAGATCAACGACATACGGCACGCGCTCACGGCGGGCGAGCAGTCGCGACAACCATAGACAGGGGATATCCGACGATCCAAGCACAACATCGAGCCCAAGACCACTAAGCTGCTTGTGAATAGCCCGAAACCTCATACGCAATACATCGTGTAAAGACACAACGAGCCACCGAACGCCATGCCGGTCGAACTCCTGACCAACGCCCTCCTCAGGCTTATTGCCGCGGTAATCGAGACAGAGGACTGTTACATGATAGCCTAGTGCCGAGAGCTGTCTTGGGATCTCGTACAAACGACCGAACCGGTCACGAATGACGTCCTTTCCGGTGTAATAACGCTTGCATACGAACAGAGCATTCACTTCATTGGCCCGTTGTGCTTATCAGTAAGGACAATCCATGACAAAAAGCTAAAGATAAACTTATATCAGATACTTTATCATCAGATCTACACGGGCTTGGCGGAAAATGACGCCAATTCGCCCTATTAAAAAAGGAAAAAATCAAAAAAATATTGACTAAAGCCCAGAAAAACACAATAAAATTACCCTAAAAAGAGCCCAAGTAACACTTCAAAACGTCTTAAACCTGAACCCCATAAATCACAACAGCATAATATAAAACTGAAGAGCACACGTCAAAGTTCAACCTAGAACGAAAAGCTCACAAAAAAAACGATAGACCATAATGAAAATATATATAATCAGCCTTGAACGCGACGTCAACAGAAGAAAAAAAATCAGACAGACATTCCCATCACATTGGGAAAACTTTACATGGATCCACGCTATAGATGCAGCCAATCCAGAAAGCAAGAAAACAATACAGGAATATTTTAAAAAACCATCAAGCAAGACAAAATCATTTACCTTAGGCGAAAAGTGCTGTGCAATGTCACACATAAAATGCTTGCAGCAGTTTTTACTCACTGAAGACCCAGCCTGCATCATTATAGAAGATGATCTAGAGGGTATCGACAGGGATTTTATTGAGGCTCTTAAAGAAACACGAAAATTAGGCGACTCCAGTGTAGTCATACTGGGAGGTCAACAGGGACTGAAGAATGCAAAACACCTATCGGGAAAACGCATATCAGAAAATCTTTGGGAGATACCTAAGACATCAACGCCATTTATAACCAGAGCCTGCTGTTACGGCATAACTAGAAACGCCGCGACAAAAATAATAGAAAGCCAAAACACAGCCCAAAATCGCTCAGATAATTGGGAGCATTATTCGACACTCGGGATAAAAATCTACTACTCAAATATTTTCAAACATCCTGTCAACCTCAGAGACAGTCATCTTGAAGCTCAAAGAGCCAAGACGGGATTTCTAAGAAAAATAATTGAGGACGGGACGGCAAGAATAATATATCGAATCCTATGCAAATTGGCATTGAGCTTAATGATTGGCACTAAAATCTACGAAAGAGTTAGAATAAAATGATTCAAAAATATTAATCTGAAATGGATTCGATGGCATCCCACACAGACGAGCAGCCCTTCAAGCCCTCCAGAACCATGCGCACAGAACATTCATAGACTTCAGGGGAGTAGCTAGTAGATTTCGTCATGCATCATTCTCTCCAAAGATATTAAGCCGAATAAAACGATTTGATCTATTCCGAGCGACATCCAGATAAGAGTGCAAACGCGAATAATCAATCTCTTTATTAATCAGTGAAACAGCTGCGCCAACATCAGCATGCTCTAACAACCGTTCAGAAACACTGAATGATCGCAGCAAAGAATCCATACGCGCCGACCCGCGAGCTTTATTATCAACAACCAGGAAAGACTTATTAAATAATATCGAAAAAATCACCCCATGAAAAGAATCGGTTAACACAAATTTCGAGTTTGCGAAACCCGCCAACCAATCGCGCGGATCAGGCATAACATTGCGACCCATATCTATTAGGGCATAATTATCATCAAGAATATCCGAACCATATCCAAAAACGCTTTCACCTATTTCTTCGCCCAACTTATCTGCCAAATAATTCTTTTCAAATGTACCATCGAGAAAATAGACAAACATACCTTCATGCTGCTTACGAAGCCTTTGCAGCCCAATTAGCTGTTCGTAATCACCTCTATCCATCAACATCGTGGGATCTAGGACATGCTCAGCATCAACGCCTAAGTGAATACGACATAATTCAATCCCACTATCTTCGCGAACACTAATAGCATCAAATAATTTAGCAAGCTTAGCACAACGCTTTGTTTGGGCTTTATTAAACTCCCAACAATCCACACCAAAAGACGACGCGTATGAGATTCGTGCCATTTCACAACCCTGCAAAAAATCCAAGAAATAATTCTCGATATTCGGCGAGTAACGGGGCCGCCAGGTTTGGTCGCTTCCCACAATGACTGCGTCGTAATCCTCACGCTCAAAATGAGCTTTCAGCTTAGCCGTGCTATCCAACAGCTCAGACATACTTAGGTGCTGAGCAATAAACGCTTGAGTATTTTTCTGAATATAAGGTAGGTAACGCTCAAAGTTAACAGGTGCCTGGCGTTTTCCTAGCATTTTCTGCAATGTGCGATAACTTAAGCGGGCCGCATTATAAATTAGCCCTTTTGCATCTGAACGCCGATCAATAGTTACTGGCTCATGACCAGCGCCCTTTAGAACCTGCTGCAATGCCCACGCCTGCATTATTCCACCGTAGTTAGCCCCCAAAGGCTGGGTCATTATAGCGACCTTCATGATTTGCCCTTTATAATTTTTTTCACAACAGCAACCCCTTTTGGCCCTAGCATTCTCCTTGCAACCTTTTTTGCTGTACCATCTGCATTAGATTCAATTCGATGCATGATCTGCAGCGCTTTACTCTCGTCATCACTATCAGTAAAGACTTCAAATAGCATTGGCCGATCCGTTAGCCCAGGATCAAGAAAGCGGTGGCAACAGCCTTCAAATTCTTCTTTATTGCTCGCGGTGAGATATTCAAACCCCAGATTTTCAGCGAAATCTCTAACAAGACTTTTTGACTTATTTCCATAGTGCCCCGCCGCAGCTACAAACTCGTCACCATCTTCCCCAAAGTGAGACGCGTGATGATTGTACAAGCGGAACTCTATGCCTTTGCCGTTATTGACCAAAAGAATACGAAGGTTATTTGGCGTGTGACGGTTGCCAATGGCGTTAAGATCATAGAAAAAGGCTAGATCCCCAATCACTCCAAAGTAGAGCTTCTTGGCGTCAGCCAGTGAAGCACCCAATAGAGTGGATACACCACCATCAATCCCGAACCCCCCTACGTTGGAGAAGGAGGAAACTGTGTCAGGGAGCTGGAAGAAATTCCAGGTTCTCAGGCTGTTAAGGATGCCGAAGTGAATGACCGATCCGGAGGGGATCCTCGCCGCCATTCTTGAGGCTAGCCAGACATTTGAAAACGGCAACTCTGGAATTTTTTGCCGTACAGTGTTTAGAAATGACTCACATTGCCGATAATATGAATCAGTGCCCGCCTGGTTACTTTTATCTGCGTAGTGCTGAAAAAAAGACGATTCAGGCATTTCGAACACATAGCGCAGGCGACGGAATGTGTCTCTTATCTCACCGTCCGGGCTAATACGCCATACTTCTTTTCCGGCCATCCCAAGCAAGGGATAGTCTCCGGTGATCTCGCCAATATGCAGTGTTATATCCGGCTTAAGCTCTGCCTTGCTGTGCAGTTCTTGAGCAGCTGCGAGTGAAAACTGTAAATAACTGCCTCCTTTATAGCCACTGGTATGATCGCAAAATACTACTGCGTTATAGCGTTTGCAGAACCCATGAAGCGCTTGGGTATCTTTATCACTCCACGGCTTGTGTGAGCCAACGAATACGGCGATACGCTTGGTGCTGTCTAATTCAGGCAAGGTATCGATTAGCGTATACCGACGGATAACTCGGGTCTTTAGGGTTTCTTTTTCTGTGAACGGAAGGCTGTAGGTTGTCGGAAGATTAATATGGACCGGCCCACCACTATTACGAGTTAATTCAAGGATTGCTGTATTAACCTTTACTTCACATTCCCATTGGTCTTCTTCATCTTTTACCACAGGGAGATTCACGCTCAATTTCGCAATATCATTCTGAATAACACTACGATCAATTACCTGAGCCACATGGTGACCCACACGAGCAGTTGGCTGGGTTGAGGTAATCGCAAGTACGGGAAGTTTCCGATAATAAGCCTCAGTCATACCGGGTATATAATTCCTCGAAGCGGTGGCGCCAGTACAACTGATCACTACAGGCTCGCCACTCTCTGCTGCGAGCCCACAGGCCATGTAAGCCGCCGAGCGCTCGTCAACTGCCGAGTATATTGTGAAGAAGGGGTCTTTCTGGATACTACCAATTAACGCTGTATTAGTATTACCTGGAGATGCAATTACATATCGTATGCCATGAGATTTAAGCAAGGAAATCACTATCAGCGCATTTTTTTCAGTTGTTGAATAAAATTTCATCTAGCTATCAGCCTTCCAACCTTTGGCAGGGTTCTAAACAAGTTATAAATAATCGACTGTTTCAGCCTCTCAGGCTCTGTTAAACGTGCCCATTGATTTACAGCTCTATCTTTGAGGGCTTCTTCCCGCCAATTCAGTGTCTTGAAGGCGTAAGATTGACCTTGAAGAAAGCGTTCAAGGCACTGAGCAAGACCGGCTTGTGGAGCAATAAAACCCCTTGTACTTACAAATTCACCAATCTTTTTATTATCAAATATTCGATCATATAACCTGTCATATACAACCTGATATTTGCCGCTTCTCCAAGTTAGAAACTGACCTAACTCTTGCTCAACAAGTGTTGCGTTGACGCCCTGCTGATGCAGAATCCGCATATAGATTTCAGATATTTCGTTCCAGGCCAGGTCTTGATCAGCTGTAATATGGAACGCCTCTCCGAGAGCGTCCTCATTTCCTATCAACGAGGCCATGGCTCTTGAAACGTCCTCACCTGAAGTTAGCGTGGTGCGTTTCGCCTGGATATCTTTAGCAGTAACTATCGTGCGCCCCTGAAGCGCACGATAGAGCCACTCCTCTTTTTCAAGGACACCTAGTTGCAATCGTTCATCATCATAGGTGATATAGGGACGTATAATTGTCCAGTTCTTTTTACCGCTCTTGAAAAGCAGGTCTTCTTGCCTAGCCTTTGCTAGAGCGTATTCATCTGTTTTCAGATAATCGGTGTCAGTCGTAACATCAAGCAGACGCGGCGAGGACTCTGTTATCGGCTCATCTGATTCGGCGTATACGCGTGCAGAACTCAGAAAAACGTATTGACGCGCTGAATCCAGGTAGTGCTCATAACGCTGATTAAACTCAGAAGAGCCATACACCATGAAATCAACTATCGCATCCCAGCTCTGGCTCAGCAGGCTTGCCGTAAAAACCTGATCCCTGGCGTTACCTTTGAGATACTGTACGTTACCGTCATCACCTGAACGGGTTCGTGATGTCACAAATACCTGATGATCTTTTGCGTCAAGCATGCGCACAAGATGCCGCCCCATAGCACCTGTACCGCCGAGTATTAAAACTTTCATTTATGCCAACCGTATCTTTGAGACTTTATTAACGAGGACGCCTAACACTTTTTTTCGCCAAAATTTATCTAAACCTAGAAAATACATAGCCAGCACTGAAACAGTCATTGAAAAGATCACGGTTAGCGGCGACTTGAGGAGGCTTTCCGCTGCAAAATAAAAAAGGGCATAACTTATACCTGCTGAAATCACGAGCACAGCCAGCACAGGCATTACCACCTTCTGATAGAACCCCTTCACAGACAGCCGCGTTAAGCGGTGAACCAGAAGCAAGCGGATTTTGAACATCAGCAGATTTGCAAGTATCGCAACATAGAAGACGGACTCTGCCGCGTAGCCAAGGCTCAACACCCACCACGACATAAAAAATATCGCTATCTGAATGCTGCCGAGCACCGTTTCATACAGCGCCATTCGCCCAGGAGCCCGAGCTGCGGTAGCCAGCGGCATGCTCAGCGCCATAATCAGCGATTCGACAATCGCCAGCCGGGTAAACAAAACCGCTTCTGGCGGCGGCGTCTCCAACCAGATACGAAGAATAGTTTCCATCTCCAGCATGATAGGCAGAGCAAACACCCACATGAGGAAGAATGTCAGCTTGGAACCATTAAAGACCAAACCTGCCATTTCATCCCTTTGATTTGCTGCGTAGCTTTTGATGATCGGCGGATAAAGGCCGGTATTGAGGTTGTTGGAGAAAACGGCGACCTGACCAGCAACGCTAAGGGCAATTGCTCGCGCAGCCACGGTAGCCGGGTTGAACATTTGGTTCACCAGCACCGTCACCGCCTGATTGCGAAACACCGTACTGACCTGCCCCAGCAGTGTCCACGCTGTGAAGCCCCAGATTTCTTTGAGCAGACTGCTGCTCCAGTACAGCTTACGTAGCTGGCATTCTGTGTACCGTTTAAGACAAATTGTTACATAGGCGCAGGCGGTCACGATCGAAACAGCAAGCAACGCAATGCCGTAGTACACCAGCAGGTCATAGCTGACATATGCCAAGGATATTGCCGCTGCAAGCTTCAGAACAGCATCCACCACTGAAATCATGGCATACAGATGCATGTCTTCATGCGCAATCAAAATGGCGATGAATGGCGCGGTAAAAATAGAGAATACAAAGGACAGTGACGCGTAATGATATAGCGCCAATGCGGCACTGGCGCGCTCATCGGGCATTTTCAAATGCTCGCCGACGTACCAGAGCCCTGCCGTCTGAAGCAACGTGTAAGCGAGGAGCGCGATCGCGATGTACATGACGAGGTTCACGCTGAATGTCTGCTGCAGGCGTGCCGGGTCCTCTTTCCCCATGGCAAAAGCGAAAAATCGCTGCGTCGCACTCGCCATGCTGCCGGGCAGGAATGCCAACAAAGTGACGAATCCGGTAACCACACTGTAAATGCCGTAATCCTCCACACCCAACTCGATCATAATCACCCGCATCGAGTAAAGCGTGATGAGGATGATAATTATCTGGCGCAGATAAAGCGCCAAGGTGTTTTTGAAGATTTTTTTATGTGACATGGGGCCCATGCTCAAGATGACCACACCAAGCTAGCTATTTTAGGGTTACCACCTGCAATCTCTCCGCTCTCAAGCGACTGAATGGACAGAGGGCTTGCCCGCATTTACGGGCCCGCGCTGAGTATTCCGCAATTACCGAATTTAGTGCCGTATCGTCACAGCCATCATGTAGCTAATATCTGCACATGTCCTATGCTGGTGAACTCATGAAGGTTCAGCCACTCGTGATACTCTGTCCGATTAAGGGGGTCGCAAGCGCCCCAGGTTGACTTTCTCATCGGTCATCCTTATACATCAGCGCCGTAATCTGCTCTGAAATAAGCCCCATCAGAAACACCATTACACTACCGGTATATAGCAACGCACTCATATTCGTGAACCGTCCGTCCATAACCAGGGTGTAGCCGTACCACAGAGTCGCAATCAAAAAAGCTATCACCGACACCGGTGCGAATAACTTTAAAGGTGAGTACAAGGTGCCAATCTTGAAGATAATCAACAGAAATCGGACGCCATCCTTCAACGGCTTGATGTGACTTTTTCCAACACGCTGAGCGGCATGGATTGGCTCGTATGCAACCGAGTATCCAGCCCGAAAAAATGCCATGGTAGAGGTGGTGGGGTAGGAAAACCCGTTAGGCAGCAGGTAGAGGAACTCCCTGAACTTGTCTGCCCTAACAGCGCGAAAGCCGGAGGTCAGGTCTTCTACATTGTGGCCTGTCATATAGGTAGCCAGACGATTGTAAAAGCCATTTGCCAACCCGCGTCCAACACTGGCTTGAGAGCCTCGTTGTCGTGCACCAACAACAAGATCGCAGCCCTCGTTGATTCGGTCCAGCAGGCGCTGGATATCTGCCGGGTCGTGCTGGCCGTCAGCGTCCATAAAGACAATTACGTCACCGCTCGCGGTTCTTGCGCCGGTTTTGATCGCTGCACCATTACCTTTACTGTAAGGATGCGAAACCACCTTGGCGCCTGCCTCAAAAGCAATTTCGGCAGTAGAGTCTTTTGAACCATCATCAACGACAATAACCTCTGCCTCTGGAAGCAAGGTCACAACCCTGGAAACCGTTTGGCCAATGGCTGCGGCTTCATTTTTTGCTGGCAAGATAACACTTACATTCCGACACTGATCCACCGGGTTCACTTATTAATACTCCAAATGCAAGGCACGCAGACAAATAAATTTTATATATCAGTGCAGATCTGCTACGTCCTGCTTCAGGACTTGGCGCATGTGATCAATTTCGGTTTGATACACCACGCGAGAGCGAAGCAGGGAATCGTTCGGCTGGTGCTCAAGCACCTCGACTGTTCTATCAAGCAGCTTCAAAGCGAGCGCCGGCTGCCCACTGCTGGCCAACTCTGACACCATCCTCATCCCGGCGTCAGTGTCAGCATATAGAGCCAGAGCTTCAACGTACTGGTCATACGCTGCTTCCGAATCTCCTAACGAGAGCAGTAAGCCAGCCCGGAGATAAGCAGACAGCCGCACAAAAAGCGGCATGTTCTGGTAAGCCCCATTTTTGGCAACCTGATCAAGCAACTTAAGCGTCTGCACTTGATACCCAAGAGTCACATCCTGAACGCGAGCTTGCTCAGCCAACATTCGTAAAGCTTTTACTGCCTGAGCATCAAAGGGCTGTACAAGCAAGCGATTCGCCGCTGTAGCGAAGTCCTCAGGGGTGGCCACCCGTGAATACACTTTCTGTAGCAAGATTCTGCTACTCAGCAACGCACTGTCCGGTCGACGCGCCAGCGCTTCCTCCAAGTAAGCATCCGCCGCCGCGTACCGCCCCGAATTGACAAGGTACGCCGCCACTGCATTGGCCGCACGAGGAGAGTCCGGGGAGGCGTATGCCCAATACAGCTCTAGCTTCTCCGTATCAGACCACAACATGGCGCGCTGCCAGGTCATCCAGGAAACCAAACCCACCAATAACATAACAATCAAAGCGATCACATGCGCTTGGAGTCGATCACGTAACGACAGCAAGCCCACCGAAATAGGTAGAAAAACGAATAGCGCAGCCATGTAGTTACGATGTTCAAAATACAACTCCAGGCCGATGACCGAAGACTCGATAATGTGAGACACCAAAAAAAACAGAACAGCCATACTGAGCAGAGGGGAGCGGCGCCGAAACATCCATGCTGCAACAGGCAAAGCGAGGATGCCCAACACTGCAGGTGCTGTGGTCCAAGGGGAAAGCAATCCGGTTGAAATATTGTAGGCGTCCTGATACAAACCACGCCCTTCGATCTGCGGCACAAACAAGTGGAGCAGATATTCCCAGAGTATTCTGGCTTCACTCATTAAACGCTCGACCTGGTTAAAAGGCCGGTTTGGCCATGGATTCTCTGCCAATGTCACCCGCGACGCCAGATATGCCAGGATCAACAGCGACGGAAGCCATAAAAAAAACGTTTTCCATAATCTGAAAAACTGAGGCCTTGAATTTTGTAAAGAGGGTGGCCGGCAGAGTTCAATTACCAGCACGAGCATAGGCAAAAGTGCGCCGTTTTCCTTACTAAAAGTGGCCAGAACGGCTCCCGTGCAGAGCGACACAGTCATCCAGAAATAACCAATCAAAGGAGCGGTTTTGAGCCGTTGGCGAGCCAACAAATACCCGACAATGCCTGCCAGCACAAACAGCGTACTCAGCTGTGCCATCCTCTGCACAACATAAAGCGTTGTGGAGACCATCATTGGATGCAATAACCAAAACGCTGCAGTAAGGAGAGCGGGAGCAATCGCGGAACTTTCACTCTTGCCGTAAAAAACCAATACACGCAATGACGCCCAACAAAGCATCACGCCGCACAAAAGATGTATTAAAAGGTTCGTTTGCTTGAACGATCCGGGCGCAGCAGGCCAGTCGTTGTCATTCAGCAAAAATGTTACTAGAGACAGTGGCCGGCCAGTTGGCCCAGAAAACCCGCCAAAAACAAAACTTTTGAAATTATTCCAATTTTCGACCCCACCATAACTGCCGAGCTTCTCGAGATTGGGGTAATCATCAAATAGAAAACCTCCTTGCAATCCTGGGAAATACACCATCGCAGTGCAGACTAAAAGGAGGAACAGGAGAATTGCACCCCATGTACTACGCAACCCCAACATCCTCACTCCTTAAAAAACTGCCCGCAATCAAGCGGGCAGTTATTCCAACCTTCCGGCTAGCTGTAACAGAATCAGTTACGGCAAGAAGTCGGGAAATACTTAGCGTCGGCTGCGCC
>CEPQ01047243.1_pt1 | contig 11060 bp, 9 predicted proteins | sample 530411 | NCBI WGS metagenome assembly CEPQ01 (sample SAMEA2620039, study PRJEB7988) | marine metagenome | isolation source: saline water (ENVO:00002010), including
TGCTCGGCTGGTCTGACTTTCGGTCTGCCAGAGTTGCGTGAGCGGGAAGGGCAGTCGCAGCCATGAGTGAAGCCAGGGTAATCAGTGCAGCTTTACGCATTTCAATTCTCCAAACATTGAGTGGGTTCAGCTGATCCCGCGGCAAAAGCTGTTCGGGCATCAGATGGGAGAATTATGGAGGCGAAGGCTGCCGAAGGAATAATTCTTAAACGGTATGGCTAACATCATTTTCCGTGATGTAACTAACGCGCAACCGCACATTTAGTGGCCGTATTTATGCTTATACATAACCCTCAATGATGTTTTGAATATCAATCCATAATTAGTCCTGCCAGCCCGCTACTTGAAAAATAGCAGCCAACTTTTCGACCGATCTGAATTCGGAGTTGGCTATGTTTCGTCGTTTACTAATTGCTTCCCTCGCAACAGTTGTATTCGCTCCTTTTGCGCACGCAGAGCCTGGCGACTCGGTACTTGCGCTTTCGACAGACAATGACCTGTTTGCGCCGACACAAACAGACAGAGACTATACAGCGGGTCTCGCCATTACCTATTCATCCAACTCACAAGAATTCATTGATAACCCCGTGTCCCAGGTGAGCCAAGGCTTGGACGGTTTGTTGCTACCTATTGTGGGGGGCAGCGTCGAAATCCCCGAAAGCGCCGCGCTTGAATTCGGTGCTTATGGTTTTACCCCTGAGGAGATCAGCGCATCGGACATTGATCGAAGTGATCGGCCATACAGCAGCCTGGTCTATATGTCGTCTAGCCAGAGTTATGAATCCCCCGGTGCAGGCTCCGGTTGGACAACGTCGATGACCGTCGGGATTCTCGGGCTCGACGCGTTCAAAGCCGGGCAAAATGCTGTGCACAAGGTGGTGGGTAGCGATCGCGCAAACGGATGGGATCATCAGATCTCGGAGGGCGGTGAGCCGACGTTCCGATACTCAGCGGCGTATCACCAGTACCTGGACGCCAGCCAACCCGATCAGCAATACAAAGTGACCTATTTTGGATCAGTGGGCTATTTGACGGAATTCGGCGCGGCGCTGGTGTTCCGTGATGGACTGATTTCCTCGCCAGACAACCGTTTTAACCCTGAGCTGATGGCTTATGGCGAACGAGCGCCGGGTGTTTCGGCACCAGGTGGCCGTGAGAGCTATTTCTGGGGCGGTTTGTCCGTAAAAGCGCGGGCGTACAACGCATTTCTTCAGGGGCAGTTTCGCGATTCAGACCACGAGCTGACCGCCAATGATCTGAACATTCTGCTGGCTGAAGTCTGGGGAGGCTACACCCACAGTTTTCTCGGCGGCAGCGAAATCAGTTACGTGCTGCGAGTTCAAAGCTCCGAAATTAAATCTGGTACGGGAAACCGCACGCTCGCCTGGGGTGGCATTGTGTTTAGCAAGCGGCTGTGAAGGCCGCCGGTGACCATTCATCAGATCACTGAATGGAACATATACCGCACCGGAATTAGTTTTAACCCCGTGAAGGCCTCATTCTTTCACTAACCCACAGGGCAAAGGAGACTGTGAAATGAGCAAGATCATCGAAGTAACCGATACAAACTTTAAAGAAGCGGTCGAGCAAAGCGAGCAGCCGGTGCTGGTGGATTTCTGGGCACCGTGGTGTGGGCCATGCAAAACTGTTGCACCAATGCTAGAGGAGATCGCCGATGAGTTCGGCGAGGCGCTAACCATCGCCAAGGTCAACGTGGACGACAGCCCCGAGATTACTGCAAGAATGCGTATCCGGAGCATTCCGACGCTGGCTCTCTTTGATGACGGCGGAATGATCGCCCAGAAAACCGGAGCCGGAAGCCTGGGTGAACTGAGAACCTTTGTAAAAGGACATCTGTAAACCGGAACCAAAGCCTCCCTAGCGGAGGCTTTCTGCGTTCTGTGGGCGGCAAAAGGTCTACAGGAATACCGCAATTGCGGTTGTGTGTAATCCGGGCCAGACTTATGCCGGTTCAATCGCCCCAGGTATATGGAATGAAAACACAAGAACTACAGTTGTTGTATATTTTTGACGCCATCATGACCGAGCGGTCGGTGACACGCGCAGCAGACCGGCTCGCCATGACGCAGCCGGCGGTTTCCAATGCTATATCGCGAATGCGTCAGATCTGGAACGATCCTCTTTTTGTGCGAAAAGGGCGTCAGATTGAACCCACGTCCTATGCATTAAGCCTCTGGGACCAGGTCAGCGATCACATGTTTGCACTGACCAACGCGGTCAGCGCAACCCAGTTTGATCCGAGCACGTCAAACCGCACCTTTCGTGTTGCGGTCACGGATGCCATTGTTGAAATGATCTGGCGTCAATTGGTGCAAATGCTTGAAAGCGAAGCGCCCGGTGTTGATGTACACGCGGTGCCTTACACACCCGAAGGCACCCACGCCGATCTGAGAGAAGCCCATGTTGATGTGGCGGTGGGCGTTTTATCTCAACACGATTACAGCCTGCGAAGCACCTGGCTTTTCGAGGGGGGCTACGTGCTCGCCATGCGCGCCGACCATCCGCTGGCCGGTCGACAGATTACCATGGAAGAATTCCTTGAGGCGCGACATCTTCTGGTAAGTATGTCAGGCGATGCCCATGGCTTCGTGGACAGCTATCTCGATCAGAAGGGTATGAGCCGCCGGATAGCGGCGACTGTTAATCATTTCTCAACAGTTCCGGCAGTACTCAGAGAAACCAACCTCATTGCTGCTGTCCCTGAATTGATCAGCCAGGATTGTGGTTTCGTGAACGGCCTATGGATGGGTGAGCTTCCCTTCGACGTCGATCCGACGAGTCTATACCTGATCTGGCACGCCCGTCATGACCGCGACCCCGGAGTCGTTTGGCTCCGGGAGAAGATGGAGAATCTGCTCCAGGAACGGTGGCATGACATTATGGTCAATTCTCCCTGTGGACGGCACCAGCTGAAGGCTGTCTGAGTCGATGCAGCGTTTCAGGCGGTGGTTTGCAGCGCCATAGTGACCGCTTGTGGTGGCTGCCCGTAAAACCGCTTGAATTCCCTGCTGAACTGGCTCGCGCTTTCGTAGCCCACCAGGGATGCGGCCTGGCTCACCTTCACACCCTGATCTGAAAGCAACTCCCGGGCTCGGGTGAGCCGGATGCGTTTGATGTACTGGATGGGGGACTGCGCAGCCACCTGCCGAAAATTGCGGTGGAAGGTCGCCGGACTCATGTTGGCAAGAGCGGCCAGCTGTTCGACATCCAGCGGTTCCGAAAAGTGCGCATGAACGTGCTTGAGCACCGGCTCCAGTCGGGAAAGTTGGGTGTTATGCCGCACCAGATCTACCAGCGAGGCGCCGTTCGGGCCCCGGAGCGCGTGCAGCAACAGTTCCTTTTTCAGGCCCGGTCCGAGGGCCTTGGCCGCCAGCGGGTCATTCAGCGCCTCGGCAAGCCGCACCACGCTGGCGTTGAAGGCGCGAGTGGCCGGAGCCACGTACAAGGTGTGCGCATTCAACGAAGGAGCGTTGGCGCCGCCGGTCTGCCGGCACTCATCAAAAATCCGCACCAGCTCATGCAATGCCGACAGATCCAGGTCCATGACCAGGGAGAGCAGGGGACCGTCGGGTGGCGTGATTGCCTCGCAGTCAGCGGGCGTGGGTAGGGTCAGCACAAGGTAGTTGTCGGGGTTGTACTCGTACACCTGGTTGTCGAGAAACACCCGTTTGGTGCCTTGGGCCATGATAATGATGCCCTGGCTGTAACAGAGCGGCTCTCTGCCCGTGGTTTCGTTGCTTCGGTAGACCCCGACGCCCTCAATCGGTGTTGGGTTGTAGCCCTCGGTCGCTGCAAGTGGGGCCAGCAGTTGGGCGAGTGTGGGCATCGGTCGGTCTCCTGAATGGGTGAAGACGCCATCTTACCTGCGATGCATTAAAATGCCTAGTCGTGTCGTTAATGATAGGAAAAGGCATGCCAGTGATCGAAATGCCCATTCTGATTTGGTCTTGCGGCGATACAATCTCTCCACGCTTTGATGAGGAGAGAGGATTATGCAAAATTTCGATTTCTACAATCCAACCCGTATTGTTTTCGGCAAAGACCGTCTGCAGGAGCTGGATCAGCTCATTCCCAAGAATTCTCGGGTGCTGGTTCTGTACGGTGGCGGCAGCGTCAAGCGGTTCGGTACCCTCGATAAAGTTCTGGCCGGCCTGGGTAATCGGACGGTGTTCGAGTTCGCCGGCATTGAGCCCAACCCGCGCTACGAAACCCTGATGGAAGCGGTGGATCTTGTCCGCCGGGAAAGCGTCGATTTCCTGCTGGCCGTTGGCGGTGGCTCGGTGATGGACGGCACTAAGTTCGTGGCCGCGGCTGCGCCGTTTGAGGGCGACGAGGAAAGTCTGCTGGAGCATGGCTTTGCCGGCCTTCCAGTGGAACAGGCACTGCCACTCGGCACCGTCGCCACCCTGCCGGCGACAGGCTCTGAAATGAACATGGGCGCCGTCGTCTCCCATAAGGGCGGGAAATGGCCGGTAATGAGCCCGCTGTTGTATCCGACGTTCTCGTTCCTGGACCCGTCGCTGACCTTCTCCCTGCCCACCAGGCAGGTCGCCAACGGCGTGGTCGACGCCTTCGTGCACGTGGTTGAACAGTATGTAACTTATCCGGTCAACGCGCAGATTCAGGACCGCACCGCTGAAGGTATTCTCAAGACCCTGATCGAGGTGGGCCCGGTCACCCTGGCCAACCCGGAGGACTACGATGCCCGTGCAAATCTGGTCTGGGCGGCTACCTCCGCGCTGAATGGCTACATTGGCGTGGGCGTTCCCCAGGATTGGAGTACCCATATGATTGGGCACGAACTGACCGCCATGTTCGGCATCGATCACGGGCAGAGTCTCGCCATTATCCTGCCGTCGGTCTGGAAACTCCGTAAAGAGCAGAAGCGGGAAAAACTCCTGCAGTACGCCGAGCGAGTATGGGGCATCGTCGACGGCTCTGAGGAAGAGCGCATCAATCAGGCCATCGCCCAGACCAGAGCCTTTTTCGAAAGTCTGGGAGTTGCAACGCGACTGGATCAATACGGGGTCAAAGAAAATCAGGTGGCCGACATCGTCGAGGCGTTGAAAGCCCATGGTATGACCGAGCTCTCGGAGCGGGGCGACATGACACCAGAGATCAGCCACCAGGTTTTGATCGATGCCTTCAGTGAGTGAGAAATCCCGGAGCATCGATCGATAACCTGCCCGAAGTGAACGCTGTTCTGTATGATGCGAAACCATGAAGAACGCGCGATCAAAAATCCAACTGAAGAGTTACAGCGATCATGGGCAAACACACGCCCATGATCATCATCAGTTGGTGCTGCCCTTGGTGGGAAAACTTTCTCTGTCGGTAAATAGTCGGGCCGGGGAAGTGGCTGAGGGCAGAGCGGCGATCATCGCCGCCGGTCAGGATCACGATTTCGAAGCCCGGGATGACAACCGGTTTGTGGTCGCAGACGTTCCAGATGGCTTGGCTCCGATGCTGGACCGGCTGCCCTGTTTCGTGCAGCTCGATGCCGGGTTGGAGCATTACGTGCAGTTTCTCCATGCCCAGTTGCAACAGGGCGCGGAAGGCTCCCAGACTCAGCACCAGATGTTGCTGTTGCTGATCCAGCTGCTGCAGGAGCGCTTTGGAGACCGTTTACGGCTGGATCGTCGAGTGGACGTGGCGAAACGCTTCATCGACGAGCATTTCCACCAAAAGATCACCGTTAATCAACTGGCCACCATCGCGCACCTGAGTGTGCGGCAACTGAACCAGCTGTTCCGGGAGCAGGTGGGCTTGCCCCCCCATCATTACCTGACGGAGTTGCGCATGCAGACGGCGTGGCAACTTCTCGAGCGGGGTGACCTGTCGATCCAGCATATCGCCGACGCCGTCGGGTACAGCTCACTGTCAGCCTTCAGTGATAGATTCGCCCAACATTTCGGGCATTCTCCCAGTCATTTTCGCCGACTTTCTAAATAACCCTTCCGAATTCTGGAAGCCTGCCCATCACCGGCTCAATAAGCTGTTGCGTCTGAACTGATTGATCTCTGACTTAGAGGGACGCAACTATGACCGCGGCATCCGCCACCTGGATTGGCTCAATATCTGTGCTTTTATGGGCACCCTGGCTTTGCTGACCAAGCTTACCGGCGGGCAGATTCCGGAATTTCAGCTCATGGCCATGACCTTTACACTGGCTTTTGCACTGATGTGTGTCCGTTGGTTCAAGGGCGGGCACTCGGGCATCCGCTTCGCGAAGCAATCCGCATTTGCCTGGACCATCGGTGTGGTGGGCCTGTTCGGCTATCACTTTGCCTACTTCAAGGCCATGACCCTGGCACCGGCGGTCGAGGTCAGCCTGCTGGCCTATCTCTGGCCGCTGTTCATTGTCCTGTTTTCGGCGCTCTTGCCGGGCGAGTCCTTGCGGGCACAGCACATCGCCGGGGCGGTGATGGCACTGGTTGGCTGCTGGTTGCTGATCGGTCGGAATAGCAGCGGCTTCAGTGCCCAGAATCTGGATGGCTACTTAGTGGCGTTCGCCTGCGCCTTGATCTGGTCGTCCTATTCGGTGCTCAGCCGTCTGGTAAAATCTGTGCCTACCGATGCTGTTGGCTGGTTTTGTGGTGTTACCGCGGTCCTGGCTTGGATGTGCCACCTGATGTGGGAGCAAACGGTGTGGCCGGATGGCGCAAGCCAATGGGTCGGAGTGGTCGGGCTGGGCCTTGGTCCCGTGGGCATAGCCTTTTTCACCTGGGATTACGGGGTAAAACACGGGAACATCCAGCTGCTGGGAACCCTGGCATACAGCGCACCCCTCATTTCGGTCATCTTGCTCATCGTTTTTGGCTTCGGCGAGGCAACCATGGCCGTCGCAGGTGCCAGCACGCTGATTGTGTCCGGATCACTGGTAGCTGGAAAAACCCGAAACACAGAGACTGCCAAAACTGTAAATCATGAAGCTGTGTAACAACGGAGGATGAAGAATGATTTCCTGGGAAGATTTTGAAAAAGTGGAATTAAGAGTTGGCACCATTATTGAAGTGCAGCCGTTCCCTGAAGCTAGAAAACCGGCCTACAAACTGAAAGTGGACTTTGGCCCGGAAGTGGGCGTGCGAAAGTCCAGTGCCCAGATTACGGAGCTGTATTCGAAGGAGGACCTGCTGGGCAAGCAGGTATTGGCTGTCACGAACTTCCCTCCGAAGCAGATCGGTCCGTTCGTCTCTGAGTGTCTCGTAACCGGGTTCAAAACCGAAACAGGCGTGGTAACGCTGGTAAGCCCTGATTCTGAGGTCGAGAATGGGGAACGGCTGTTTTAATCTAAAGAGTGCGGTTCGCTGCGTTCCCGGGCTTTCTCTCCTAGAGAGTCGATCAGCGCCCTGACTCTGAGGACGTTCTGGCTCTCCAAATCCCCCTCCTGCATGAATCCTGAGCATTATCACCAGTGATGATGAGTGCAATACCGCATGGTGATTATATTTACCCTGCTTGAGCAAAGATAATTCCCTCCACGAACCACTCCGGCGCGGGTCCGAGGTCCAACCTCACCGCGCCGGCTCGGAAGTCCCCATCACGAACGATTAAGGATCAAGCTCATGACTTATCGAATTCTTGCCGTGCTCAGCGCGGCTGTGTTTGTTCTTGCCGGCTGCGAAAGCGCAGCTCAGGGCACCGCGAGCCAGCCGGAGCCGCCTTCGGTAGAGGTGGTTGCCGCTGCCAGTGCCCGGGTTCAGCCCCAGAAAACTTACACCACCCGTATTGAAGCCCCAGAAAACGTCGAGCTGCGGCCCCGACTGTCTGGTGTGGTTGATGAGGTGCACTTTGTAGAAGGCCAGAAGGTGAGTAAGGGCGACATCCTGTTCCAACTGGATGACCGTCACCTGACAGCCCGAGTAGAACAGCTTAATGCCGAACTGGCCCGGGCAAAAGCGGCGCTCTATCAGGCCACGGCGGAAGCCGAACGGGCAGGGCGGCTGCTGCGGAGCAACGCCATTTCTGAAGAACAGGCTGAACTGCGGGATTCCGCGCGCCAGCAGGCTGAGGCCGAGGTGTCCTCCCTCAACGCGCAGCTCAAGGAGGCGGAACTGCAACTGAGCTATGCCACGATCCGTTCGCCAATCGACGGGGTTATTTCCCGGGCCAACATTACCGCCGGAAATACCGTGACCGCCAACCAGAGCCGATTGACCACCATCGCGTCGAATCAGGACCGATACGCCTATTTCGATATGGATGAGGGCACCTGGTATCGATTCTTCCGCGCCCGTGATCGCGCCCTGGGCGCGCCGGTGCGTATTCAGCTGACCGGTGAGCAGGACTTCCCCCACGAGGGCGAGATCGACTTCGTTGATAACACTATCGACACCAACACGGGCACCCTGCGTCTGCGCGCGGTATTGGCCGATTCCGGAGAGGCTCTGGTACCGGGTGCCTTTGCCCGTGTGAAGGTTGCCGTGGCCGCAACCGAGCAGAAGATCATGGTTCCTGATCGTGCCATCGCAACCGATCTCGACAGCCGTTTCGTACTGACCGTCAACGAGCAGGGGGAAACGAGCTACACCCCGGTCACCGTCGGTGAGCGTTTCGGTACCTTCCGTGTGGTTGAGCAGGGCATTGCCGAAGGCGATGTGCTGGTGGCGAACGGAACGGCCAAGGTTGGTCCGGGCATGACCATCGCTCCGGTCATGCTGTCAGAAGCACCGTCCGACGTGGCTTTCACGCTTGAAGAACACGCACCGGAAGTCCAGCAGACCGCTGGCGTAAAGTTCTGAGGCCTGAGTGATGAAATTTCCCCATTTTTTTATAGACCGGCCAATATTCGCCTCCATGTTGTCCCTGATCATTCTGATCGGGGGTGGCATCTCCCTGTTCCAGTTGCCGATCAGTGAGTATCCGGAAGTGGTGCCGCCCACGGTGGTGGTCACCGCCAACTACCCGGGCGCAAACCCGAAGGTGATTGCAGAAACGGTCGCGTCGCCGATTGAGGATGAGATCAACGGCGTGGAGAACATGCTGTATATGTCGTCCCAGGCAACGGCCGATGGCCGCATGACCCTCACAGTAACGTTTGCGCTGGGTACGGATCTCGACAAAGCCCAGGTCCAGGTCCAGAACCGGGTTGATATTGCGCTGCCGCGTTTGCCGGAAGAGGTGCAGCGCCTGGGTGTGGTGACTGAGAAATCATCCCCCAACCTGAGCATGGTTGTTCACGTTCATTCTCCGGATGAGAGCCGGGACATTACCTATCTGGCCAACTACGCCGAGCTGAATCTGAAAGATGAACTCTCCCGCCTTGGCGGCGTTGGTGACGTTCAGTTGTTCGGTGGCGGTGAATTTGCGGTTCGTCTCTGGCTGCAGCCGGATGAACTGGCCGCCCGGAATCTCAACGCCTCGGATGTGGTAAACGCCGTGCGTGCCCAGAACCGCCAGATTGCGGCCGGTACCCTTGGCGCACAGCCGGCACCGAACGACAACCAGTTTCAGTTGATGCTGAACGTCCGCGGACGCCTGACCTCGTTGGATGAGTTTCGGGACATTGTTCTGAAAATCGGTGACAACGGAGCTATCACGCGTCTCTCTGACGTTGCGAGAGTCGAGCTGGGCCAGAACACCTACGCCCTTGAAGCGGGTCTCGATGGGAAGCCGGCGGTTGCCATGCCGATTTTCCAGCGCCCGGGGGCTAACGCCATTCAGCTTTCCGACGATGTTCGGTCAACCATGGCGCGGTTGTCGCAGGATTTCCCGCAGGGCGTTGAGTATGAAATCGCTTACGACCCGACTGTGTTTGTTCGCGGCTCCATCGACGCGGTCATCACCACCTTGTTGGAAGCGATTCTACTGGTTGTGCTGGTCGTGGTGTTGTTTCTGCAAACCTGGAGGGCGTCCATTATTCCGCTCGTTGCGGTGCCTGTATCGCTGGTGGGCACCTTCGCCGTGATGCAGTGGTTGGGCGTTTCCATCAACACGCTGTCGCTGTTCGGAATGGTGCTGGCGATCGGTATCGTGGTTGATGACGCCATCGTGGTGGTCGAGAACGTGGAGCGGAACATTCACCGGGGGCTCTCGCCTCGTGAAGCCACCAAAGTGGCCATGAACGAGGTAACCGGCCCGATCATTGCCATTGCACTGGTGTTGTGTGCGGTCTTCATTCCGACGGCCTTCATTTCTGGTCTTTCCGGTCAGTTTTACAAGCAGTTCGCATTGACCATCACGATTTCAACGGTGATCTCCGCTTTGAACTCGCTGACCCTGTCGCCGGCGTTGTCCGCGCTGCTTCTAAAGGGCCACGACGAGAAGCCCGACCGACTTTCCCGGGTTCTGGAAAAGGTGTTTGGTCGCTTTGTGTTCCGCCCGTTCAACCGGTTCTTTGACCGAACAGGTAATGCCTATGAAGTTCTGGTCAAGAAGCTGATCCGCTACAGCGCCATCGTTGGCGTGGTGTATGTCGGATTGACCGTTTTCGCCGGTGGCCTGTTCAACGCGGTACCGGGTGGTTTCATTCCGCAGCAGGACAAACAATACCTGGTCGCAGTTGCGCAGCTTCCGGACGCCGCGAGCCTTGACCGGACCGTGGACGTGGTCAACGAAATGCAGCAAATCGCGCTGGAGACCGAGGGTGTGGCAAACACCATTGCGTTCCCGGGCCTGTCCGTGAACGGTTTCACCAACAGCCCGAACAGCGGCATCGTGTTCCTGCCGTTGACCGACTTTACCGAACGCACGTCTCCGGAGCTCAGTGCGGGGGCGATTGCAGGCAAGTTGAACGGCGCGTTTTCAGGCATTGACGAAGGGTTTGTGGCGGTGTTCCCACCACCACCGATCCTGGGCCTGGGCACCACGGGTGGCTTCAAACTGCAGATCGAAGATCGAAGCAGCAAAGGGTTTGAAGCCTTGTTCAATACCCTGCAAACCACCATCAACGAAGCTCGCAAGCATCCGGCACTGACGGGTCTATACTCCAGCTTCCGGGTTCAGGTACCCCAGTTTGACCTGGATATCGATCGGGAGCGTGCGATGCTGCTGGGCATTCCGCTGGAGTCCGTGTTCGACACACTGCAGGTGTATCTGGG
>CEPQ01028744.1_pt1 | contig 11035 bp, 8 predicted proteins | sample 530411 | NCBI WGS metagenome assembly CEPQ01 (sample SAMEA2620039, study PRJEB7988) | marine metagenome | isolation source: saline water (ENVO:00002010), including
TCAACAAGCTCTACGGCATCGAGCGTGACCTGAAGGACGCTGACCATTCCATTCCAGCGGGTTCCCCATTGACGCTGGAGCCGCATCCCATTTCCCGCTATACCGAAGCGGTTAAAGGCCAAAGGGCCGAAACGGCAAGGGAATGGGGGTGCAAGGGGAAAGGCCCTACCTCGAAAAGGCGAAAAGGCATCCCGGCCGGCCCCCCCCCCAGAGGACACCCACATGCTCTCCCTGTTCCAGCGAAAACGGCCTCCGGTCACTGCCCCATCACCAGCGCCCGCCACCGACCTCCCCAAAGGGCTGCTACGGCCCGAATCGGCCGCATCGCTGCTGGCGACACCGCGCCGACAGAAGCTGCTGGAACACATCTGGCAGCGCACGCCGCTGGAGCGCTACGCCGAGCTGGTCCAGCAATTCCCCGCTTCCGAGAGCCATCATCACGCTTACCCCGGCGGCATGCTGGATCACGGGTTGGAGATCGTCGCCTATGCGCTCAAGCTGCGGCAGTCCCATCTGTTGCCCATCGGCGCCAGCCCCTAAGACCAGGCGGCGCAGTCGGAAGCCTGGACCGCCGCCGTTGCTTACGCCGCGCTGCTGCACGACATCGGCAAGGTGGCCGTCGATCTGCTGGTCGAGCTGGCAGACGGCTCGCTGTGGCATCCCTGGCACGGCCCGCTGCACCAGTCGTACCGCTTCCGCTACCGCGAAGACCGCGAGTACCGGTTGCACAGCGCCGCAACAGGGCTGCTCTACCGCCAATTGCTCGATGGTCCGCTCCTAGACTGGCTCAGCGGCTATCCGTCTCTGTGGGCACCATTGCTCTACGTCTTGGCCGGGCAGTACGAGCACGCCGGCGTGCTGGGTGAACTGGTCGTGCAGGCTGATCGCGCTTCTGTGGCACAGGAACTGGGCGGCGATCCCGCGCGCGCCATGGCCGCGCCCAGGCACGCGCTGCAACGCAAGCTGCTGGACGGGCTGCGCTTCCTGCTCAAGGAACCGTTGAAGCTGAATCAGCCGGAAGCCTCCGATGGCTGGCTCACTGAGGATGGGCTGTGGCTGGTGAGCAAGACTGTCTCGGACAAGCTGCGCGCGCACCTGCTGTCTCAGGGGATCGACGGCATTCCTGTGAACAACACCGCCGTCTTCAAAGTGCTGCAGAACCACGGCATGCTCCAGCCCACCTCAGACGGCAAGGCGGTCTGGCGCGCGACCGTGACCAGTGCGACCGGCTGGTCCTACTCGTTCACCCTGTTGCGCCTCGCGCCCGCGCTGATCTGGGAATCCGGCGAGCGGCCAGCGCTTTTCGCAGGCACGGTGGCGATCGACACGACGCCAGCGGAAACCAACGGCAGTGCACCAGGCACACCGCCCGCGGTCGTGGGGCAGCCAACCCCCGAAGGTCTGGAGACTCCCCCTTGGGAATGCCCTCGCAGCGATACCGCCTTGCCGACTGCGGCCCCGCCCGTGCCTGACGTCATGGAGGACATGCTGGCGATGGTTGGATTGGATCGCACGGCCGACATGGGGAAGGGTGAAGATCCAGTGGAGAAAGTCCCTGCCCCAACCACAGCCGCAGCGTCTCCCTTGCCACTTACCCCTGCGCCTGGACCTGCATCAACTCCAACAGTCGCGATACCATCCGGGGAGCATTTCATGACGTGGCTGCAACAGGGAGTCGCCGCGCGGCGACTCATCATCAACGACGCCAAGGCGCTCGTGCATACGGTGAGCGACACCGCCTACCTGGTCAGTCCCAGCGTGTTCCAGCGCTATGCGTAGGAACATCCCAGGTGGATGCGCTGGTCAGGCAGGACAAGCAACCGGATTGGCAGTGGGTGCAAAAGCGCTTTTAGAAACTGCAGCTATACCGCAAGCACCCAAATGGCCTGAACATTTGGACCTGTGAAGTCACGGGCCCGAGGAAGTCCCGCCGACTGCATGGCTACCTCCTCGAAAATGGGTCCTTGGTATTCGCCGAAATACCGCCCAACAATCCCTATCTTGCTCTGACTCAGGAAGGATGACGCGACTCGGGCAGCGACCGTCACCACCGTGTGGCGACGATCAATGCCCCGCGAAGCTGGCAACATTTGGCGAACTAAGCTACTCGGCCCGCGCCAACTCCCGTGCAAGGAACGGAGCGGTTCGGCTGCCAGACTTTCGGGCCACCTGCTGAGGGGAACCCGCCACCACGATGCTGCCGCCGGCAGCGCCCGCGCCTGGCCCTACGTCGATCACCCAGTCGGCTTGGGCCACCGCACGCATGTCGTGCTCGATCATCACTACGGTATTACCGGCATCGACCAGGCGCTGCAACTGCACCAGCAGCGGGTCGGCATCCGACGCGTGCAGCCCGGTGGTCGGCTCGTCGAGCACGTACAGGCTTCGGCCGCGCTGGCTGCGCTGAAGCTCGGTCGCCAGCTTGATGCGCTGCGCCTCGCCACCGGAAAGCTCAGTGGCCGGTTGCCCCAGGCGCAGATAGCCCAGTCCGATGTCGCGCAGCAGTTGCAGGGGCCTTGCCACCGCGTCTTCACCCGCGAAGAATTCGCTGGCCTCGTCCACGGTCATCTGCAGCACCTCGGCGATGTTGCGCCCGTTCCACTGCACCTTCAGCGTGGCCTCGTTGTAGCGCGCGCCATGGCAGGTCGGGCACGGCGCGTACACGCTAGGCATGAACAGCAGTTCCACGCTAACGAAACCTTCGCCCTCGCAAGTCTCGCAGCGCCCCTTGGCGACGTTGAACGAGAACCGTCCGGCATCATAGCGGCGGCGTCGAGCATCGGGCGTGGCGGCGAACAGCTTGCGCACATGGTCGAACAGACCCGTGTAGGTAGCCAGGTTCGACCGCGGCGTGCGCCCGATCGGCTTCTGGTCCACCTGCACCAGGCGCTGTATGGCGTCCACGTCGCCCGCCAGATGGCCGCCGGTCGCTTCGACCACTGCCGGCCCTTCGCTGGTGGCGCTTTCGGCGGCATCGTCTTCAGGCTCGTGGCCCAGGTGCAGCAGCACCAATTCCGGCAGGGCCTGCGCGACGAGGCTGGATTTGCCGGAGCCAGAGATGCCGGTAACGGCTGTCAGCACGCCCAGCGGAATGCGCGCATCCACGCCATGCAGGTTATGGCGGTGGATGCCCTGCAGCTCCAACCAGCCGGTCGCTTCGCGTGCTCGGCTTCCGGGTGCGGGAATTTCGTCGAACAGGTAACGTGCAGTACGCGATTCGGCAATCTTGCGCAGGCCATCCGGCTCGCCGCTGTAGAGCACGCGGCCGCCACGCTCCCCGGCATCCGGCCCGACATCCACGAGCCATTGCGCGCGGCGCATCAGGTCCAGGTCGTGCTCCACCACAAACACCGAGTTGCCCGCGTCGCGCAGCCGGTCGAGTGCATCGTACAGGGCCTGGCTGTCGGAGGGATGCAGGCCCGCCGAGGGTTCGTCAAGTACGTACACGACGCCGAACAGCAGGGAACTTAATTGCGTGGCCAACCGCAAGCGTTGCAACTCGCCGGCCGAAAGCGTCGGCGTGGCCCGGTCCAGCGTCAGGTAGCCCAGGCCTAGCTCGCGCAGTTGGCGCAGGCGCGCCATCACGCCTCCAGCCAGGCGCTGTGCGGCGAGGCGCTTTTCTTCCGACAGCGCGGAGGTACGGCGCACGTCGGGCGATACCGCATGGACCGCATGGCCGGTGGCAGCGCGTTCGGCACGCTCGCGCCGGGTCGCTTCCTTGTCCGTAGCCGCACCCGCTGCATGGGCGCGGAAATCGCCCTGTGCGATGGGTTCGAGCAATGCCGCCAAGTGGTCCAGCGGCATCTGCATAAACGCGCCGATGTCCACCCCAGCGAAGGTGACCGACAGCGCTTCGGGCTTGAGCCTCTTGCCGTGGCAGGTGGGGCACGGCTTGCCCTCCATGAACCGGGATACGCGCTTTCTCATCAGCGCGCTCTGGGTATTGGCGAAGGTGTGCAACACATACCGCCGGGCGCCGGTGAAGGTGCCCATGTAGCTCGGCTCCATCTTGCGTTTGAGCGCGGTACGGGTTTCGGCAGGCGTGAAACCGGCGTACACCGGCACCGTTGGTGTTTCCTCGGTGAACAGAATCCAGTCGCGATCCTTTTTCGGCAGGTCCTTCCACGGCCGGTCAACGTCGTAGCCCATGCTGACCAGGATGTCGCGCAGGTTCTGGCCCTGCCAGGCGGGTGGCCAGGAAGCAATCGCCCGCTCACGGATGCTCAGGGAGGGGTCGGGCACCATGATCGCCTCGGACACCTCGTACACATGACCCAAGCCGTGGCAGGTCGGGCACGCCCCCTGCGGCGTGTTCGGCGAAAAATCCTCGGCGTACAGCATCGGCTGATTGGCGGGATAGGCGCCGGCGCGCGAATACATCATCCGCACCAGGCTGGACAGGGTGGTCACACTGCCCACGGAGGAACGCGCATTGCTGGACCCCCGCTGCTGCTGCAGCGCCACCGCTGGTGGCAGGCCGTCGATCGCATCTACGTCCGGCACGCCCGCCTGGTCGATCAGGCGCCGTGCATAGGGGGCCACCGACTCAAAGTAGCGTCGCTGCGCCTCGGCATAGATGGTGCCGAAGGCCAGCGAGGACTTCCCGGAGCCGGAGACACCCGAGAACACCACCAGCGCATTCCGCGGGATAGAGACGTCCACCTCTTTGAGGTTGTTCTCACGCGCGCCACGCACCTGCACGAGGCCGCTGGCCGCAGCGGTACAAGAGGATTCACCGAAAGTATTGTTTGGCATGTTCTTATCCTGTAGTTCGCCCCGCTCAGGACGGGACTTCCTGAGTGGTAGGGAAAACTGATGCTCTGCAGATGCTCGTCACGCTTGATGCGGTGCTTCTTCCTGTTCAGCCCCGCTCAGAAACAATTGGCACTGCTGATTGAAGAAGTCTTCCAGTTCAGCGGCTGTGAAGTGGTCGCTGAAGGCATGCTCGGCGTGACTCATCACGTCGAAATACACCACAGCCAATTCCAACTCTTCCAGCTCAAGCTGCTGGCAGAGCAGCCAGCCGTAGACCTTGACCTGCGCCCAATGCAGCAGCCGGTGGTTGGCCGGAATGCGGCTGATATCGCCACGGTGGGTTTTGATCTCTTCTAGGCGCCGCTCTTGCGGATCGTACCCGTCGGCCCTGCCGCCGACCAGCAGGCCGGGGTAGCTGCCACTTAGAGGTAACTCGGCGATATAGCCGTCTCCCCGCCGATCAACCACTGTCTGGTGCCCAGCCATGCCTTCCTGAGCGGTGGGGGAAGGGGTGAAGCGCAGATCCAGGTCACCTTCCTTGGCGGTGAACTCGCACAGTGCCCGCACCGCTACCCGATAGCTCATGCCTCAGCCCAGCGCACGTAGCAAACTACAACGGCGATACCGTGCTCAGCCGCGAAACTGAGCCAGCGTTTCTGGTTGTCCTGCAGGCGGTCGCCGGGGCCTTTGACCTCAATCATCCGGTAGCGATGTTCCTGCGGATAAAACTGGATCAGATCGGGCATGCCGGCGCGGTTGGCTTTCAGATCTCGCAGCAGGCGGGTAAAACAGGCGTGCAGGTGTGCAGCGGGAATGCACTGCAGGGCTAGTTCCAGGCGCGCCTCATCGAGCATGCCCCAAAAGACGAAGGGTGATTGCAGGCCGAACTTTTCCTGATACCGAGCCTTGATCAATTGCCTGTAGTCGGGTTGTTCAAGTTGCAGTAGACAGCGTTTGAACAGGTGTTGGCGGCGCGCATAAAAGTCCGGGCTGTGCAGGTCCACCGGGCCACTGTGGAACGGGTGAAAAAATGACCCCGGCAGCGGTGCGAAGATCGCCTCCCAGCACAGCAAGCCGAACAGGCTGCAGAGCAGGGTATTTTCCACATAGTGCACCGGAGCATCATCCTGCTGCAGGTGATCACGCACAGCTATCTCCACACTGCCATGTGTCGGCGCCGGCAATACCAAGTCGATGCGGGTTTCGCTCGCAGCCTTGGGCTTTTTCACCATCTGCAGGCCGAGCTTGCGCTGCAGGCGGGTGAGGGCTCGTTCCAGGCGCTGGCTTTCTTCATCGCTGCCTGGGGTTTGGCTAAAGGCCAGGGCCTGATCATAGGCCTCGGCATCGCGCCCCAGTTGTTCCAGTACGCGAATCTGTCGCCAGCGGGCTTCGCCATGCGCGCTTTGCTGATAAAGCAGCAGGGCCTGCTCCAGCTCACCGCTCCTCTCCAGTTGCTGGGCGATCTGAAACAGCAGGCACGATTGGCGGCTGCAAAGGTATGGGTTGCTTGAACTGAACGCCAGCAACGGCGGTACAATGTCCGCCAGGTCTGCGCCTTGCTCAACGCTGACGCGTAACTGGCGCAGGTGCAGGTAATCCTCAAGATCCTGGCGGCACTGAAAACCACGTGACTCCGGGCCTATATCCACCGATTCGTAACGGTAGATGCCCAGATCCGTCAGCACGAACTCGGACCAGTCCTGAGCCAGATTGCCAAAGAACATCAGGCGCAAACGATCACACAACTCGCCCACCATCAGGCTGAGTAACTGATCATCCAACATAGGGCACCAGTCCGTGAAGGTCTGGGCAGGTAGCTCCATTGCGCGCAGTTGTTCGAGCAGCTCGGCCTTTTTCTGCGCCGCGCGGCGGTCTGTGAGCGGCATATGAGTCAGCACCTCATCCTTGCGCAGCAGCTCGGCAATCTCATCGGCTGTGAGCAGCGCCTGCTCGGTGATCCATCCCTGTTCAAGCAGTGGATCGGCAGCAGCCAGGCAGTCGCCGATTTCCGGGTAAACGAGCTTGCTCAGACGAAAATGACAGCCCTTGCGCTAATCATGCGCACCAGCAAGGCCTGCGATGGCCAGGGCAGGGTATTGAAGGTGTCGAGAAAGGCACGTTCTTCATCCGCCAGTAGATCTGCATAGCGCTCAGCCACCCAGGCGAGTGCCGTACGGAAATTGCTGAGGTAGTAAAGCTCAGGGGCTAACGAGACGGACATGGTAGTGATCACTGTATTCTTGTACAGGATTGTCCGTGTTGCGGTGCCGAGGATCAACTGGCGCAGAAGCTGACGGTATCAGCAGGTGAAAGTGGCCAACTCCAGCCCGATGCTACTGGCGACTCCCGGCCGGTATCTGCCTGTCGCGTTAGGCAGGTACCGGCCGAGACTGTGTAAAAACGTTTTCAAGTGCGGCAGGTACTCAAACACAAGCTAGAAATCGTGCATCTGGGAGAAATCCACATTTGCTGACGTGCCGATAAACTCCAGATTTCACGTAGACGCGAGTACTTCAATTTTGAAGAAGCGTTTTTACACACTCTGGGCCAATAGCGGTCAGTCGCGATACCATAGAGATGATTCACCATAAGGCAGCGACTGGAGCTCACGCAGCAATAATCCTTAGATCCATTGCTAACTGACTAATACAAGATGCTGCTGGTTGGCAGATTCGATTCGTTCTCTCATCAGGATCACAAGCCGTCGGTACTCAAGCTTAGGAACAGCATGGCGATTGGCAGATTTCCAAAGTCGCCATGAGTCGCTCAGAACGATGTTTCATGACCGGCGAAACTTGGATCCTGCCTGAGCATCATTGATGCTCGCATGGATTCGAACGATACAGCATCCGAGTAGCCGCCCCGAGCAGGAGACGGCTACTCAAAACACTAAGCCGCAGGCTTCATCACAACCTTCGTCCACCCCTTGTCTCGTGCATCGAAGTGCTTATAAGCACTTGGGCCATCATCCAGCTTCAATCGATGGGAAACGATCTGCGAGGGTGCGGCACGCCCGTGATGAATTAGCTCAGCCAACTGGCGGTTGTACGCCTTGACGTTGGCTTGCCCGGTGCCGATTTTCTGCCCTTTGAACCAGAAGGAACCGAAGTCGAAAGCCATCTTCCCTTCTTTGGCTAACTCGTTCTTGGCACCCGGATCTTGGGGAACGAATAGCCCGACTACTCCGATACCACCGGTTGCCTTGGTCGAGGCGACGAGGTTGTTCATGGTCAGGTGATTCACCTCGTGGCCATGTTTGTCGCAGCACTGGTAGCCCACGCATTCGCACCCACGATCCGTGCCTTTACCATCGGTGTAATTCAGGATTTCATCGACAGCCTTCTGCTCGACGGAATTGATTGGCGTGGCCCCCATCTGGGCAGCCAGTTTCAAGCGGTCTGGTTGATCGTCTATTACGAAGACCTGCGAAGCGCCTTGGATAAGCGCGGAGTGCGCCGCCATCAAGCCGACCGGGCCTGCGCCGTAGATGGCAATGGACTCGCCTGGTTGCAGCCCCGCCAGCCTTGTTGCGTGCCATCCCGTGGGGAAAATGTCGGAGAGCATGACGTAGTCGTCCTCGCGCTCCTTCGCATCCTCAGGCAGCACGAGACAGTTGAAGTCCGCGAAGGGAACTCGCAGCAGCTCGGCCTGGCCACCGTCATAAGTGCCCATCTCTGCAAAGCCGTAGGCGGCACCAGCGCTGCCTGGATTGGCGGTCAAGCAATAGCCGGTAAGTCCTTTCTCGCAGTTTTCACAAAAACCACAGCCGATGTTGAAGGGCAAGCAGACCATGTCTCCAACCTTAACGCGCTCAACTCCTGCACCTACCTCGACCACCTCACCGAGGTTCTCGTGACCGAAGACTCGACCCGTCTCGAAGGTGGTTCTGCCTTCGTACATGTGCAGATCGGAACCACAAATATTCGTGGATGTGACTCGAACGAGAGCATCCGTTGGTCTCTCGATCTTCGCATCTGGGACGTTCTGGACGCTGACGTCACGCGGGCCGTTGTAGACGATTGCTTTCATCTGGGTTCTCCAAGTCAGTTCAAAGGAGCGCCGATTGCGCTTTCGCTCCTACCTTGGTTCGTCTCCCATACAACGCGCGTTGTTCAGGAAAACTGGTCAAAGCCTGACGGGCGGTACCGCGTTCGAGGCTGATGCAACAGCTCTAAAACGACCATTTTCCTCTATTGAAGCGCACGTCGCCGTTGCTCGGCACTGGACTAAACTTTCCGTTTTTGCAGACAAATCGAGATGCCCAATGGAGACCGCTAAGATTCAAGCATTCACGAAAGCTGAACGGGGTGAGTGCAGAAATGAGCTTGAATGTGCTTGCCTATAATTTGAAGCGGGTGATGAAAATCATGGGTACCGAAGGCTTATTGAAGGCGATGACGGCGTAAAAGCCCCGGTTTTTACTGTCCCAAGAGGTACCACAGTGCTTTATAAGCGCTCTGACGCGCCACCGGCGCTGATCGTGGCAAATGCTCGGGAAATCACTACGCCCAGGCGCAGTGGGCTGGGGCATACAAGATGTGAAAGTGTTTTTACACACTCTGGGCCAAAAGCGGACGATTGCTGGCAGGTATTCAAGCTATGTCCCCAGGCCCTGGGGAAATAGCTTGGGGTTTGAGAAAGCCTGCTTAAGGTGGTCGTACACCAATCGCACCCGCTTCGATACAGGACCCTGCTGCGGGCGGTATATGAACAGATCCCATGGTGCTGGAGCGTGATCAGCCAAAACGGCAACCAGCTTTCCTGACCGCAGATGAGGCTCAGCCAGATAGGCAGGAATTTGGCCAAAACACATGCCTGCCAGGGTGGCTTCCAATTCCGTATCTGGATCATCACAGATAAGCGCTGGCTGCCTGGGCGCGAACGTTTGCCCGTCGGCAAATAGCCAAGGCCAAGGGCGGCCATTTTTCCGGTCGATCAGGACTGAAAGTGGCAGCTTAGCTAAGGCATCCAAAGATTTAGGTGGTGTCTTTTGGCCTATGAGAGACGGGCACGCGACAACGTAAAACGGCACGGGAGCTAAGGCACGTGCAACGTAGCGCCGGTCGCGAATAACCCCCACCCGGATACCAATATCGATATGCGCTTCAACGGCATCAGTCATCTGATCTTCCAAGCGGAGATCGAATTGCAGGTCAGGATGTGCAGCGGCCAGGGGCTGAAGAAACGGTATTAGGAAGCGCCTGCCAATAGCATGTGGAGCCGTAATCCCCACCTTACCTGACAGCTCAGGCTCCGTCCTGTGCGACCGGAATAGCGTATCGAAATGATCCAGAGCTGACCTGGCATCTTTGGCGTAATCCTGACCGAAAGCAGTGATGCTCACCTGGCGGGTATTGCGGTGGAACAGTGATTCGCCAAGCTCAGTTTCCAGGGCTTGAATGGCTCGAGTCACCCCTTGTGGGGAGATGCCTAATCGAGTTGCCGCTTCGCGGAAGCTACCTGCCTCTGCTGCTGTGCAAAAAATCCTAACCATCTCCATGCGGTTAAGCATGTTGCCCCTCCCATTTATTCCATTTTCAGGAATAGTATAATCCAATCATTTCCATTTATTGAGATCAATCATGGGTCTAAAGTTTGCGCACTGCCAGGTTAACCAGCCATGGCGAAGTACAAACCCGCCGATGAGGTTCTCAGCATGAGCAATAACATTTCTGGAAAAGTTGTCGTTATCACCGGTGCCAGTAGCGGCCTGGGTGAGGTTACTGCACGCCACCTTGCTGCGCTTGGCGCTCGCGTAGTGCTGGCTGCACGTCGCAAAGATAAACTCGACGCATTGGTGGCTGAGCTGACCAATGCAGGTGGTCAGGCAATCGCGTATCAGACCGATGTTACCTCTCAGGAAGAGGTCAAAACGCTCATTCAAGGTGCCGTGGACACCTACGGTCGCATTGATGTACTGATCAACAATGCCGGACTGATGGCGATTGCACCGCTCAGCGATACTCGCACTGACGAGTGGGATCGCATGATCGATATCAACATCAAGGGTCTGCTGTACGGAGTCGCGGCTGCATTGCCAGTCTTCCAGAAACAAAACAGTGGTCACTTCATCAACATCGCATCGGTTGCAGGCCTGAAGGTGTTCAGCCCAGGTGGCACCGTGTACAGCGGCACCAAGTTTGCTGTGCGGGCTATCTCCGAAGGACTGCGTCACGAAGTCGGTGGCAGCATCCGCACCACGACTATCGAACCGGGCGCCGTGGACTCCGAACTGAAATTCGGCAGCACCCACCAACAGAGCCGCGATTTCGTGGTGGAC
>CEPQ01016525.1_pt1 | contig 11023 bp, 14 predicted proteins | sample 530411 | NCBI WGS metagenome assembly CEPQ01 (sample SAMEA2620039, study PRJEB7988) | marine metagenome | isolation source: saline water (ENVO:00002010), including
ATAAACACAGGAGTTGAGATGTTTGGTTTGTATGAAGATTGTTCTAAGTGGCCATTTTTTATTGCCGAGATTGGTATTAATCACAATGGCGATTTAGATTTGGTCAAAAAAATGATCGATGTAGCAGTTGAGGCTGGTTGTGATGCTGTTAAATTTCAAAAAAGAGATATTGACACAGTTTATACATCAGAATATTTAGATTCTCTTCGGGATAGCCCATGGGGTACGACCCAAAGAGAACAAAAAGAAGGTTTAGAGTTTGGCAAGGTAGAATATGATGAAATTGATCGATATTGCAAAGAAAAGGGCATTTTGTGGTCTGCATCTGCTTGGGATTTAAAAAGTCAAGAATTTTTGAGGACATATGATGTCGCTTTTAACAAGATAGCATCTGCAATGTTGACACATCTTAATTTTTTAAAAGAAGTGGCCGCAGAGGGTAAGCATACTTTCATTTCTACTGGAATGTCTTCTTTGGAAGATGTTAAAATTGCCATTGAAATTTTTAGAGCCAATAGTTGCCCGGTTACTTTGTTACATTGTGTTTCAACTTATCCGTGTGAAGATGAAGATTGTAACTTGAACGTGGTTACAGCCCTTAGAACGCATGAGCGTCTGGTTGGTTATAGTGGTCACGAAAGAGGGATACTTCCAACGTTTTTGGCAGTTGCGACTAAAGGTGCGGTTGCAATTGAAAGACATATTACGTTGGATAAGAATATGTATGGTTCAGATCAGTCAGCGTCTTTGGAACCGTCTGAACTTAAAGAGTTGGTTGAGGGTTGTAAGAACATCGGTCAAATGTTGGGTTTTGGTGCAAAAAGATGTTTGGATGCAGAGATTCCAATTGCAAAAAAATTACGTTATTTTGAGAATTAAATGAAAGATTCAATTGTAGATAAAACTATTCACCCTCCGATGAGATATGTTGAAAAAGGTTGGGGATATGAAAAGTGGATTGTTAATAAAGAAAAATATTGTGGTAAATTGCTCATTTTTAAGGCGAACAAGAAAAGTTCTTGGCATTATCACAAATTGAAGGATGAGGTATTTTATTTACAATCTGGTAGAATTATTGTAAAATATGGAGATGATGACAATCCTGAAATGGCAAAAGAACTAGAACTAACGCCAGGACAAAATTTTTACGTGTATACAGGATTAAGACATCAGATTTTTGCACTTGAAGATTCGGAATTGTTTGAGTTTTCAACGCAACATTTCAATGAAGATAGTTATAGAATACAGAAAGGAGATTAGGTGGAATTTGTAGAAGCTGAAAGGTTCACTCCAGATGATGAACAAAAAGTAGCTTTTGTCGATATCGATGAGACGATTTGTTTTTATTCTAAAGTGCGTAGATATGATCTCTCTGAACCGAATTACGACAACATTGTGAAGATAAACAAGCTTTACGATCAGGGTTGGAAAATTGTATATTGGTCTGCACGCGGCGCAAAATCTCAAATCAATTATAGAGAACACACATTTAAGCAACTTAATTCATGGGGATGTAAATTTCATGAATTAATAATTGGTACTGGTTTAAATTCCAAACCACATTTTGATATTGTTATAGATGATAAGGCCAGAAGGATAGAAGAGTTATGAAAAATGTTAATGATATAGTGTTTATAATTCAAGCTAGGTTGTGTTCGGAAAGGCTGCCGCAAAAGATGTTAAAACCATTTGCGGATACAAATTTGATGCAGATTTTTGCACAGAAGATTTCAGAATCTCAAATTATTCCTCCTGAAAATTTTTACATTTCAGTTCATGAACCAGAATTAATTCAATTTGGTAAAGATAATAATTTGAACGTTTTTGAGAGAAGTAAAGAATCTTGCTTGTACGAGGGTGACGTTCCAATTGGTGTAATGTACGAGTGGTGGGACAAATTGCCTTACAAATATTGTGTGTTAATTAATGCTTGTGCTCCGTTCTTAGAAGTTGCAACAATTGACAGCTTTGTTGAAACATACATTCAAAGCGATTTTGATGGGATGTTTGCAGTTATGGAAAAGAAGAATTATTTTTGGAACAAAGAAGGTCAATTTATGACTAGATGGCCCGAAGGTCAAACAGCTTTAAATACAAAAGCAGTGGGAATAACATATGAGGCTGCACATTGTTTATACGCCGGCAAAATGGAACCAATAGGAGAGGGAGTTTGGATGGGCGACTTTAATAAGCCCGGGGATATTGAGCTTTTCCCAATTAAAGAAGAAGAGGCGTTCGATATTGATTATCCGTGGCAATTTAAAATGGCTGAAGCTAGATTTTCAATGGAGAAGCACAATGATGAATGATTGTGTTGTTGTTTATGAAGATGGTGAATTTAACTATTTTGAACCAGAACTGAACAAAAAAATTTTTAGGGCATTTCAGAAATATGTAAATGTTATTGGGTGTAATCCAAAATTGAAAGTTTGGTACGATTTGAAAGATAATGTTTGTTTTGGTTCCGAACAAGATTTTTATTCAAATCCGGGCGAGTTTTCGTTTTTTGCGCGTGAAGATGGATTTTTAAAGAAACAAAATAAATATTGGGGCCAAGAACATATAAATTCGTATTTTGGCTCTACTTTTGATGGCGAAAATTCAATTGTGTCAAGTGAATTTGTATATCACGATCATGAACGATTTAAAGATTTTGAAAATAAAAAAATACTGATTATCGGCGGAGGCCCATCAACAATTGATGTTGATTGGGAAAGCATTGACTATGATCATATTTGGACTTGTAACAACTATTTTATGAATCCTATTTTGTTTGAGAAAGAAATTTCTTTGGCAACGTTGGGGCCCGGTGTAAATTTAAACGATCCTCGATTGGTTGATTCTGTAAAACGAGGCAATACTTTGTGTGTTTTTGAAGGAGGTGTTACTCCAAAAAGAAGCGAAATAGAATTGCATGATTTCAAAAATCAATTTCCAGAACAGATAAGTTATTTTCATTTGAGATATTTTTCCAAATTAGGTTCTGCTCCTCGATTGGTTTGTTTTGCAACGTTTTTGGGCGCAAAGGAAGTGCATTTTGTAGGTGTTGATGGCCATCCGGTCAAACAAAAACATGCATTTGAGGGAGATGCGAAAAAACACACGGGGGCCCCCGTTGTACCTAATTCGTATAATATCCACAGAAGACAAACGGTGTTGTGGTGGGATTATTTATTGAATTATAATTCTTATCCTCGCGAAAAAACAAAATACCAAAATTTGGGTGAATGGCATGAAGCTAATTTAACTGCCGATATTTCAAAGCAATTGTTTCCGTTGGAGATAGCTTTGTGAAACTAGAGTTGGGCACAGATTGGTTAGATTGTATTTTGATTTATGATGGTGAAGATGTTCTTCCCAATATGGGAGAGAAAATATATCGCAAACTTGAACAATATCAGAAAAAATTTCCTTATAGCACTAACAAAAACATATGGTATGACATTTCTGCAATAGAAAAAAAATGTTTTAGTTCCCAACAGTTTCGCGGCACAATTGCAGGAAAAGATCATCATTTTAATTCCCCAGAGAAAAAATTTTTAAATGGGCCATGGGGTAAGAGATTTTGTACAAATTTGGTTGACAAGTTTGACAACAAAGTTTTTAAAAATCAGGAAATCATTTCTAATGATGAGATCATTTTTAGTAAACCTGAGTTTTTGAATAAATTTGTTGGGAGCAAAGTTCTTATTATGGGCGGCGGCCCAACTACAAATTTGGTCAATTGGCAAAATATTGACTATGATTATATTTGGTCCTGTAATAATTTTTATAAAAATTCTGCATTTAGGGATTTAGAGATAGATTTAGTAACTATGGCCCCAGAAATAGGATTGTTGAAAAATGAAGAATTCATTTCTTATGTTGAGAGATGTCATAATACTGTTTTTTCGTTTGAGATAGAACGTGGCGATTATTTAAATGATCACAAGAATTTGCACAATTTTGTAAAAACTTATCCAAATAGATGTAGTTTTCATAACACTCGTTACAGATCTGTTACGGGTATTGGCTCTAGGCTGATTTGTTATGCGATATTATTGGGTGTTAGAGAGATTTATTTTGTTGGCGCTTTAGACGGGGTGAAAAATGCCGATCAAAGGGAGATACGACAATTACATTCCTTCGAAGAAGGTAAGGGGTTTCCAACGTGGTACAAGAAAATAACCAGACAAGGTATCGATCCTGTTAACTTTGAAAGAAGACAATATGTGGTGTATTGGGATTATATTGCTTCTTTGCTGGAGAGGTATGATTTTAAAATTTACAATTTGGGCGAGGAGCATTCTTGTTGCACATCCTCCGACATAACAAGCAGGTATTTCCCCCTTCCAGATTGCATTAGGGAAAAATTATGAAGATTTTAATTACAGGGGGAACAGGTTCTCTCGGTCGTGCCTTAATTCAGAAATTGAAAAATGTAGATGGTGTTGAGGTTGTTGTTTTTAGCAGAGATGAGGGCAAGCATGCTCTTTATTTTGGTTCCGATAGCGATGTTCAGTGTTTCATTGGCGATATTAGGGATTATAGAAAGCTAGATAAGACAATGAAAATTGTCAGGCCAGATCGGGTAATACACACCGCCGCACTCAAACGAATTGATGATATGGAGTTTCATCCGGACGAATGCGTAAAGACAAACATTCAAGGCTCGGAAAATGTAGCGTTGGCGGCACTTAAAAATGAAGTCGAAAAATGCATTCTCATATCTACAGACAAGGCTTGTCAGCCAGTAAATGTTTATGGTTCTAGCAAATTCATTGCTGAGCGCATATTTACAAATTTTGATTACAATTCGACTTCAACGATTTTTTCCTCTGTGAGATATGGTAACGTTATTGCGAGTAGGGGTTCTTTCATTCCTTTGTGGTTGCAACTTATCAGGGCCGGTAAGGAGATAAATATTACCTCTATGGAGTGTAGTAGATTTCTGTTTACCTTATCTGATGCCGTAGACACAGTATTAAATGCGTTGGATTGTGCGACCGGTGGAGAAATATTCATTCCAAATCTTAAGTCATTTAGGATGAGGGACATAGTGAGTGCGGTTGGTAGGTTGGCGGAAATTCCTGAAGTGAAGTGCAACATTGTCGGCCTCCGTCCAGGGGAGAAAATTCATGAAGATATGTTGTCCAAAACCGAATTGCCTTATGCGTGGAAAACACATTACGATGGTCTATTGGCTGTAGTCCCTCAATACACGAAGAAGAAGCACATTTTTCCTGAAAAATATGTGGGTCGGGAGTTGAATTCTGAAATTCATGTAAGTCGAGATGTTGAATGCTTGATCGAATTGATAAATGCAGGTCTGCAATACAATGATTAACTGCTTTGATCCGGTTATATCTGAACACGATATTAAGTCTGTTGTTGAGTGTCTTGAGGGCGGCAAGTTAGTTTTTGGCCAATATGTGGTCGAGTTTGAAGAGCGGTTTGGTTCTCTTTCGAAGAAAGAATTTAATTTAGGTTTGAGTTCTGCTTCGGCTGCTGCATTTGCCTTGTTCGCATATTTTAGAGAGTTCCATGGAGTTTGTGATGTATATACCTCTTCTTTGAGCTTTGTGTCTCCCGCTCAAGCTGCCAAGATGCACGGTCACAATATCATTTTCGTAGATATAGATAGGGATTTGCTTTTTGATGTTGAAGACTATAAACAAAAGAGAGCAAAATATGGGAAAAACAACACTTCCATACTAATGCCGGTATTGTATGGCGGTGTTTCAAACTTGAACACAAACAGTGTTAGATTGTGGGGTGATGAAATTTTGGTTGTAGATTCTGCTCATTGTTTAACGCCCACGATTGATTATGATTATGGTTTATTTTCGTTTTATCCAAGCAAACCAATAATCATGGCTAATGGTGGAATTTTGGCGACGAATGATGAGTTTGTGGCAGATTACATCAGAAGGTATAGAAGTTTTGGTCGTATTGAACGAGGCGATTCTTATGACGTTGTACAAGATGGATTTAAGTTTTACATGAACAATTACAATGCCGCTCTGGGTCTTGCGCAGCTTAAAGATCGTAGATGGGTTAGTGATGTGGCAAAACGAAGAGAGAATCTCGGAAAGATTAAAAAACATTTTATCCCCAGAATTGGAAGGATGTTGAGTCATGGCGCAAACTCTTCAGTATACCTGGGAACAATCATTTTACATAAAGATTGTAGCAATAAAGGTTTTAGAAATTTTTTAAAAAATTTAGATGTACAGGCCACATATCACTATCCTTTGATTCATAAAATGAAAACTTTCAATTGCTATAATGACGATTTGAAGAATACTGACTTTTATGAAAATAGGATTGTAAACATTCCAATACATCAAAATTTGAGTTCTGCGGATGTGGAGAAAATTACTGAATCGATAAACAAATATGATAGATAATAAAAGATTAATTGTTGTAGGTTCTGGTCCCGGTGTAAAAGTTTACGCTAAAGAGTTGATAGAACTGAACAAGAACGAAGAGTTCGAAATAATGGCCTATGGCTTGGGATACATGTATTGTGTGAATGAATTAAATTTTCAGCCTGATTATTGTATTTTTGTAGATCCGGTGCCGTTTGTTCCTATATTTGATTGGGTGCAACGGCGCCTGCGCAATAATATAACAACAAAAAGACCCGCATTGCCTGGCAGCGTTGATGCTAAACAATATTTTGAGATTATGGGTTCAATAGCGAGTAAGGACTTAGACGAGGACAGGGTATTGTTGTGGGAAGACTTACGCAGATGAGGGAGATAATTTTTGCGTCTAAGGATAATATGTGGTCGAATTATCTCTTCAAGTCTTTAAATGGCATATACCCAAATATGTTTAGGGTATATGAGCAAAAAGAATTACAATTTTTAAATTTAAGTAAGATTTCGCACATCTTCTTCTTTCATTGGTCTGAAATAGTGCCACCTGAAATTTACGAAAATTGTGAATGTGCCGTAATACATACAGCGAAGTTACCGCAAGGACGCGGCGGGAGTCCGTTGCAAAATCAGATAATTGATGGCGTATTACAATCAAGGGTTAATTTGCTTAAGATGGCAAAAGAAATCGATGCCGGACCCATTTATTGTTCTTCCCCCATAACACTGCAGGGTAGTTTATTTGATATATGGTTTTCTATAGCGACAATATCAAAAAAATTAATTACAGACTGTATTGAAAAGAGTTTAAAACCCATCGAACAGCTTAGCTCTATCGAAAAAGTTTATAGAAGAAGAAAAGACAACATATTGCCGCTTGATAACAAAAATACGCATGCGATTTATAATTTTATTCAAATGCTTGATGCGGAAGGATACCCCGATGCCAATATAAATGTGGGCAACTATTCACTATTTTTTAGTAGAGCTAAAATGCTGAATGAAGATGAGATTATTTGCGACGTTAAGATAAAAAGGAAAGACTTGTGAACGTACTAGTATTGGCTGCCCACCCCGACGATGAAACTCTTGGCTGCGGCGCAACCACGGCGAGATTATCTACCGAAGGGCATAATGTCCGGCTGCTAACTTTCACTGATGGAACAGGCGCGCGCGGAGAAACGGAAAATAGAAACTCCAAGTTGGCTAGGTGCGCTGAAATATTGGGAATAGCTGGTTATAATTACGGAAATTTCCCAGACAATAAGATGGATTCGGTTCCGTTGTTGGAGATATGTAAATTTATCGAGGACAATGTTGATTTTGTGCCTGATATTATCTTTACGCATCACCCCGGTTGCTTAAACATCGATCATTCTATTGTGTATAAAGCTACAGTAACTGTTTTTAGACCTCAAACTGGGAACAATATCAATATTTATTCTTATTATGTTCCGTCTTCAACAGATTATAACCCATTAAGCAATTTTGTTGGCAACACATATTTCAATGTTGCAGCTTATAAAGATATAAAATTAAAATGCTTGGAAGAATGTTATGGCGAAGAAATGAGAGATTATCCTCACACTAGAAGCTATCAGAATATAGAAAATTTAATGAAGACGTGGGGCTCTGAAGTTGGTTTGGAATACGCAGAGAAGTTTCAGTTAATCAGAAGTATTAGGTAACAAATAGTGAAAATATTATTCTTGGGCTACGGGGACTGTAAACTAATAAATTTTCTTCGAACAGAAAATGAAGTTTTTCAAACAACAGAAAGAGTGTCTTTTGAGCTAGTCAAAGAGTTCGAACCAGAACTGATAATATCTTATGGTTATACACACATAATAAGAGATAGGGTGTTACAAGAATATGAAGGTAGGATAATTAATTTACATATTTCCTATTTACCTTGGAATCGTGGAATGTACCCTAACATTTGGAGCGTCATAGATAACACTCCGAAGGGAGTTACAATACACCTGATAGATGCGGGGTTGGATACCGGGGATATTATTTTTCAGCGCAAAGTTGAAATTGGTGATAACGATACTTTGGCAACTTCTTATTGGAAGTTGCGGGACAAAATTGAAAATTTATTTGTTGAGAATTGGAGCTTGATTAAAAATTTAAATTTTGAAAGAATACAACAGGAACCCGGTGGAACATTTCACCTTAAAAAAACTAGTGAAAAATATTTCAAATATTTAGGTATAATGAACAAATGGGGGACTACCGTGAGAGAATTGAAAGAAAAAAGTGATGAAGATATTATTAACGAGGTTCAGAAAATCCGAGCAAAAAATAATACGCACTGGATGGACGTTGTAAAGCTAGCTTTTCGAACTTCGCCGATCGAAGCCCGCCAGATATTTAAGAATATCAAATATTGTGACGAGAAAATTAATGTTTTATTAAACGAGTTGGCCGATAACGACTAAAGATGATTTGGAATAATTGCAAAAACACAGGCGCGGGAGCGTGGTTTGACTTGGAGAAGGAAATACATTTTGGCCTTCACCAAAATTGGACAAATTCCCCAAGTAAAGAATCGTTTTTCATAGCCGACAAGAAAGATTTTTTGTTTGGGAACAAGTGGGGCGTGGGGCATGTGTTAGAATATTATGGTTCAGTACTTGGACTAGACATTAAAACCACTACAGAAATAATACATTTGTGTTTGCCCCGGATAGAACAGTTTAAGAACTCTAAAATACTGATCGTCGGCGGTGGACCAACTTCAAAAGAAAGGTTTATGTAAGGTGAGTAGAGTGTTTGTTGTGGCCGAAGCTGGCGCAAATCACAATAGAAATAAAGATGTGGCATTTGAACTTATTGATGCTGCCGTTCAATCTGGCGCCGACGCGGCCAAATTTCAGACATACTCTGCGAACACGTTGTATTCAAGATTTACTCCCAATTTTGCGGGGTATGAAGATGTTTTCAACTTTATTAAAAGTATTGAATTGCCCCGAGAGTGGCAGAAAGATTTGAAGTTATATTGTGACGACAATGGAATAGAATTTATGTCAACGCCTTTTGATGAGAGGGCAGTGGACGAACTTTATGATTTGGGGGTTGAGAGATTTAAAATTGCAGGATTTGAAGCAACTGATCCAAGATTTGTGCAATATGTATCTGCAACGAAATTGCCTTTAATAATTACGGTCGGTATTGGTTGCGATTTGGAGATGACACAAACAATAATGGATTGGGTTTATTCAGTTAATGCTTCCGCTGAGTTGACACTTTTGCATGGCAATCATTCGTATCCAACTCCCTATGAAGATATTAATTTAGGCCAAATTAGTAATTTCAGGCAACAATTTGATTCTTTTGTAAGAAGGCGAGGATTGAAAATTGGTCTTTCCGATCACACTGAGGGCATATTGGTTCCTCCTTTGGCTGTCATGTTGGGTGCCGAGGTGATTGAAAAGCATTATACTTTAGATAGAAACATGATTGGTCCTGACCATTTTTTTGCAATTGTGCCAACTGAATTAGACGAGATGGTGACAAATATTAGAATTGCTGAAACGTGCAACGCGGTTAGGGATTGCAAGTTTACAAAAAGTGAGCAAAAATATTTAAAAGCAATGCGCTCAGTTGTTGCAAAAACGCCCTTAAATAAGGGAGATGTATTTTCGACAGAAAACATCACCACGAAACGACCTTATTTGGAAAATTCTATAGCTGCAATTGATTTTTTTAATTTGCTTGGTAAGCGGATAAATGTAAATTTAGGTAGTGACAAGATTGTTGAAAAAGAGATGATTGACGAATGGAAAGAGAGGTAGATTGTGCTGAAGGGCGAGAAAGTGTATTTATGCGCGGTTGAGCGAAGTTCGATTGAACAATTTAGACTCTGGCGTAATATGCCGGAATTGCGAAAATACTTTAGAGAATATCGCGAATTAAGTACAACCATGCAAGATGCGTGGTATGAAAAAATTCTTATTGATAAAGAGCAGGTAAATTTTGAAATTCGCGCACTAAAGAATGACAGGTTGATTGGTTGTTGTGGTTTGCATTATATTGATTGGGTTCATCGACATGCCGAATTTGGAATTTATATTGGGGTTGACAAATATCGCAACGGTGACAACGGTTCAGATGCATTGAGGACATTGATCAAGTTTGGATTTGAAGATTTAAATCTTAATAGAATTTGGTGTGAGGTTTATGAGAACAATTCTGCATTAGATGTTTATAGGCATATTGGCTTTAAGGACGAAGGCACTTTGCGACAGACTTACTATAATGAGGGAAGATATTGGGATTCTCATTTATTGAGTATGTTGCGAGAGGAGTACGAAGGTAAATGAGTGTCGTTTGGAATGAGTGCGTTTTAATTTATTCGGGCGGAGAGTTTACTGATTCTTATGATCCTGTTTTGATGAAAAAAAGTTTTAAAAATTACATCAAAATAGTTGGAAAATCACCTAAGTGCAATATTTGGTACGATATGCGACAGCCAAAGTGCTTTGGGAATGATAGGAATTGGAAAAATTCTAGAAAAGGAAATGTTTTAAGTGCGTTCATATCGGGTAGAAACGATTTTTTATCGAGAAAGCAATTTTGGGGCTTGAATTATGTAAAGAGAAAATTTGCAAAAGAATTTGGTCGAGATTGCATTTCTGATACGGAAATTACATACAAGG
>CEPQ01011502.1_pt1 | contig 10982 bp, 6 predicted proteins | sample 530411 | NCBI WGS metagenome assembly CEPQ01 (sample SAMEA2620039, study PRJEB7988) | marine metagenome | isolation source: saline water (ENVO:00002010), including
CGCTGCGCTCATTAATCTGACGACGCTGCTCATCATCGGCTTCTATCTACTCGTGGAAGCGATCAACCGCTTCGCCGATCCGCAGCCCATCGAAGGATGGACGGTGATCGCCGTTGCGGGCGTGGCACTGGTGATTGATCTGGTGACCGCCTTCATCACCCACCGCGGCGCCAAGGACAGCATCAACATGAAGGCGGCGTTCCTGCACAATGTGTCCGATGCCATGGCCTCTGTCGGGGTGATCGTCGCCGGGGTCCTGATCCTGCTATACGATCTCTACGTGGCCGATTTGGTCATCACCGTCATCATCGCCGCCTATGTGATCTGGCAGGGGCTGTCACTAATGCCGCGCACGGTTCGCCTGCTTATGGGCGCGGTGCCCGATGACGTCGAACTGCAAGAAATCATGAACGAACTCGAGGCGATCGATGGCGTCGAAAGCATCCACCATCTGCACGTCTGGAACGTGGGAGAGCACCGACGCGCCCTTGAAGTGCACATCGTGCCGTTCCACTCGTCTCTCGAACGGTTCGAAGACTTGAAGCGAACGGTGCGGCTGCGCGTCTCCTCTCGATTTGGCATCGAGCACACGACGCTGGAAGCTTGCCTCGCAACGAACTGCGATGAGGGACTGGTAGCCCAAGTGGGGTATTCTGGGAGGGTCTGAAGACCGCGACGGGGCGCTCGAGTCTTAAGGGCGGGACGTGCCGCGCAGAAGCGAATAGCTGCTGCCGAGAGCTAGATTCCAAGCGTTTGGCATCGCGCAATGCTAGGCATTCCGTGTCCGCTATCTGCAGTCATGAGCCGAAGAGCGGACAGACAGCTGTCGGCCCAAAAACTGCCATTGTGGGGCCCCTTGTCGAATGACTGAAATGGGCCGGGAGCGGACTGTCCGGTTCGAAGCCGGGATAAGAGAAAAGTTGACGCTTAGACGAGGCGGAGGGAATTTCGAGCAAGGGCGAGCTATAGCCTGCCCCGCCGTTCACGGATGTCGCTTCGCAACCTTTCTGCAAAGTTCGATAAACTGCTTAGGTGATAGGTAGGCCTTGGCCGAGTTAGTTTCGCGTGAGCAAAGCTCGTATTCCGACTTACCCATTCCCTTGACGTGATCAAACGAAACCATCGCTCTTCGCAAAGTGCGATGATGGCGGGTGCCCTCGATATCTTTGGCCGTATCGAACCAGTCGGCCCGAATTCGATCTACATTGAGCTTCATTCCCGAATATGGATCGTGGCCATTGCTACGGTGAACGGCGCTATCGAGCTTTCCCTTGAGGATTGACGGTGTAGGGCAGCCACTCTTTTTTTTCTTCCGCTCTCGCTCCCAAATCGCATCGGTTTGTGAGGTTAGCCAAGCTCGATACTCAGCATCGCTAATGCCGCGGTTCTTCATCCATTGAGGAGCAAAATAGGTCGCCATTAAGTTGGCTTACTTGGAATTCGCTATTGAATGTTTAATGATGGCGGGAAGTCCGCCACGGCGTCGGCAGGTGCAGTCCCCTTTCAGCCGGACCTCGAAATTAGGGAACTCCAGACTATTTCAGTTTAACAGGCCTTGCGGTGTATAATAACACTTGGGAGCCTAGCCCCGTATCTGGACTAAGCCGTCGAGATCACGAAGAACCGGCTCGTTCTTTGATTAATCGATAGCACTTGGATGGCGAGCGAGATGGACACTACCGCGAATGGCAATGCCTGCCTAAGCATCAAGGCCAAACACATCGGCCCGATCATGGAGCTTGAGGGGAAGCTCTCTCCGAAGGGGCAAAACCTCCTGTTCGCCACGAGCGGAACGGGCAAGTCCTTCATCTCGCGAGCTCTCCGGGCGCTAGACGGGCCGATCGAGGAGGGAGAGAAGGACATCGACCCCGCGGACGTGGTCTCGGAGGAGAGTTCGGACGGTGCGCTGTCGCTCCTCGAAGGGACCTCCGAGATCACCAAGATCGCGTTCGACAAGACCTTCGGCTTCATCACCCGTTCCCCCAGCCAATACATCTTCCACGTCTTCTCGTCGGACTACGTGGGGGCCGAGTTGGCGAGCCGCTCCTACGTGCTCGATGGCGACATCGACCACCAGATCATCCTCGGCAAAGAGAACCTCGAACTGCAGGACAAGGAAGACGAACTCGCAAAGATCGACGGCGAGCTTGACGAGGCCGTTCGCGCTTTCAGAACGGCGTTTCAGAAAGGCAAGGACAAGCTCCAGTCCGACCTATCGATCCGCGCCAACTTACAAGACTTTAAGGGACTGGGATTGGACAAGTGCCGCACACTCGGCAGTCGGCCAGAGAAGCTCCCGACGAGCGCGGACATCCTGGAGCAGTTCAACGCCCTGAAGGCGGTGCCGACCGATCCCGACAAGCCCACCTCCTCCGCGGCGCTGAGCGTTCAACTCGACCTGGACGCTGCCAGGGCTTTGCTGGAGCGAAACATCGACCAGTCAACCATCGCTGCCGAAGTGAAGGCCAGAATCGAGGCGGACAGGGAGTTCTTTGAGAAGGGCGTGAAGCTTGTCGAAGACGACGAGGAGTGCCCTTTCTGCACGCAAAAGCTGGGCGCTGACGCCAAGGCAGTTATCGACGCCTACGTGGCCTACTTTACCGACGCGGAGGCGAAGGCGCGGACTTCGATCAGGCGCATGAAGGGCCAGACGGCGGCGATCCGCGAGGAGCTCTCTCGGTGGGAGGGCAGTCAGAACCAAGCGATCATCCGGTACGACGCGCTCAAGGTCGCCTTTCCGTCGTTAAGTAAGACGGCGCTCGACACCGGCGCACCGCACAGGGACGAGATGGTACAGCTTCTGGACGAGCTCGACGCGTTGCTAGATGACAAAGCTGGCGACCTCACCCGCTCCATCGCGCTGCGCAAGGACTTCGGGATCGAAGGACCGCAGACGAAGATCAACGATGTCAGAGAGACCAACCGGGTTCGCATCGATAAGCTCAACTCGACGGTAGACAATTCTACCAACGAGAGGCTGGCATTGCAGCGCCGCGGGTGCACGGCCTTCAACTATGGATTTCGGCACGACAACAAGGCCGCGCTCGAAGAGCTTGCGACAAAGGAGGCGCAGCGGAGCGCTCTCTCGGACGAGATTGAGGCTCTGAAGAAGAGCAGCGGAGAGAAGGTGGAGGCGCGCGAGAAGGTGGCCGACACACTGGAGGAACTTATCAGCTTCGCCTTCCACGGGCGCTACTCCTTTGATCGGGAAAACTTCAGCGTGAAGCGCGACAAGAAGGACATGGTGCGGGGTAGCGACCGGACCCTTAGCGACGGAGAAAAGACCGTCCTCGCGTTCTGCTACTTCGTGGCTCAGTCGCACTTGAAGATCCACGAGGTGGGCGACTATCGCAAGCTCTACCTGATCGTCGACGACCCCGTTTCGTCCGTCTCATTCGACTACGTCTACTGCATCTGCCAAATACTTAAGACCCTGCGCATCGACGGCGGGGACATAAGGATCAACACGAACGGCTCCGAACGCCCGAAGCTCCTGATCCTCACGCACCACGACTTCTTCTACAACGTCGTGCTGAACAACAACGTGGTGCAGAAGAGCTCACTGTTTCAGCTAGTGTCTCGCGGGCACAAGCACGAGGTCGTCCATCAGAAGGACTTCGTCGCTCCGCATGTATTCCATCTGCAACACATCATCGACGTGGCGACCTCCAAAACGGCGCCGAACCCCTCCACGCCCAACGCCGTCCGATCGGTGCTGGAGGGCATCTGGCGCTTCGCGTATCCCAAGAAGGCGGACCTCCAAGCGTTCTTGAACGAGGTCAACTCTCAGCACGGAGTTCAGGTGCGGAGCGTGCTGATCCAAGACATGAGTCACGGCGGGAAGATGTGGACGGAGAGTCCCCTGAGCGCAGACATTGAGATGGCCTGCAAAGAGGCGGTCGAGATACTCCGATACTACGCTCCCGGACAGGTTGAGGGTATCGACACGTTCGAGGGGGTGCTTGATCCAGCGCCAGCAGCCAGTACTGAAACCAAATGAGTTTGGGCGCCAGGGTTTTTGGCGGGATACACCTGCAAGAAGAAGCTTCATATGTAGGAGAAGCACTCAGCAGATGGCAGCTTTTGGAAGCGCGCCGTGACTCGCTGATTGACCGACTCTAGGGCGCAATACAGCCATCACTACCGCGCGATGCTTTCCGCGCCAGAAAGTCAATACCGGACTGCCATGGGGGTATTCATCGTGCCCGAACCCATATTTGAAATCTCAGCGAGTTCTCCGTTAAGAGATGCTTATGAAGGGCTTAAATCGATTTCAGGCAAGCCTTGGTTGAGTCGATCAATTGAAAGGCCCGCTTTATAGGCATTGTATTGCCAAGTAACGAACTGTTCGAGGAGTGCCCGATTTTCTGCCTTTATCTGAGCATTCTCCGCTTCCAAACGAGAAATCCGTTGCACCGCGATACTCATAGAACTAGGCATTGTAGCCCCTCCTCCCGCTTTCTCCTCTTTCAGTCGGTTTTTGGTGGTCTTAAATGCAAGGGCAATTCGGCTCGCCCCTGCTAAAGTCTGCCGAGATGGACCGCGCCCGATTTCCCTCTCGCACGCACTTGAGAGGGCATTCCAAGACAACGCGCCCTTCCAGCCCATCAGGAGCCTCACAATTTTATCAATCTCGAGGTCCGTTAGATGCTTCGCCATCACGACTTCCCCTGAAAAGGCAGGCTGCGCCTACCCGTGTCTTCCGCGGCTCGATCGTGGCCGTTAGCGCGCAGTGCCCGAATGGCTGGACTAAATTCCCTCGGATTTGCCAGTCGGACGAGCGCTCCAGCGGGCACTGAAGGGTCCTCCATGATCTCAATCAGATTCTTCAGCCGGTCACGCGTCTGAGTTTGAATCTGGGTCCAAGGGTCAGCTCCGTACAGACCGTCAGCTGCTCCTTCCTTCGCGGACTCGATCTGATCCTCTACCAGCGACAGTTGTTCGCGCAGACCCTCGAGACGCCGATCCCCTTTAACGCAAACTTGCTCGGTGCAGTTAAGGCAGTCTCGAAAGCGTTGGCAGGGTGACATTACGAAATCGTGGATACAAAACCCTAATTCAGTGATGTGCGCTGTCGGCTTCTCCAGTGCATTGAACTCGGCAGTCGTCACCGGAAGAGCCATTTTGATCTGCTCTGCGATCTCGATCTCAGATTTGCTCTTAGTCAGGGCTGGGTCATTTTCGCGCAACATCGCGACAAGCTCAAATTCCGATCGCTGATTGTAGGCACGGTTCTGCCGGTGATCTTTTGAGCCGCGCCAGCGAGCAATCTCCGACGTGGAAAGCCCTCCTCGATGTGACATTGTAACCAACAAGTGGCGAAATTGGTGAGACGTGATCCCCAAAACGTCTCGCCCTTCATTAAAGCCGTGACGTGTGAAGAAGCTAGATTTCACTTTTGCTGAGTTCGCAGTCAATCGATCGTTCAGAGCGTTGTTATCTGGCGCCCACAAACTCAACGACACGACAGACCGCCCTCTATGAAGTTGATTTCGGTGGAAGCAGTATAGTCTCTCACTCCATTTTATGGTCGATTCGTCATCGATGTATGGAAAGGATGGGTGGCGTTGGACAACTAGTTCTTTGGTCCAAACACGCAGATCCTCGATCTGGACTACTTCCTCGCCAGCGACGTACTTAAACGTCAGGCTACTCAACGATGCCTGCCCGACCAACCTCCTGACCTCGTCCCGGCTCACATTCATTTTATCTCCAAGCTGACGCTGAAGGTGTGGAAATGGGTCATCCGAACGCGCCTCAATCCAAGCCGCAAATTCCCGGGCGGGCTGCGTAATCGTACGGACACGCGCAATGGCTGCTTTGGCGACATCGACCATCGCGTCCGGAATCCATTTAATCATCGGAGCCCCGCCCTTTTTCGGTCGGAACCTCCAGCCGTAAGCGAGAGTCCCATCCCGCTTCATCTCCTCGACTTCACAGTCTTCGGAAAGTTCAAGTATCTCGGAAATCCGGCTAGGAGCACAAAGCAGCATCGCCACCGTACTGGTTACAAAAATGTCGTCCGGTTCCGTCGGGTTACTTGCGAAAATTGCTGCGATTGCATGAACCGCCTCTTCATTTGGTAGCTTACTCTCGCGCTTCTCTTTAGCCTTTATTCCCGTGCGGACCGTGTCCGTAGGGCGTTTGATGTTGCTCCTCCAATCAAGTGAGCGCCCTACAAGACGATGGTCTGTAAGAAAGCGCGCGAGAGCCGCGATCTCGCGCCCAGCAGCATAGGGCGCCTTATAATGTTCTCGCGCTATGTCCTGCGCCGCATCCAACACACCAATAGTAATCTCTGATGGATCCGCCCGGCCGGTAAGATTTACCAGCGCGCGCTCGACACACTTCAGGGCCTTCATCTCCGAATGGTGTTTGTTGGGTGCATGAGTCTGTCTGTACCGAACATATGCTTTCGCGAAATCAAGAAACGGTTGAGCGAGTACAGACTTCAACCCACCGCTCACATATTTTTGGTCAATATTGCCAAATGTGACCCCGGCCGCCCCCCAGATATGTTCGTTCCAATCGAAGTGCGGCTCATACAGCGATAACTTTTCGCGACAGGACGTGATGAACTCGCTCATGTTCTCGGCAGCAGCAATCTCATGCCGTGGAGTGAATACGAAAATTTCCGCCATCAGAACGTTCCCAGCTTTCGCTCGCGTTCATCACATAACTGAATGACGCGTGTGATCGCCAGGATCGTACGGTGCATAATGTTGGTCATCTGCGGATCGCCGGTCAGTCGGGATACTCGCTCGTTGTCGGCGAGCAACCCATCCAAAACTTCTTGATGCGGACCGTGCACCCACGCTTGGAAGCTCTTGCATGTGTAGCAAGCGAGGGGGGCGAGCGCACCGCAGAAACCAAAATGACCACAGTTACCCATCACGTTCCCTGATCCAGAACGGATTCGGCTTGAGGGGTCGTCTCCTCGAGAGGCGTCCTCTTCGGTCTCCACCAGCTTCCCGCTGAATGCTTGCGCAATCGGAGCTATCTGCTGCGCGACTGCCCTATTGATTGCATCTACATGTTCTGGGATGTTCTCTACATAGACGCCGGCATTCTGCGTGTCCGTATGATCAAGTATTTCGGCGATGACGAGAACCCCAAGGCCCTCTCTCGCTGCACGCGTGCCCGTCGTGCGACGCAGACGCATTGGAAAGATTTCCAAGGGGGCTCCAGTACGCTCCGAGATTGCGCCGACCTGCTGTGCTATCTTAGCAATGCGTTTACTCATAGCGGCTGATGACAAATGCAATACATCCGCGGGCATTCTGTATCGCTCTTCAGGACAGAGAGCGATGTAATGCTCAACTTCAGACCACTTTGGAAACAACGGCAGCTCGTGGGGACCGAGCACAGATTCAGGCGCGTCTAACTTTTTCAACCGTTCCGCATTCAGTTCGATAAGGCTCTTTACCGCCCGACCGTTCTCCACATTTAGGGCGAAAACTTTAAATTCGCTGCGGAACGTTCCGCCGCGAACCTTTCGCCTCGGTACGTTCAAAACGTATTCGGTAAGTCCATCACTAGCTTGTGCCTCGACGAGATCCTGTGCTTGCAAATCGGCAAGCTGGGCTGGGCGTCTGCCGCTGAAGGCGGAAAGCATCATGAGAACAAAGTCAGATAGTAATAGTTCGCCGACTTCATACGCGGCGACTACGGCGGAATAGAGAGCTTCAAACTCTAAATCTGTCAGTGCTCCTTGCGTCGGCGATTGAAGCTGAACGGCTTCACCCTTCACATTTCCGCTGATGGTCCAACCATCGAGCATCGTGAGAAGTCCATCGCCGAGGCCAGAGTACCCAAGCTCATTCCAGCGGCGCACCAGGCCGGCGATAACGCCGACATACCACTCACGACGCTTCCCAAGAAATGCACGATAGTTAGCTAGAAATTGGGCCCTTATCTCAGAAACCTGTTCGCCTTGGCTGCTCCCCCATTCGCAGTAATGCTTCAACCTTTCGTACGAAGATCGAGTATGAGCCGCTGACGAGCTAATCGCGTACTCTGCAATTACAGACTTAAAAGCCTGCATAAATGCGTTTGTAACGTGCGGCTTTAGCAGCTTCCAATTAATCCTTTGGCTCCTGGATAATTTCCAGACACTCTCGTTGAAGTTGAAGGTATAGCCGTCGTTAGTGGCGTAAACTCTTCCCGCAAGTTGGGACGCAATCGCAGGCTCATTCACCATGAGGATTCCTCCATTTCTTCTGCAGGTCTCTTTGTGCTTTGATGGCCTGCCGCTCCACTTCGCTTTCGATGTAGGTTCGCGCCGTCCCTGAGTCCTCCTCCCACCCAAATTTCCACGATAGCAATTGCTCCATGTGAGGCTCGGATGCTCCTTGCGCTAACAGGTGACCGTACATTCGCGACACGGCGTTGTGTCGAAGGAGATGTGGGTGAACACGTTTGCTTCCGTCCGGCATTTCATCAGAGAGCTTGGAGATCATTTTCCAAACGGCTTGCTGTGATAAGGGATCTCCGGCCTTACCGGCACGTGAAGCTCGAGTAGAGACTAGAAGAAAAGGGTGGCGGCGAGCTGCCGGATAGGTCCGGCGTTCCTTCAGAATATAGCTGCTGATGATGAGCGTGAGCTCGTCAGACAATGCGAGGCGACGGTCGAGTGTCTTCGCCACCGGTTGGATTGGCCTAGGGTCCTCCGGATCGTTGTGTCGCCGAGGGATCACCACCTCCTGCGCCTGAAGATCGATGTCTGTCACCTTAATCGTCAAAAGCTCACCTACGCGGATTCCTAGTTCATCAAGCATCATCACGATCAGAAGATTTCGTCGCGAGGTGGCAGTCGAGAATGGATTATCTGAACTGTCAGTTTGCGCCAACGCCATAAGCGCGTCATTTTCCTCGGCGGACTGAGCTTTCTTGGCTCTGAGGCGATTTTTTCGACCAGCTACAGGACGCCTAGCCCGAAGGCTGCCTGCCATTTGAGCGATGCGTTCCGAAGTGGGCTTGTCCACTTCGCTCGCAGCATCCTCCAGAAGACGAGTTGCGAACCACTGCAGGTACTCCGCAGCGTAGCTTAGACGGCTATACGCAAACCCGGGTGAAACCGTGGCGGCTGCTCTGGGGGCGACCATCCTCGCACTTTCAAGCTTTCCTCGTCGCATAGCCACTACCTGGCATTTGGGTACAACCGCCACATGTCGACGGGTTAGGAAATCAGCTAGCGATTCGATCTCGTGCGTTAAGAGGACCTGCCGTTTCCGAAAGCGATCGGCTAAATCGATCTCTTGGGACCGTGCCCAACGATACATTTGGCGGATGGCGCTGAGCGCCGCATAGGCCGTGTTGAACGCCTTCGATGCATTTCGGTAACGAACAGTTGCGAACAAAGTTGGGTGCCATTCCGGACACCCAACAGAATTCAGCAAAATGGGATAGCGCTCGCCGTTTGCGAATGTAGTGCGGCTCAATCGCCAGTCTGACGTGCCTTGCATGCACGCCCAATCGCAACAGAACCTTAAGGTAGAGTATATGTCGTCAACGCATCTGGCGCGAGAACTGCACCAAACCGAACAAAGTCACTGAAATCAGTGAGTTACCTCCGCAAACGCAACATCTCCACTAAGGTAGTCTCTAGAAGGGAATGTCGTCGTCGAGGTCGTCGTAGTTCGAGCCGCCGCCCGCGCTGCCGCCCGACGATCCGCCGCCGCCCTGGTTCCAGCCGCCGCCATTGTCGCCGCCCTGCGAGCCGCCGCCGTAGGAGCCACCGCCCCCGCCGCCATAGCCACCGCCGCGCTGGCCGCCACCGCCGCTGCCGCCCGATCCACCCTGGGCGCCATCGAGCATGGTCAGCGTACCGTTGAGCCCGCGCAGCACGACTTCGGTCGAATAGCGGTCATTGCCCGACTGGTCCTGCCATTTGCGCGTCTGCAGCTGGCCTTCGATGTAGACCTTGGAGCCCTTGCGCAGGAAGCGTTCGACCACGCCGACGAGACCTTCGGAGAAGATCGCCACCGTGTGCCATTCAGTCCGTTCCTGGCGTTCGCCGGTGTTGCGGTCCTTCCAGGTTTCGCTGGTGGCGATGCGCAGATTCGCGACCTTGCCACCGTTCTGGAAGCTGCGGATTTCCGGGTCGGCGCCCAGGTTTCCGATCAGCATGACTTTGTTGAGGCTACCGGCCATCGAATCGTTCCTTCGTATCTGTTGGCGCTTGGCCTAACCGACGGTGCGAGTCGCATCTAGGGCCACGGGCGAGTTTCCCCCGTAGTGGAGGTGCTTGGTCACAGCCCCGCTGCGGTCGCGATCCAGAAGGTCAGTCCGGCAAAGGCATAGGCCAGCGCGAAAAGGTAAACGACCATGAAGGTCGGCCACTTCCAGCCATTGGTTTCGCGCCGTGCGACCGCGATGGTCGAGATGCATTGCGGAGCAAATACGAACCAGGCGAGGAAGGCCAGCGCGGTCGGCAGGGTCCACAGCGCAGCGATCTTGTCGGTCACGCCTTCGGCAGCAAGGTCCTCGTCCTCGGCATCGACCGCATAGGTCGTCGCGAGCGCGGAAACCGCGACTTCGCGCGCGGCCATTGCGGGGATCAGCGCGAGGCTCATCTCGCGGTTGAAACCGATCGGTTCGAGCACCGGATGCAGGCCGTCGGCAACCATCCCGGCGACGCTGGCATCGAGCTGGCTTTCGCCCGGCTCGGCCTTGGGAAAGCTCAGCATCAGCCACAGCGCGATGGTGACCACGAAGATGATCGTGCCCGCGCGGCGCAGGAAGACATAGGCGCGATGCCACAGGCCGATGGCCAGATCCCTGATCCGCGGCATCTGGTAGCGCGGCATTTCCATGATGAAACCGCTTGCGGCGCCCTTGGCCAGCGTGTTGCGCAGCACCAGCGCCACCACCAGGGCGCCGACGATGCCGGCGAGATAGAGCGCGAACAGCACCAGCCCCTGCAGGCCGATGCCGGGCCCGAGCGTGGTCTCGGGAATGACCGCGGCGATGATCACCGCGTA
>CEPQ01052976.1_pt1 | contig 10980 bp, 9 predicted proteins | sample 530411 | NCBI WGS metagenome assembly CEPQ01 (sample SAMEA2620039, study PRJEB7988) | marine metagenome | isolation source: saline water (ENVO:00002010), including
AACGAATGGGTATGAGCTATGCGCCTCAAACCCAGTGATCATTTGAAATATCCAAATAACAAAAATTACGTCTCCGATACTCATCAAAAATTTAGTAATCATGTCCAATGCCATGATGACGAGTTGTTGTTGCTTAGTCATTTGTCCTCCTGAGTTGTATATGACTTGCAATAACAAGTAGGAACACTGAGGGAAAATTATGGTGATAAAAAAGCGGGCACAAAGTGCCCGCAGTAGTGTGCTTCATTCATCGTCGCTCATACATCGCAGCACTAGTGCCGCAACTAGAGCAAAAAATGCTGAAGCGATTACACAAACGATGTTGTAGTAAAAATAATCATTCAACTCTAAATTAATCTGTTCCCTAGGCTTCCATCCTAAATAGAAAGCAATTGTGTCGTGCACCAATGGGAACACGGCAAACGCCAAGAACGTATAACCTAGGTTCATAGTGCTCTTTGAAAAGCTGGTTAGCGTGTTGAATATAGCTTGTTTTTTAATGTTCATATTTGTCTCCGTTTAGTCCTGAAACTAAGTAGGAGCAAGGGCGGGAAATTTATCGTCCATAAAAAAACAGACACCGTAGTGCCTGTTTTCTCATTTCTCTTTGCTCTGCCGATCATCATATACATCAATCAACGCATTCGTGCTGATATATCAACTGGTGAGCCTAGCACCAGCTCTTCACTGCTTTAAAACTTAACAAGCAGGTGGAGACCTTCGTTGGCACCCAATCTTGAGCCAGGCTCTAGGAAGCCTGGAGTTTGGCATTTTACGAAGTGATGGTTGAGCACACATAAAAAAAATATGGCTTCACGAACTACGAAGGATCGGGCTTGGGTAATTAATCAGGGTACATGCTGTCGATATATAACGTTAATCACTGAGAATACTAAAAATAAAAGCCATTTATCCTTAGTTGAAGCGGCACACATCTGAAAGGATGCTGAGTCGAGTAGCGAACAATAGCTTTTGGATGAATCAATAAAAATCTTGACTATACTATATTGCTGCGTGTACTTTCACACATTTAAGGCTCAAACACTGCGGTCATTTTGGAAAAGAATTTATTAAGCTGGATAGAAAGTTGTACAAGCTATTCCCAGCTACACCATACACTCCATTTCTAACCAGATCCTCTAAACTAATAAAGCCTGAGCGCTTTTCGCCGTATAACTTTCTGACATGCAACTCGATAAGCTGTTCGGTATCTTTTGACAACTCACTGTCTTTGTTCGATTCAAGAAGACTAAGAAGGTTTGAAGGTATTTGCTCATGTTTAGATATTAGTAGCTCCAAATTTTGATTACTACTTGCTAAACCTTTTGATAAAACACTTTGAAGTTCAAACATTTGTTTCTCTAAAGAATTTAATCTTTCTTTATACTCTTCATTTTGATTTTTGTATAAAAACAAAATCTTTTCACTTTGCCGTAGCTCAAAGGATGTCATTTCCAACTTAAGCTCTAATTTTTTAGCATCTATTTCATTCGGCAAGAACTGTGATGGGGTTTTATTACCAAGAATTACCTGTCCATATTCTTCGAGAGTTTTTTCAATCTTCTCAACTTCACCATTAGGCGCTTCTATAATCAAACTTACAGAATTGTCTGTTTGTTCAATCCTGACTTTTGATTCAACATCTTCATGTTTTTGCTTTATTACTTCTCCAAAATAAGAGAGTATCGAAAGACCTGAGCTAGCTTGATGTGGTTCGAACTCAATATTCCTAACTACTTCGGCGAAAAAGCCATCTTCAGCCGCACTCATATCAACGACCAATTCTTGTAAACCTGACAACGCAAAAGTTACTTCAATAGTGTCTGTCAGTTCCATGTCTATTACTGTACCGACCACGACGATAGCATTCTCGCCAAGTATCTCTTTTACTGCATTACCTACCGCCTCAAACTCATCGATAGCAAAGTCAGGCCCAGCAGTTATATTAACAACCCCACCCTTTGCCGATTTAATATTAATTCCGCTGTACTCAGCTGCTTTAATAGCCTGCAATGCTGCTTTTGTAGCTCTATCAGTGCCAGAGCAACTGCCGAAACCTACAGTGCAAGGCCCCATGCTTTTCAATACAGTTCTTAAATCTCGATAATCAATGTTTATTAAACCTGGTCGAGTTACCAAAGTTGATAAACCAGAAATTAATGAAGAAAAATAAATATTTGATTCATGAAATAAGTCAGACTGAATCACTCTTTCTGTAGTTGAACGAGCGGCATTTAAGAATAAGTCATTCTTGATAACTAAGAGGGAGTCGGTAGAGTTTTTTAGCTTAGAATACGCGCTTAATGCTGCACCTCGCTTCCCTCGTCCTTCAAAGTCAAAAGGAAGAGAAAACATTCCTATACAAAGTGCGTCTCGCTTTTCGATATGCTGTGTTATAAATGGAGAACATCCACTTCCAGTCGCCCCCCCAAGACCTGCAATAACGAATACTATGTCTGAGTTAGATAAAAACTCCTCAAGCTGAGATGAACGTTTAGTTAATGCCAGTAAAGCATCTCTAGGTGTATTAATTCTTGGAATGTCTGTGCTGGTGGAAAGAAGAATAGTATTCTGATCATTAACTCCTAAACCAGACAAAAACTTTTCATTCGAATGAATGAAGATAGTCTTTACTTCATTTTCTACTTTATTTAGTGAGCTTGATAGAATCTTGCATCCTACAGTTCCTACGCCTACAGCAACTATCTTTGTTACTTCTGAGTTCCCTTCTAACAACTCAAACATGCTTGAGACACCTGTTTAAAAAAACCATATAAACTATAAGTATTATTTAGATTGTGCTGTTTAAACTGTTTCTTTCGAAAAAATTCTGGAATTCGTAACACTTTCGAATAGTGTTTGGCACCAAGGGATGTGACTTTACAAAACTTCTCAACCATTGCGCACATTCGACGAAAAACCGCTAAAAAGGTGATTCGAATTAAGTTCTGCAATTCGATCATTACTGCCCGTCCGTCTAAATCGATACTTATCACTGTAAATGCCAGTTCAGATGAGAATCACTACACCTCAATGCACAGCAAGATTATCAAGTTTCATCCTCATCCAGCTCATCAAATAAACCTTCCTGTAAGGGTGTTATTGTGGATACAGGTTCAGAACTATCACCGAAAATATCATCGAGTAATGATGCTAATGCAATGTGACGTCTTTTTCTATTTCCTAAGTCTGAAGATGCTCTTACTGACTTACCATACTCAGTTACCTCTTTAGCAAACTCTTCATTTTCTTTGTTCGAACTCAAATATTTACTCACTTCAGCCGCGAAATCATCTAATATTGATCTGACTTCAACTCTAGATTTTACTGATAGCGGCAACTTGCTTTCTTGAGATGCAAAATATAGAAAAAGTGTATAGAAATCAGTTTTCTTTTTCCATCTAGTTGACTTTATATCTGGAAGAATCTGTTCCAACTCGTAAATTACTTTCTTAAAAGTTGAAATAAGATCTTCTCTTTGTTCGAACTCTTCCTCATATTCTTGATAAAATTTGTCAATCGTTTCTTTCTTATTCTGATGTCCGTGAAGTAGAGCTATTGAAAGTTCTGAAATATACTCTACATCTAGCATTCTTCGTACATTTGTCGGTGTGAATATGCCTGTAGTATTCCAATAGCTATAATTTGACAGATCTTGCATGGTTTGAATAAATGGCCCCCAATAAGTGGCCTGTCTAAGTTCTTGTTTATTCAATGCTACGACATTTTTGTTTAACCTCTGGAAGATAGCTCTTATAGAGTCGTCCGACATATCAGGGAGTAGCCTTACTATAAAAGTGTACCCGAAGATTTTTCTTTTATCTTCACCAGATAAATCGTCAAACTCCATACCACCCCATGTTGGTGATTCATCCTCCTTTATTGCGAACTTGCCTTCGATAAAGTCGAGGCAAGCTCTTGTTCTTTGTTGTCCGTCTATTATAACGTGCTTCTCACTACCGTCCTCATCAACAAACTCCTGCATATAAATTTCGGGAATTGGATAACCATTTAAAATACTGTCGATAAGATAACTCTTCTGAGGCCAAGTCCATACAGGGTTTCGTTGAAAAGGTGGCTTCATTTGTAAATCGCCTGCATCATTCGCTTTTTTAAACCATACTATAGTGCGATTAGTTGTATTTAAAAATTTAGACATTATATGTTTCTCTTTCTAATTCTTGTGTTCGCAAATTCCTAAGGTTATTAATTTGATAAGCTCTCAAGCTTTCAAAGTCCTTATAAATCCTCGCTTTTATATCTCTTCCTGATGTAGAGGGATGATAAGACATTTCTCGAAGCGATTCGGCCCACTCCTTGCCGAATGGTAAATGTGGCAATATCTTATCCGTGGCAATGGTTCCCCAATAAATATACCTAGTAACATGATCTTTAATAGACTGTTTAACAGCAGGAGAAAATTTGTGTATTTCTGAGCCTAAATTTCTCAAAAATCGCCAAGATATATTGAAATGGTATTCTGATATTATTGCCACATCGATATCTGAAGATTCATCGAACATCCTGTAATTTTTGTTAGGATTCAAGCTGACTCCAAACGCTCCACTACCTGTAATAATGACCTCGGAGGCGTCTACACCAATTAAGGAGGAAAGCTGATACCTCCACTCTTCGAAAGCTCTAAACTCCCCATTAAATATATAAGGAGTTCTATTAAGTATCCAAATTGAGGAAACTAAATCCAAAGAGCTTTCCAATAATTCTTTTTTGAATTTTGCTCTTATATCTTCCATGCTCTTTACATCTTTTTTGCAATAATTAAATATTTTTTGCTATCAATTCTGATTTAAGTAAACCACCTTTAGTAAATAGCTTTGCGGAAAACTTGGGAGACCTCCTAGCCTTGAAAGCATCAAGAATACGTTTTAGTCCCTCTGCTTCTAGTAAAGAAATGTTCACCTCAGTATCCATTTCAGCACTTTCAACGAAATCATCCGAGAAGGTAGGAGCGACAATCAATACCTGAGCAACACGTTTCCCAGCCTGCTCACACCGATTAACATAAGCTTTCACTTGGCGAGATGTAGTAGAGTATTTTGCAAAGTCACCGTTTTTGCAGGTCTTAGCTTCACCGACAATAACATCATCTTCACTAAGTGATATAAGCACGTCGGCTTTGTCTTTCGAAGTATTAATTGAACGTCGTAGGTCTTCATCTACAGCAAGACCTAATTGCTCGAATATTGCTTTCGTAACTTCTTCAAACTTAACACCGATATCCGCTTCTGCTATTTCAATATTGTCCGCCTTTAAAGTGGCGAGATCACGCTTAGCTAAAGCCGCATAATTGTCTATAAGCTTGTCGGTGGCATCTGCGAAACTGTTCAGTATATTTAGACGTAAATTTCCACGCCTTTTAATCCCCATACTCTCTACCACCGCCTTAACTTCGTCGTTGGTTAGCATGTAAAGGATATCGTATGGAGTAATACTCAGTGCCCTTAGCTTTTCTACATCCAACTCTTCTTGCTGTTCGAGTTCAAACTCGTGCTTTAGCACGTCAGTTAAGGAAGAAAAATGACTCTGTAACGCAGAAAATAGCTCTTTGAAGCCAGTGGCGCTTAAAGCATTGAATTCACGCTCGGTACAAGTATTGAGTGTGATAAGAATAATCGAAGTGCGCTCTTCTAGAGTCGTCCCGAGCTTTTCTAAGTCTAAATCTAAGTCTTGGATGAGCACCTTTAGACGTTCTTTTTTATCATTAAGCGAAGTGTCCTCACTAAATAAATCTTCCTGTAATACCTGAGTGACCGGAACGCCCAGCTTCATGATATTGAGGATTTTGTCTTTTCGCTCTACACCACGAATTTTCTTGCGGTGATTTTTAAGGACATTAGACAGTTCTGCGTCGCTAAAAGTACGAAGAATTCGCAGGAAGTGCTTATCTGCAAGCTGTTTACCCTGAATCCGATGAAGCAGATTTACGATTTCATCTGGTACATAAACGGTCTGGCGTTTACGGCTTACGAAGACTAAACCAATTTCTCTTAGGTCGTTCAAGGCATCTTGGACGCCATTCTTAGGTATCTGATCAATCAGGTGCTCAACGCCAGCCTGATCATCAGCTGTTACATCAAGCTTTTTCGCCAATACATTTAGTATGCCCCGCTCGTCGTCACTGATTTTCGATTCTCGATTGCTCCGCTCATCGTTACAGTAAGCTTCTTGTAGACATGCATGATATATCCCAAGGCGCTTTCCTTCCGTGAAGGTATCTCCATCCTCTACACTTTCTATCTCCGATTTTAGCTCGTTTGCACGAGTATCAATCACTGACCATTCTCTGGCGTAAAGCGTCTCTATCCAGTTTACTCTGGCGATAGAGTTACCATCTCGACTGAGTATATTGGTAAGAAGTGTCGCCTGTGCCCCGAGCATCGCAAGTTGCTCACGAACAGACTTTTCAAAATAGGGGAGTATAATCTTGAAGAGCTGTGTTATATCAGTGCTAGAGGCATTTTTTATTTGACCGTCTAGCTTATCCAGCTGTGCTGCAATTTTCTTATCATGTTTGACTGCATCGTTACATATACGATCTATTGCATTAATGAATTTTGACTTTTCGACCTGATTAACCAGTGAAAGAACACCTGCAAGTTTCATAGTTCATCCTTGTTTTTTGAGCTTCGATACAGGCTCTTATATTCCTTACACTTTAACCATACACCTTAATGACAAAGATTGAAACGTATTGGTTTATTAGCTCAGATACCTTTTAAATACCGTCAATGGAGTTAGTTACGCAAGAGCAAGCTCTCCGAGTACCTATTCGATGAGTCTATCCCCTGCCGTTCAGAAGTGCCTCCGCCCCAGAGTAGTTATGATTTTGGCTGGCTTCGCTTAATCAAAAGGGAGCTTCATCATCAGTTCATCAGAGATGACGGACAATCTCGCTTTTAAAGAATTATAATCATCAGTGCACAGAAGTCTCTTCGAACGATTCAGCCTTTCATAGATCGAACCTAACTCTCCTCTCAGCTTCTTAAGCAAAACGTTATCGATTCCTATAGTCTCGAAAAATTTTATGCTTGCTAGCCCTAAACCAGCTCGACTTTTGGTGCTCATTAAAGCGCTTTCTAATTTTTCGATGGCTTTTGTTAGCCTTTTCAGCGTTGTAGCGTCTGACCTGCTCTGAGCTTCATCAAGCTTCGGTAGAGGAGCTGAAGGTTGATTTCCCGCCACATCCAAATTATCAATGCTACTTGCGCCGGACGAGACGTTACATTCATCTTTAGAACGTATTAGTCTCTCTGGCGATTTTATTCCATTTACTTCACCTGAATAGTATGAAATTTTCTGCCTTATTTCGCGCCCGAATTCGTCTAACCCCACTACTTGTTCGACAAGATCGGATTGTTGGGTTTTATCCGATACTTGCACTTCCGTTGACTCATTATCGAGTAGCGCCTTCTTTTGCAGGGACTGATTAGTATCAGCTTTCTCCCCTTCTAGAGCCAATGGAGTGCCAATTCCAACGGGATTTAGTGACCCCCCTCCGCCTGCTAGCCCTTGTCCATCAGGAGTAGCGTTATATCCAAACTTATACGTCCCATACTTCTCAATGTAAAGCCGTTCTAACTTGTCCAGATTAGTCACTGAGCACTTTTCTACGAGGTGAAACGTAAACTTTCTTTCGCCCTTAGTATTCCACGCATGTTGAAGATGTAAGTTGGGGTGCTTACCTTGCCGTAAAGTGGATATATGCTGTTTCAACCGCTTACCGACGCTCTCAGACTGTCCGATATAGGTCGCAAAATCATTCGAGTATATGCAGTATATTCCGGTGACATTTAGAAGCGTCGAGAAAAACCTATCAACATCCTGTTTGGGCATAAAAGCTTTGCCTGAAATTGGATGCTTTTGTTTAGGGCTACTCCTTGGGGTTAACGGTGACGATGGTGGAACTCCTTTCTGCGAAGTTGTTTTTTCTAATACTTGAGGTTTAGCGACCTGAACCGACAGCATGGGAAAACTGGGGTGTGGTGAACGGAGAACATATTCCAGGCGCTCAGTATCCGATTCAAAATATTTCGCTAACTTTTGAAAGCTATCCTTGGATAAAAAGCCAACAATCTTTCCTTCAGCAAATACATTTGCCTTGTCGCTATCAATACGATTGGCTGCTAGCCAACATTGAGTAGGCCCTTTGTATATTCTTTTCAGAATGTCTGGCTCGACCTGAGTGTTTTTAAGTACCCAGTCTCTCCCTTCGACAGCAACTGTATCCAAAGGCTTCGCTTTCCTCTTATGCAAAGCAATCTCCATTCTCTGTAATCCAGAACCACAACAATAGCCTACTCACTCCTCCTCACAAAAGGAAAACAGCTCATGTGAGCTGTTTTAGTTATTTGAGCAATTTTTTCCATCTTACTTTACAAGCGTACATCCATGTAGTTGCATCGATGCCAAAAATTGCCTCAATATCAGCAGAAAAATGTGATACAAACTCGTATATATCTTGATGGAAGATTAGCAGTACAGTGAGCATTTGCTTACCACTTCTGTATTTACCTCCTCCGTCAGATAACTCTTCAACAATAGATTTGCTCAGAGAAATGCCAAGCCAGCGTCCTGTATCGTCCCTGTGAAGATAAACATACCTGTCATATCCTAGGGTAATTTCATTCGCGTTTACAGAAATATTCGCTAATAACAATATTGTTGAGTCATCACCTTCAAAAGGTGACTTTGACTTACGTTTGTACTTTCTGATAATTGATGGTTTTGTGTCTTGCATAGTCTTTACTCCCTATATGGCCTATGGATAACAAGGCCCGCTACAAGGAAAATTCATCATATCCTGATAGATCCAGATGCAGTTGTTCTGAGAAAAACTCTTCATCATCGAGTGTCCAATCGGCGTACAATGCTGGCTCGCTAATCGCAGCTCCAATAAGTTCTCGAATCAGGGGGAGGTAGGCGGGATCAGAGATTACATTGTTCTGCATCAGAATATTCATGATCATATCTTCGAGGTGTTCATTATCTCGATATTGACAGCCGTCCAGATTATCTCTGAAGTTCATAAATGCATTCCCCAGACTTAAGAAAATCTCCGAGACAATTACTGAGCAAAGGTAGGTTTTTTCAGTCATTAAGTTTCCTTATTATTAAGTTTCACCTCTACCTAGCAAACTTACAGGCGAAAATTCCCCTATTTGGTTTCTATTTTGAAGCAGGCCTTAATCAAAAATGGAAATTGGACATGAAATATTTATCGCTTGTTGAACAACCTAAGCACTGCTTCTCTGATGATGAAGACTGCATTTCTTTGTACGAGAACAAGGGTGACTATATCTATTATGTTAGAAATTATGCAGCTCAAACCGAGTTTGTGATTATTAGTCCAGCACTGCTCGTTAAACTACCAGAGCAAAAGCGAACGAATACTGGAGTTTATTTGCCGATATACTTCGAAGCATTGAGAATATTCCAAGCAGAGATTACTCAGCACGTTTTATGCAAAGGGCAATTAGCGCATTTTCATCATTTGTTTAACTGCACTGTGTCAGCGTTTTTTGAAAAACTCTGATATTTTGAAGCCAGCGTCAGCTGGCTTTTTTTGTGAATTAACAGTTCATTTTACGTCGTCATTTCTGAAATCATTCTTACAAAAAATCAAACGCTCCCTCAATCGAACTACGAACTTGCTCTACGTTTGTATGTGCATATATCAATGTGTGTTTAAGTGAGGTGTGACATAGCGCTTTTGATACTACGCTAATGTCAGCGCCTGACTGAATTTGCCATGTAGCGAAAGTCCGTCGAAGATCGTGTGGTCTTGGGCGAATATTTGGATTTTCATGGTAAAGGCCCGCTAGCTTAATTGCCTCTTTCCAAACATTATCTCCACCAGTTATGTATCCATATTTCGACTTCTGTTTTGAAGCGAAGACAAAGCTGCCGTTATTTGCACATCGATGTCGTTTCTTCAACAACTCCAGAGCATATACATGAAGGGGAATTTCATAGTGCTGACGTGTCTTTGTGCGGGTTGCGGGGATCAGCCAAACAGCTGAATTGAAATTTATATCTTTCCATTCCATCATTTTAACGTTCGAAAGTCTTGCACCTGTAAAAAGCGCTAGCCTGAATATGTCTGCAACATCCTGGTTGGCAACTTTATCCAATGCCCCCATGAGCAGCTTGGCCTCAGCCTGCGAGAGGTACCTGCTTCTCGAAACACCCATCATTTTCTTACATCGATCAAACGGGTTACTCGATAAACCAATATCCTCATAGTCAATTACATAATTACAAGCCGACTTCAAAACTGAAAGCGCTTTGTTATGAATGCTGTAGCCCTTAGGCTCAAGTGTCCTAAGGAAGTCCCGAACCATTTTTTTATCTAGGTCTGTAATTATAAAGTGGCCGAACGCCTTTCTAACATGGAGATCGTAGGCCACTTCAAGCCCATGTTTCCTGCCTGCAAGAGTTTTTCTATGTCGCAGTTCATTATCTCGATATAACTCAAACATGCGATCTACTGTGAAGTATTTGAGTGCGGGGTTATTTACATTTGAAGTGATACGGCTATCCGTACTGCCATAGTGTTTCTGTTCTGCGACCAGTCGGGCGGTGGCAACGCTCATTGTGTTAGCGTCACCAATTTTATGCTTGAGATCTTTCCCTCCTCTTTTGGCTCGATAATAATAGCTTTTTGCGCCACTCGGTCTAATTATCAACTTGAGAAAATTGTGTTTCTTGTCACTAAATACTTGAACAGTTACTTTAGGTGTAAGATTATTCACAAAATTGTCGGTAAAGTTCTTCTTGATCTCTGGCATGTTCTACTTTTGCTCCACTTATCATTTCAGTTGAAAGGTGGAACAGAGTGGCTAAAAGCACCTAAAAACGTCACATTCGACAGCCCAAAAATCAACACAAACCATTGATTATAAAGATTATTATCCAGGGTGGGGCCACCATTTTTTCTAGAATTACCAATCACCACTCGCT
>CEPQ01054592.1_pt1 | contig 10948 bp, 16 predicted proteins | sample 530411 | NCBI WGS metagenome assembly CEPQ01 (sample SAMEA2620039, study PRJEB7988) | marine metagenome | isolation source: saline water (ENVO:00002010), including
AGATCAAGAATGACTTTCCCGGTAATCCGTGAAGAACCTTTTTTTTGTGCCGGTTATGACACACCTCAGCCGGTCGTTGAATGGGATCAACTTACCAGGAGATCCCAATGGTTCCACTCAACCAACTACAGCTATTCAAGGGCCCTGGACCAGCCGATTATGACGTTAACTCGATTAACGGAAATAAGCGCCTGGTTCCGGATACTCGGCCGCGGCTTAGCGCCGGCGCCGCTCTCAAACTCCGTATCGTTGATGACCGGGTGTTTTCTGTTGGCATTACCACATGGAAGGCTCTGATCGATTTAGCTATCGATACCGGTCACATCGAGATCTTTCCCAGTGAAGACGGCCGGCCGGGCCTTCGAAAGCCTGGGTATCTCTACGCCCCTCTTCCAAGGCTTCCGGACCGTGCGGTCGAATACGTCAAAACAAGGCTTCTTGCGAAGGGTGCTGCCGCGTATCTGAACAAAAGATCCAATCCGCGGAGGGTGTCGACCGAACTCCCAGGCGTGATGAGCGCTGCGGTCGTTATCAAGAGTGACTGCTTGGTGCTTCAGATCTGTTCAAACGCTGGCGAGTCCTTCAGCTGGGAGCTGATGCATTGCGCATTTCCCTTTACCGACGGTGGTGAGTGTGAGGACCTGAAGAAGGCTCTAACTACCATTCCGGCGCGCCTGAAAGCACACATCAAAGAATCAGGCAGCCCAACCACCTTGGATAAAACCCAGCTTGGATTAATCGCCCGGGCGCTGCATGAGCTGGAGCGTAAGCTCAGGGCGTGTGCATCATGAAAAACTCCATCTCAAGCCGAGTTACTAACGCACTGCAGAAAAGCCTACACCCAAGTCTTGGGCTCGGGGAAATCACCCCAGAGTTAACGCTAGAAGCAGCCGAGATCATCGCCCAGCACCTGGCTGCTTATGGATTCCATGTCTGCGATCGACTCCAACTTGACCATGGGGTTGCTATGACGCTGCTTCGCCGCGCGCCGGCGCAACACTTCATGGTTGAGATCGATGTCGCCTTGCTGCTGATACCAGGGCCCGACGGTAATCCTAGTGTCAGATTAGCACTCCGCCGTGATTCCATACCAAGCAGCTGTGCCGGAGATATCTTTGATGGTTACTCCCGGGTGGATGGCCATTGGTATGGAGTGATTTCGCATAAGACACCGTACCCAATCCTGATCAAGGCCTGGCTTGATGGGGCCTCTACCCAATCTGAATGCGGGTGGAGTAAGGAGCGCGCGGCATGATTCGACGCTCAGGAATTGGCTTTGATCTTCGGTATTTCCGAAAGCAATTGAAGATGTCTCAGTCCAATCTTGCGGCTCTGCTCGGGGTCGGGCGGACAACGTATGGGGCCTGGGAAAAGCATGAGGCACCACCATGGATTGAGCTTGCTTGCAGAGGGCTAAGGGCTTCACTGGTTTTTCCTGCAATCAGTTCTCCGATGAGTGCTACAGAGATGATCCGTGCGAGGAAGCAGCTTGGGTTATCCCAGGACGAGCTGGCTAGCGAACTTGGCATTTCAAGGCACACGATTTCACGCTTGGAAAACGGGCAGCCCCATCAATGGATTGGGTATGCGCTGATTGCCCTAGCTGTAACATTTAATACCGGTTAACCCTAGCTACCGGCACTACCGTAGCCATAGATAATGGCCAGCAATACCGTTCCCTATCGAATTAGCAAGGACTACAACACAGTGATCACCATCGCCACAAATGCAGGCCCAACCGTTCAGTATGAGAAGGACATCTCCCAGGCTGTTGTCGCTTATGCAGCAGAGCACCTTCAGGGTTACCACGTCCACGCCCAAATTGATGCTGATGCGCCGTTTGGTGTGTGCTTCGAGGCCATCCCTATTTCAGGCCAAACCGACAACAGGACCAAGAAGCTAACCGTGCACTAGGTTTGCACCTACGGATCTAGTTGGAAGCTACCAGTTCATCACTCATGCGTGTCAGTCGCTACGGATTAAAGGGCCTTTCGGTCAATGATGTGCCGTATATTTGGAATGCCGTTTCCTTTCTCGGAGATGAAGTAGACATTGCGAATCTCGTGGCCAGGCTGTTCTACGCATCCATCCTCGGAGGTACAGATAGCTGGTGCCTTTTGAATCATCGGTGAGCTCTGCATGCACATGATGTCCGAGAATCGGGCCTGACATTCGTATCCCTCAAGCTTGAGGTCGTTGACGAAGTTAAGAGTTTGCTGACTGGGACTGTCGATCCATTTCGAGGCACAGCTGCTAAGTAGTGCTGCGACCAGTAGAGTTGCAAGGGCTTTGACTTGGTTATTCATGCGGGTGTCCTGATTTTCAACAACATGAACATACCGACATGGAGCGACACCTTCCACCCGATCCGGGGGAAGAAACCGGTCCTCAGGCAGCATGGTGCCCCATCGCGTTTGTTCCCCCCTTTTGAGTTGGAACGCTCCCGCAAATCGTTATGCTGTCCGAAAGCAACCATTCACGAGACAGCTGATGATGTTAACGACCCTGCTCTTCGCCGCCATTGTCATATACGTAATTACTTTGCTGGTTTCCGTCGCAACGAAGAGCCGGATCAATAAGCCCCTGTACCTGACAGGAGGCGCGGCGATCATTGTCGCCTCAGTGGCAGCATACGCCGCGGCTTACAACTCATCGGATAAGGGCGCAGTGGTATCTGCACCTGTCATACAGACCTTTGATCAGGTTGATGCCTTCAAACGTAACGCTGCCCGGCGCCTACTCAACAACACTGATGGCCACACCATTGTCGGGGTGGCACACGAGCTATCGCTTCTTCGTGTAGATAACACCTTTGCGGTGTGCTCAGACCAGGACGAAATCGAATCGACCCAATACCTTGAGCTTGCCCAGATCATTGACCCCCTCAGTAGCAACGCTCCTCAAGTCGGCAATGAAATTGAAGTGATCCTCTCCCAGGACCAAGGGATAACCGATTGCCAGTTCAGGGTTATCGAGGCCATCGCCCAACAATCCAAGTCGAGCTAGGGCAATGGGGAGTGCGATGAGAGAGATAGATCTATTCGGTAAGCCATTGAGCCCATCAATGTCCAAGGCCAACACAGGCAAAGAACACTCGCCATCTAAGGTCATCTCCCAGCCGGTGGTACTAGGTGGGCGTAGCGGCCGGGTAATCCATACCGACTATCAATTACCTGACGCTGAAACTCATCTCGGAAACCTTGTCGAAATTTACGACGCCGTCCCGCGTTTTTTTGAATCGCGCACCGTCCACTCCCTCGAAAACATGAATCAGGAAATAACCTCGGAAGTGAGGTCTATGTCCTACACCCTTACCATTACTGCGGCGACCATCCGCAAAAAGTACATAGAAAAACAACCGGACGGCACCACCCTCCAGCGACAAGTGAACGTAGGAATGTTCCCGGGAGTCCGCGAAGAGTTCGTTGAGAAAGCCATACGCAAGTTTTCCACGTTTCAGGCAGCGGACATTACGCCAGAACGTTGCATAGTGAGGTTTTCGCTCTACGAGCTCAAAAAGGAGCTGGATGAGTTCGGGCATCGCTACTCTTACAGCGAGATCCGAGAAGCCCTGCAGGTGCTAGCACAATCAAATGTCAGAATCGTCGCCACGCTTCCTGACGGCACCTCCCTCGACATCTCCAGCGGCTACATCAACAACCTCGTCATCAGGAGTCCGAGGCGCGACAGCGCCTACTATCAGGCAGGTAACGACGACTCCAGACCCCGATGCCAAGTTGAGCTGCATCCATTGATCGCCCAACAGGTGAAGCGTGGAGAGTTCCGTCTCTATCAATACGGGCTAGATATGTCGATCACGTCGGGTTTCGGCCGAGGCCTGCTCCGGTTCATCTCCATGTATTGGAAGAACGCCAGCGAGTCCAATTCCTTCAGGTTCACAATGATGGAATTCTTCGCCTCGGGCAGTAATCGGCGCCCAGGCCAGTTCATAGCCCAGGACAACCGTCAGTTGAAGCGAGCTATCGACAGCCTAATTAACGTTGGCATGCTGAAACCAGACTTTCGGGTCGTCCCGATCAAGGCCAGCAAGGGCCGCAAAATTCTCGATTATGAGTATGAGGTCTACGCTACAAACAAATTCGTGACCACGGTCATTGAGGCGAACTCAGGGGCCGCCCGCCGCAGGCTTGTTCAGTCGAGATAGCCTCCTCCCCCACCTACCCTGTAGGTGGGTTCAAAACACGTTCCTGGACCTACTCCACCTCCTTTAACAGCAGCCTCTGTACTTACGGGCACAGCTGTCCTCGCGCGCGATGAGTGTTCTAAACCTCACGAACACTCATAAACACTCGATGTTTCTACTGTGTCCTAAACCTAACTAGGCTAAATAGCCTGAAATCATCGCTACGGCAGGCTTGGCTGCACGTAGCCTCATTTGTCGTGGCAAGGCTTCCACGGACCTTTTTACCCGCCCCGTCCGCTGGAACCACACGTAGCCCCCGTACAAGCTTTCGACCTGGTCACAGCCTTTGATTCCTAACATGCCTAGTGAGGTCCAGAACACTTTAGTAGTTAGGTTTGGGACACATTGATAGTAGGGACTAGAACACAGTGCAAAAAGTAATCAATTGAGGCCATGCAGAGGGCAAGTTATCCACAACCAGCTAGTTAGGTTTTGAACACAGTTGCTGAGCAATTAGTAGGGTCTGCATCACAGTAGCCGAAAAAGTAGTCAGGTTTAGAGCACTGCTGTGCCAGGGCAAAAATGCTTTTTTGAGGATCTACTTAGGTTTGGAACATTTTGGCAGGCTGAATCCCCCGTCCTAGAGGCTTCTTCCTACCTTTCCTTTTTCTTTCTCTCTTCTTTTTTATTCAAAAGATAGGGAGGTGAATCCAGGCTGTTTTTTGGATCAGATGCTTCTGACACCCATCCACGTAGCTTCCAATGGCAACAAAACTGGAGGTGAGCTATGGAATCTGAAAACCTTTTCACTCGAGCCCGTAACTGGCTCAAATCGGCCAACCCAAACCTGGCTCAAATTGCCAGTGCGTATCGGGGTATGCAAAACCGTATCAACACAGGCAGCGTGGAGATTGTCGACGATGCCGAAGCAGTCCTCGATTTGCTCGCGGAGAGTTACGAAAATCTTGGTGGCGACGTGACGGTACTCCTCGCCTACCAAGAGCAACCCAAGCAGCCACAAACCCCAGTACCCTGCCAAAGCACGCCACAACTCGACTCCAGCCCCCTGGTACCCATAGAAACAACACCTGTCCAGAAGCTGTCTGATGATGAGCGCAGAATCATCCTTGCTGATCTGAAGCGCACCATCGGGTCACCTTCTCAAGGTAAATTTGCCAATGCCACTACTTGAACAAGTCAAAATCTGGGTTGAACAGGAATCACCTGACGGTGAAGCCATTGCGCAAACGCTAGACAATCTCTGTTATCGGTTAGCAGGGTCTGTAACACCGTCGGCCATAGCAGAGATTGATGCTGCGATCTCGTTCCTTGTATCAGTGCACCCGGAGCCTAAGCCACAGTTAGTCAGGCCTGATGCACTGATCACTGCAGAGCCTGATACTGGTCCGTTGGTGACCTTCAGAGATGATGCTGCACCTTGGGTGCCAGCATTGAGTGCCGATGAAAAAATGGACGTATTCACCAAACTAAAACTGAGTTTTAGACCTCACTAGGGTCTGGCTTCCTACGTTTTCCTTCAGCCGGCAAGCAAGGAACAATTACTGCATCGATGTAGAGATCCGCATCGAAAAGCTCGATAGCGGTTTTCAACAATGGCTCTTTGAGGAGAGAGGCTAGGGCTGGAGAGTTCTCGTTTATCTGTTTCCAGGCCACAGTCCGCAGCCTGTCCGGCAGTCTACTTAGCCTCGCTACCGGAGGTAATTCATCCTGACTGGCTGATTCAACAAACGTCAGGTGTGAAACATTGTCAGTGATATCGGACATCGTGCCTCCTGGTAAGGCACCATTTCACCCTATTCGAGATGTACCTGAAACCGAACCGGGTATCACAAACAACAACTCAACGAGATCACCATGAAGGCGCTGTTCATATCAGACGATCCGGGCAAGGTATTCCGTGCTCAACAGGTTTTACGCGCACTTGAAGTCGAAACCTTCGGAATCAATTACGTGGGGGAGTGGGTGAAGTGCCTACATGATCCATCAAAACAAATTCTCAGTTTTGACCCCCTATTCGGTTGCATCGCCTCGCTTCGACCGGACATCATCTTTGTGGCAGGCGGAAATTCTGAAGTGATGAACCCTTACCAGATCATCACCGCCCTTCGGGCGAATGCCGCCACAAAGGAATCAGTCGTCATCCACATTTGGTCCGGGTTGTCGCTTCTGGCTTCGGCAAGATACACCACCGAAACGATTGTGGAACCTATGACACTGATCTCCGCAAGAACCGCCCTGAGTAACGTTCTTCCAGATCGTGACTGGGTCATTGATTCAACATAACCGTGGGACTTAAATGCGAACGTTTGCCTCAGGAATATCGGCTGTTGCTCTCGTGCTGGGTGGCTGTGCTGCCCCACAGCCAACTACCTTGACCCCATACACCTACGCTTCTGAGCAGCACTCTGGCACTGTTCTCGTTGAAGACTCCATCGCCCCAAGCACGTTCGATTGCGCTCGGGATTGGCGTGAAGGTCAGCAGTATGTACCCACCGGCATACACAGCATGTATCCCTTTGAGTTTGAGGTTGAGATCCTTGCTGAGCAGCAAGGTAAAGCTTCCGAAGACATAAGCATTACCGTACCAGCCCATCGAGCGAACCCGGTTTTTGCCAAGGACTTCCAACACAGTGCTGCTTGGATGCTCGGCGCCGAATCCAACGGCCTAGTCAGTCAGGGCAACCTGTTCTATTACCCCCAGGGTTACTTCGTTCGGGCGCGCGACCTTTCAATCAAGGACAACACCCTCCGACTCTGCCTGGGTGTGGATCGCATGTATGTGCCCGAAAGCGCACTGGCAGGCTCTGAGGAACCTTTGATCCAGCTGAATCGCCTGACGATCCCATTCGAGGGTCAACCAGGCGAATCCTTTCAATACACCCTTGAGGGTGCCGAACCTGTGACGCTTACCGTTAAGGTGGATGTGAAATGACAACCTTCAACTGGATGCGGGCGCTTCCGCTTGCCACAGCACTGATCTCGGGATATGCCTCTGCGGTACCGGTAGTAGAGGTTTCTGTCACACAGGGTAGCAGCCACATTTACCACGCCAACACCGAGCTCACTGACGGTCGACATTCGATCGACCTCCGCGACTCCATCCCTTACCAGGTGGCCGTAAAGGACCAAGTTCGGAATCGGGATATCTGTCGTGAAAGCGATTACCGGCCAGGGCTTTTTCTCACGTTCCGTGACACTGGTGAAGGCACTGATGGCGCCTACAACATTGAAGTGGTCGGACAGGTCAGTTCCCTGAAGTCCATTTCTCCTGGTGAAGTCCTTTCTTGCGGCCAGAATACTGTGGTTGAACTCGAGACCAAGGCGTTTTCTGATACATCGCAGATTCAGGTCGGCAAGCCCAAGGTCATCGTCATCGACAACTCATGGACTGTTCTCGTCACCATCAACGAATAACAACGGGGTGTCCCCATGGGCTGGAGTTATGCGCGCGTTGATTTCTTACCAGACGGGGCCTATTGCATATTCTGCGGCCGCGAACTGAAGACGAAGAAAGGCATCGTTGTTCGACAGAGCGACGGGCGCGAAGCATTCTCCGGGCCAGGCTGCGCCAAGTCCAAGATGGGGGACCCAAAGGAACGGCTGTTAGACGTTGCCAGCATGGCCCTACTTGTCGTTGAGGGTCGGCGCGGTGAGGTCGCAAGATCGGGGCCGAGTTCGGCGGCATCACCGGCCCAGCAAAATGAACTGCGCCCAGAACCGGGCGATGAAACGAACGCCCCATCACCTTCCCCTCCACCTACCCATCTCCCGGCTGTTGAGTACCTAAGGCTCAGATACGAGGTAATGGGCGACTTCAATGGCAACGTCACTGCAGTCATGCGCCAAGCCTATTGGGATTTCAGTAGAAATGGCGTGCTGAGTCCTGACGCCGAAGGCTTGCTATTGGGGGTTATGCGCAAGTCAGCCATCGACAATAGTGTCTTCTCTGACCGGAATATTCGACGCTGCATCGGCCTGGAGTACTGGCTCAAGCTGGCTCTTCAGAACACAAGGCCTGATCGGCGTGATTACCTCAACTCCATGCTCGATACACTGCACTATGAGTGGTCACTGTCCCCGGGGCAGATCGATGCCATCAACAAGTGGGGTAAGGGGCTGAGAAAGACCCTGCCCAGCTTCCCCAAACTGAGCAACAAGTCCTTTGCTGGTGTCCGCCGACCGGACTTCATGATCCGTAACCGTGAAGCCCGATCTTAGGGTTCGTGCTGGCTGAGGGTAGCCAGTAAGCTCCTTATCCCGCGCCTTCTGGGGCGGTTCGTTTTTTCTTTGCTCGGTTCTGACACCGGTTTTGCTGACCCAAGATAGCCCCATCTTAACCAGCGAGAGCAAAGACCATGACTAACTCCACTAATGCTGCTGAAGTAGTTCACGAACTGGATGTGAAGCGGATTCGTCGTAATCCTCGCATCGACCCTCGCAAGGGCCGCAACAAGGAAAGCTATGCCGCTTTTGTGGAGAGCATTCGTGACCGTGGTGTGCAGCAGCCGATCACTGTGCGGCCTGTTGAAGGCGACCCTGACCACGACTACGAGGTAGTAGCGGGAAATACTCGTTGGAGTGGCACCATTGATGCTGACCTTGCAACCGTGCCCGCCATCATTCGCAGCATGACTGATGAAGAAGCAATCAAGTTCGCCATCATCGAAAACGTGCAGCGTCGTGACCTGACGCCAATTGAAGAAGCCCACGCGGCAAAAGACCTGCTTGCTCAGAACGGCAATGACCCGAATGAGGTTATGCGGATTCTGGGCTGGTCACCAACCAAGCTGAACTCTCGGGTGCTGCTGACTCATGCATGTGCTGAGGTCGAGGATGCCTTGCTGCAAGGGCATATCAAGATCGGCCATGCTGAGTTGCTTTGCCCACTTGAACCCGCAGCACAGGCGGTCATTCTGGGCAAAATCATCGCCGCTGGAATGTCCGTCATCGACACGAAAAATCGACTGATGGTTCTGACCCGGAGCCTTGACAAGGCGACCTTCGACACTTCTGCCTGCACTGGATGCGCCCACAATTCGTCGACTTACGCTGATATGTTCGATGACTCGGTTGGCAAAGGGCAGTGCCAAAACCTGACGTGCTGGACAGAGAAGGTTTCGTCTCACATTGAAGCCCGTATCTCGGCAGCGAAAGAGGAACATGCCCTCGTTTACCGATCTGACCAGCTCCCAGCCGGTGGTTACACCGTAATCGCTACTGATGGAAATCAGGGCGTCGGAACCGAGCAGGCAGGTGCTTGCCGATCTTGTGAGAATTACGGCGCTGTGGTCAACGCACAGAACGGCAAGGAGGGCATTACCACTGGGCGTCATTGCTTCAATCTCGAATGCCACAAGGGCAAGGTCAAGGAATATCAGAACCTTGTCATGTTGGCGACCCAGGGTAATGCCCAACCCACACAGCCCACGGACACCGATGATGCCTCCACTGCAGGCTCGCCAAAGCAGACTAAAGCAGGCAAAACCGCTAAGCCGAAAAGCGCAGCACCACGCGACCTGCGTAAGGCGTTGAAGCGTATTCGCCATGAGACCAACGTGAAGATGGCGCAGCGCGAGGTTCGCCAGAATAAGAACTATGCCTACGCTCAAGCCATCTTCACTTTGATGAAACACCTAGTGGGCGGCGTCGGCACGGACAAGATCGAAGAAATCACCAATGGCTTCGGCATTGCACCGCGCCCCTATGGTGAGCAAGAAGGGGCGGTTTGGACCGCAAAGCTGGCCAAGCAGCCCACTGAACTACTCACTGATCTGATCGTGCGGCTCGGCGTACTCAACCTTGAGCGAACAGTTACCAACGATGCATACGACACTTGCGAAGGCGCAACCCTCTCCCGCTCGGTGGTCGAGCAGGAAGCACTGGCCTACGAAGATACTTTCTTGGTCGATCAGGCGTATCTCGATGCTCTGACGAAAGAGGAGCTGCTTGAGGACTGTAACCTGTCTGGCTTTGCTACCGCCTACGACGCGAAGCATGGCGAAGGCAGCTTTAAGAAGCTGGCCAACGGCAAGGTGAAGGAGTTGGCCAAGGCAATGCTGGCGCTCGATGGCTTCGACTGGAAAGGGTATCTCCCTCCCCTGTTTGGGAAGAAATCAACCAAGGGTACTGACACAGCACTCGCGGCTTAATAATTCTCCCATCGCAAACAAGGAGTTCGACCATGACGTTCTTTACCGATATTTCCAAGGCAATCACGAGCGAAGGCAAGCGCATTCACGTTGAGGTTTCAGGTGTGGCCGGGGGGCAGATTCGGGCGATCATCACCCCCGAGCTGGGGGCGGTGCCTGAAAAGGCTAGCCCCGAGGTGGTTCGCGTTTACGGCCTGATGGCCCGCCCCATGATCGTTACCGGCGAGCCTGCTGAGGTAGAGGCGGCCTTGGCAGCAAAGATGCAGGGTATGCGACACGTTCTCGATGCCGGTGAGGATGCCCTTCTCGCCCTCGCGGAGATCGCTAATACCGCGAAAGAGAAAGCCGCTACTACTGAGGCTCCAACAGAAGATGCCAAGGATAGCGACGCGGATAAGTCTGCCGAATCCGAAGATGCGGGCCAGGTCGAAGACAGCGCCCCCCTCACTGACATTGCAGACCAGTTCTAAGGAGAGCTTTATGGCCGCGATCATCGAGATGTCACGAGTATTCCGTTATGCGGGCCTCGATCTGGAAGACCCCAACCCTGAGCTGGCCCCGCGTGAAGTGCTGCGCCATTACGCACGGATGCACCCTCGCCTCAATGGCGCAAAGATCGTTGATCCAGTGGTTG
>CEPQ01017327.1_pt1 | contig 10862 bp, 5 predicted proteins | sample 530411 | NCBI WGS metagenome assembly CEPQ01 (sample SAMEA2620039, study PRJEB7988) | marine metagenome | isolation source: saline water (ENVO:00002010), including
CCACCACCATACTGATAAATGCTATCATAAGTTCCCTTTGCTTCACCAACATATTGCTCTGCAGGCCTAAGACCTTTAAATGTAGCATACACAGGATTACTAAGATTATTATTAGTATTAGCTGCAGAGATACCTTCTTCCCCATGTTGGGTTGGTCTTCTACTAAGTACTTTGTAAAACTCTCCCTGCAACAACCTTAACAATGCTCTCTGTACAAGAGGATTAGCTTCTCTTGCACCATAGTTAACAAGAGTCTCAGTTAAGGTAAAATTATCTTGTGTTAATTGGAGTCCAGATTCTCTTTGTCTAATATCGTATAATGCTCTTAACAAACCACCATTAGCAAAGTTTCTTTCATTGTTAGCAGTGCCCATGTCTTCAATTAACTTGTCAATCTTATAGAGTTTCTTAGCTTGTCTTAGATGCCCTACATCCTGAAAATCAAACTGTGAAGATGAATAGTTTACCCCAACATCTGAATGCGTAGTAAAGGCTATTCCTAAATTTTCATATGGAATATGCATTTTATTAGTCTCATTCATGCCAAGCAATTGCTGCTCCCACCCAAGATCTACCCTCCTAGGATTAGTTTTAGTACCAGCATCAACAGTAAAAGGAACTGCCATGCCTTCCTTTAAAGTCTTAGCAACTGTCTTACCTACAAGTATGTCAACACCTATCTGATCAAGAATAGGAGATAGAACTGGATCATAAACAGTAAAACCTTTTCCAAGCAAAAATGGATCCATTATGATAGTCTTTATTCCATTCCATCTTCCTTTTCCTTTTAAAGCATTAAATGATCTACTAGCCCCAGTACCTGCAATCTTACCTCCATCTAAAAAGAAAGAATTAAGACTGTCATACTTATCCCCAAGGATACTATCACGAAAAGCATTTAAAATTTTATTCCCACTACTTCCAGAATCTAAAACATTACTTTTATTATTAATATCTATCTCTACTATATCTTTATTTCTAAAGAAATGATCACCAACATCTGTTTGATCATTAATAAGACCTACCTTTGCTGTTCCATCTGTTAACATTCTAGAATTAAACTCTCTCACCAATGGATCTGGATCAAACTCAGCACCCCATTCTAAAGCTTCTTTAGTTATGGGTGTAGTTGTACCCCCATCAGCCAAGAAACCTCTTTTAAAGCTATTAAATTCAATCTTACCCCTATCTACATCCATCCTTGACATCATGTCATCAAACATTGGATCCATGTTTCTAACATAATGAACAAACATCATCTTTAGTCTTAACGTACTATTAGAGCTATCTCCAGTTAGTAAATGCTCAAAGCCTCTTTCAAGAGCATCGAGCTGTTTCCTTGATCCACCTTGATCTACTTTATTTTGATACTCAGCAAGCTTCTCACTATACTCATGTGCAAAATCAGCATTTAAAAGTTCAAGATTCTTGGGAGTTTTTGGAAAAAGAATCCTCATCTTAGGACTAAGCCTCATATAAACCTTTGTACTTGGTTCTTGCCCAACCTCATCCCCTCTAATATCATCAATATCTTCAATCTTAAGCTTATAATTAATATCTCTCATCTGTTCCAAAGCAGTATCAAGCCTTGTCATGTCAACATCTATTGCTCTGTCTATTAACCTTTGTATGGTTCGCCAATTACCTTTCATCTCAATTGAATCATCAAGGTTTATTGATTTGTTCTTAAGTTTTATTGCTCCATTGAGAATTAAGAAGTCATACTTTTCTCCTGGAAGATTTAGAGCATCTTTCCTATCAAGAGTTCTCGTTGACAGAGAATATCTCTGATGCTTACTTTCCATTTTTCCTATATTATGATCTATATTTATTATACTTCTTAATTCTTTACCAAAAATATTTTGTAGCAATGGTTGTAATTCAGTATCCCTAAAGTTCTGAATTTCTAACTGCTGTCTGCTGGCATCTCCCTTATACTTACTTCTTATATCATTATAGATTGTTTCATTAAGAAGATTATCAACTACCCCTAAGCGCATAGCTCTACTTGCTGCTAATCCAGGATCAAAAGCATCAGATAAATTAAGAACAAACTGGTTATCTACTTTATTGGGGTCATCTGGACTTCTAATGGATTCATATCTTAATAACATTTCCTGGAGATTAACAGGATGCTCATGGTTTAACTTTTCTGTCTGAAACTGTTCTAGCAGCCTTTCTGCAGCAGTATCATATGATTCCTGTCCAGTATTTAACTTACCCATCTGTTGATAAATTGATTCTAATAAAGTTTTTGCATCTACCCAGTTCTGTGAAGCATTAAATTCATCAATTAATTCTTTAAGTGTTACTTTCTCAGATACATGCTTACCTACTAAGGTAGAAATATTAGAAGTTAGTTTATCCAAAACTTGCCTTGCAGTTACAGGGTCAATACTCCTATCTATATTAGTTATATGATTATGCAGTCTAACAAGAAGGTTTCTAAGGTCTGCTTTTACTGGAGCTTCCTGTCCCATTTCAGCCTGTAGCAACTCATCAAATGATTTAATCACTTCTCCATATTTTTTTATACTTTCTTGTGGCGAAAGAAGAGGAGTATCTAAAAGCATATCATCTACACCTTCTTTAAAAGATTTTACAGTTGCATCTAATTTATCAAGAGCCTCTTGGCTAAGTTTATTCTTCTTTGTCAAGACACCCTGTATTGTTTCAACCTCTGTTAGAGCACGTGTAATTTTGTCTTTATCCACTGTTAACCTAGAAGTTTTTATTTCATTCTGAACTTCTTTTGCTATACTTTTTAAAGTATTTACACTTTCAGGCACCACTCCTTTAATATTAAGACTTTCTAATGTTTCACCAATAGTATCTACAAAGTCTTTAACCTTGCTATTTGTAACCTCATTATGAACAGCAATCCAATCTAACATATCGGCTTCAACTGGCTGACTATTTACTCTTTTTACCATTCTTGGATTAAAAAGACCAACGACTCCATCCACAGCTTCTTTTACAGCTTCAGCATTTTGCCTTCCTTCACGACTTCTATCGAAGGCATTATCAATAACAAGTTCAGTTGGAAACTCAATTAATTGAAAGCCATTCTTGAATTGCGGTATAATAAGACCCTTCTCTCTAGCTCTTTCAAATGCAGTAAAAGAAAGCTTATTCCCACCACTAAATATTCTCTTAGAGAAAGACTCTATCCCCTTTGCATAAGGTTCTAGCTGCCAATCATGGGGGAGTCTTCTTAATAGCTGTCTAGATAGTTCAGCAACTTCTTTAACCGATCCTGAACTTATTTCTGTTTTTGGAAGAGAAGATTCTGCTCCAGTAATATCTCTAATTAAGTCATATATAGGCTGAATCATACCTAGATTTTCAGAAACTTTTGCACTTAATGCTTCTTCAACAGTTTGACCTTCCATTTTATTAGAAAATATATCCTTATGAAGTTTCCCATCAACTCCAAATACTTTCATTATACCTGTTCTTAGGTTATTAAGATCTACCTTATCAGATTTAACACCAGTAACAACCTTATATAAATCATCCTGAGCTTCAATTTTATTGATTCGTTTCAATCCTTGAAGATATATATTCTCTCCAAGCTCCATGTAACTATTATGACCAACATGCTTACTGCCCATATTCTCAAAATGCTGTCCAATCAATTCCCCCAATGCATTATCAAAATCTCTTGTGCTCATATTATTTTCTCTTGCCAATTCCTCAAGAGATCTTGCTTCATCAATAACATCTAATCCTAATTCAGGAGAATATCTTTTAATAAGTTTTTGAAATTGCATTACATTTGGATAAGAGTTTTGCCCATCCTCAGAGCTTGTAATCTCTTTGATCGTAGCTCTCCCTTTTACTCCAGGAATTCTCTGAAATGGTATCTTTAATCTATTTGCTAGCAAACCTAAGAAATTATAATGATCTTCTATAATTTCTGAACGTGTTTCTTTAGACAATTCAACCGTAAGCTCATCAGTACTCAACCTATCAATTTTTTTACCAGCAACTTCAATATCACCTAAGCTTCTTGCTACCATATCAAGAGAATGAGGATTCATCTGATCTATCATTATAGGATCATATTCAATATTTTTAGATTTCTTAATTGCATTATAGTTAGCAAGTAAAGCTTCAACTTTTCTATACTTACCTTGATCTATATACTCTCCTTGATTTCTCCACTCAACTTTCCCACCTTCAAATACGCCATCAAAAATATCTACTATGGTATCAGCATATGGATTATGACCATAAACAGCACCCCATTTATCTATTAAATCTTTATTCTCCATTACCTTAAGAGTAGAAGATAGTTGAGTATGATCTACTTGAAGAAAATTTAATGCTCTTCTCATATCTCCATACTCATTAGATATATATCCTCTCTGGCCAGCATGATCCCAAGCTCCTCTGCCCTTTGTCATTAAACCACCCATGAATAAATGAGAAGCTAATTCCTGAGTACTCATCTCCGCAAATGATCCATCCTTAAATGCACCATACTGCATGAAAAGTATACCTGTGCCCATACGTGGAAGTGATTGCCATAGATCTTTAAAATAATTACCTCTCCATCTTCTCACATATTCCTGTGAAACTACCCTTCTCATCTTATTAAGCAGCCCTACTACATGCTTTGTTGGCATTGTATTTATTTGTCCAAGTATGTCATCACCACCATTATAAGTCTTACCACCTATCTTCCAAAATTTATCAGCAAGATCAGATCCATTCTTTATATTTATATTTGCTCCTCTTACATTATGATCTAAAAGTCTTCTTACTAACTTATCACCATTAGGAAGTTCGGATAGTTTCTTATAATTTAATTTTTTATATCTTTGAAAATAGGCTCCTATACCACGCTTTAGTGATTCTTGTCCACCCCATTTTATTCCTCTTACTAATGGAAACCCCAATGCCATTATACCTGTTCTTCTAAGAGATTCAAGATAGTCAACTCTTTTTAATCTACCTTCAGCATATTTCCATGCTTCTTTAGGTGACCATTCTTTATAGTTCTCCCAATTTCCAGTAGCTACGGATTTAATTCCTTCTGTACCTAAAGCATGAAGCCCCATGTAAAGATAATCATTAGCAGCCATTCCAAAATACTTAGATATCCTACCTGGATTTACCTTTCCTCCAAAACTGCCAAGCCTTCTGGTTAGTGCTTCACCTATATCATTTACGTATCTTCCTTTTCCTAATTCATCTACAAAGTTTTTAGATAGGCTCCTTGCAAGACCCCCAGATGCATCTACACCTGATCTTTTAAATATGTCTCCTAGGATTTGCTGACTTTGAGCTCTTAAAAAAACGCTTGCTGTTTCAGCAGTCTTCTGGTCAGCACCTAAATTACGTAATGCATCTACACTATATTTATTCTTTAATCCTTTAGGAAGATATTTCTTAATTTCCCCCTGCAAGCCTTTGGCCATGCTTAAAGGAATAGTACCTTCCTTTTCTGCTGCCCTTACAATTGAAGAAGCAATATTCCCTTCAGTTTTTATTAAATTAGAAGCTGCCTTTCTTATATATCTATTACCTCCAAGTAGTTTTGTAGCTCCACGACCTGCCTTACCAAGTAAAGCAAATGGACCTACAAAAGGAGTGAACAATGAAAGACCTTCACCTGTTATATAGCCAGCTCTTTCATTAGCATTCATGTCTTCCCATTCTTTACTTTCATGAAAAAACTCAGCCAACCCCCAAGTTAGTCCATGAATACCGCCCCATGCTGCCTGTGCTAAAAAGTCAAGACCAGGATTTTCACTAGCTATTGCTTTTGATATCTGTGTAGGTTTGTCCTTAATGAATAGACCGCTAAATGGATCTTCAGAGGTAGTATCTATATTGCCAGCACCTTCTTCTATTTGTGATAAGTATTCGTCAAGCGTAGGTACATGACCAGGAATATGAACCATATTATATTACCTATTTAAGACTGAGGTTCAGGTCTAGTATAAAAAATATCTCTGTCTTCTTCTATAAATCCACTAATAATTTTATCTTCAGTAGTACTAGGAGCAGCTTCTTCAGAATCTTCAAATATCATTCTCTCTAAGTCTGGATAATACTGTATAAGTTTCAAAACATCCCAAGCAGTCCAAATAAGTCCTGCAAGCCCAGCTATTGTTGAAACAGGTTCTGGAAACATTGTAGCAGTAGCACTTGCTGCTAATTTAGCTGCTGTTTTAGGAGCTATTTTAGCCAGTGCTCTTCCAACATTAGTAGCTATATTTGGCTTCATCAGCCTATTACCTACATCAAGCCATGATTTAGCTCTTTTAGGACCCATCCTTTCAGCTAACTCTCCAACAAGCTTTTTTTCCATAACTTCTCTTCCTTTTTTTGCTGCAATTTCTGACTGAATCCATTTACCGCCTTCTAGTCCCAGAGGCACACCTTTTGATGCTACTCTATATCCCCCCTCTTTACTTATTACTTTCGCACTTGTCTTAAAAGCTTCTAGCTCTGCTTGCTTTATTAAACGAGGCACTGCTTCATGAGCCATTCCAAGCTTAACTTCAGTAGCAACAAGTCTGGCAAGAGCAGGCAATGCTTTGTAAGTAGTTACCCCAGCTACACCTCCAGCCCCGATACTTAAAGCAGGTTTCAGACCTAATGTTTCTTGTGCATGCTCTCTTCCCCATTCAGCAGCTCTATATGCAAGGGTATATGCTGGACCTTTTACTCCATATTTTTTAGTTCTAGCCGCTGTTCTTGGTCCTAGTCCCTCAGGCATTGTAGGAGACTTCCATCCAAGCAACTTAGATCCTCCCCAAAGTCCAGCTATTCCCACTGCTGGTGCTAGCTTATCTACAACAGCCTCCTCTACTTTTATATCTCCTAAAAATTCTGACAAATTAAAACTTTCTTTTCCCTTGCCTGGATCTGGTATGCTATCTTTCTTAGTAGTATGAGTAAATTCATTAAAAGCAGAATTCAACCTTACTTCTTCCTCACTCTTCCCTACTAGGCTTAAAGCATCCACTGCTGCTGTGCTATCATCTAGATAAAAACTACGATCAAATGAAAACTTTTTTGGTTCTGTCATTTTTAACTCCTATTTATTACTCTGATTGTAGATACTATAAAAAATAGATTCTATATTATCTGCTATTTTAGTATCGGTTATATTTGGATGCATCTGTCTATAAGCATCTTTATGGGCCTGTATATTTTTCTCATCATAAAAGTAGGCATTTAGATTTTCTTCTGTAACATCAGAATACTGCGAACTAAAAGTCGCTTTAATCATATCTTCAACAGAATAACTTGTCTTTGCTACCTTTGCTTTCTTTTTACCTATCTTCTTAGGAAATCCAAAGTCACGTGCAGGTTCGAATATGTATCTATCTGGTTCTGATACATCATAATTAAAGATATTCATCAAATAATCTCGAAAGCCTTTTTTATTTTCTCCTTCAAGACCTTCATAAATAATAGTCATTTTATGGTTAAACCTTGCCAATCCAAGATAATCATATCCCTTACCTTCTTCAAATTTTTTGAACGTATTATGAATTTTAACTATTTCATTGTACTGTAAATTTATTCTTTCCTCCTTACTGTACGGTGCATCTTTCTTTTCGTCATCTGCAGCTGATCCATACTCAGGAGCTATGATAGTTCCCAGAGTTCGGCCTCCCTTCCATGGATATAAGCCAACAGACAATTCTTTTAACTCATCTTCACTTATATCTCCTTCAGTTCGCTGTCCAACAAGAGTCCTTAAATCCTCTGTAACTGGAGCTTTTGCCAATGTGTTTATCATATAGCGTGCCTTATCTTTTTCCTCCCTTTCTTTTATATCTATCTGTCTTTCTTCTTCTGGGACAGATAAAAGATTAATTGCCTTGAGCACTTCTGGAGATATTACTTCAGGACGCTCTTTAAAATAAGACGCTATCAATTCTTTATCTCTTAAAACTTCCTCTTCTGTCCCTACTGTAAACTGAGGAACAAGAGCCTCTGGAGTAACGTCTATAGGCTCTAATAGATCAGGATCTCCAAGCACTCTACTTGCTTTTGAGAGTCCTTCCTGTACTCTATTAATATAAGATAAATCTTCTAACATTTTTAATTTCTTAGCATCAACTTCATCAGCCTTCGTTTCATAATAGTCTATCTTCTCTCGATGCATTTTCATTATATCTTTAGATACAGACGGACCTTCACTTGTCAAATCCACATCATTATCACTTTGCTTACCAAAAAAACTTTCATGAATTACCTCTGTTTCTAAGTATTCCTTCTCAGCTTTCCTTAGGTCACCCCTGCTTATTCTTAAGTCATCTGCAAGAATATTTAGCATGTAAGCCCTGTCTTTTTCTTCACTATCTAAATTCTTATCAAGGATGCCTAACCTAAATCCAACATCTGTTGCATGTATTTGGGCACCAGTTTGAGCAAGTATAGATAAAACTTCTATAACATCTTGTGCTGCTGTTCTTCTTGCCATTATTTACCTATTAACCCCATTGCGATGTTGTTTCTTCCCAATCTCCACCATAAGCTTCACCTGTTGCTTGTTGATAGGAAATCAATAAATCAGCCATTTGTTTTTTCAAATTAGCTACAAAATCACTTCTATCCTTTTGATAAGATAAAGCTGTTGTTTCCATTCCTGTTTTATACTCTTGACCAACAACTTTACCAGCTGATGTCAGTAAATCTTGTTGTCTGTCAATATCACTTTGCACCTCTCCAAGTACTAAATTAGATTTACTTGTAATTCCTGCTCCAGCCTTAGTAATACCTCCTCTCTTACCCATTATATCCTGCATAGCTACATCACGTTTAGTTCCAAGACCTTTTTCTGTTATATCACGCTGTTGTTTCATGGTTCCTCCTGGCCCAATAACTTGCTGGTATTGTTCTTGTAAATTAGTAATTGCTCCCCCCATTACTTTACCAGCTTCTCGTTCCATTAAAGTTGTTTCAGATGGATCTGAACTAAACGCACCAGTTCCTCCAACAGGCATAACATAATCCCATAGCTGTGCAGCTTCTGACTCATTAGTAAGATAATCCCATGTTTCTTTTAAATAATCTGTAGCATGATGTAGACTAAGTGGATCATAATACCTCCAGTCATATTCTTTAAGACCAGTCCTAGGATTTATAGTTCCAGATCCAGATGCCTGAGTTATATTCTCCCCCATCTTACCATAATTGTCTATCATGTATGCTTCCCATGTATTGACATGAGCAGGACTGCCACCAACATTCCTGATCTCAGTATCACCATTTCTTCCATAATTTTCTAATCTCATCACAAATCTCCTAAGTCATCCAATCCCACAATGTCGCCCCCAAAGTCAATGGAACGCCAATTCCAGCACCTACTCCAGTAGCAGTCAAAGCTGATCCTACTGTCTGCAAACCCCTTTGAAGTGCCTTAGTCTGTCCTTCTGGAGTTCTTCTATACTCTTCCCAGTTTGTAGCTAAATCATAAATACCAGTTGCAGCTCCAATTCCACCTAATACCTTAGCACCAGTACTTACTCCTGTTTCTGATAGATGTGCTAAACCTTCAGCATCTCCTCTATTAAAAGCATCAATTTTCGCTTGATCTACTCCTGATGTAAATATTTCACCAACCTTTTTTTTGTCATATGTCAAAGGATCAGTAAAATACTCGCTAAACTTTTCGATACCCTGGATATCCTGTAACTCTTCTGCTGCAAATGGATCTACATTAGCTCTAGGTCTTACCCGTCCACCCGCTGGTGTAAAAGACCTACCTAACCAACTCTTTTTTATATATTCAGGATCCATTTCAAGCCTTTCATCGGATGCCAATAACTCACTTGCTTTTACACCTTGTTCACTAGTCCACATCTTCCATAAATTTGCTACTCCACTAGTAATATCTTCTGTCCTCTTTTTGCTTTCTGCTTCTAATTCCTCCCTCCGTTTTTGAATATCATAAAAACGATATCTCGCTAAACTAGGATCTTGATTCATTCCTCCAAATTCTATAGCCATAACATTTCCTTTAAGCTTTGTCTAAAACCTTCTTATATAAAATACCATTATACCTAACATACTCAACCACACCTTCTCTTGTAGTTCTTAGTACAGGAACTCCATCATTTAGATCTGATGCTTTGGGAACACCAGGCTTTACTTGAATTCTTCTTTGAGCCTGATGTCTCTCAAGCCTTATCATTCTTTGTTCTTTTGTCATTGGCATATTATTTTATACCCTTTAATCTATATACTATAGATATATCATTAATTTCAAAATCACTAGCAAGGGCAGAGCCACTGTCTGTAACAGCGACTCTAAAACTGTATATATTATTTACAACACTTGAGTCAGTAAATCCAAGTTCTTTTCTAACCCAATCATTAGTGCCGACACTTGCGAATGTATTACTTGCAAAAGCTGTAGCTGGAGTTATACCATTAACACCAAAACCAGCAACGGCATTACTACCATCACCTTTATAACTTATATAAACTTTATATATCTTTTTTCTCTGTGACGGTTGACCAAAATCAATATCTTTTGTAGTAATGTTAAATTGAGTTGAGTCGCCATCAGATGCATCGTCCCACTTGAGAACAGTCCCATTTGTGTGAGCATGTACTAAATCTCCATTCCAGTCTGTAACAAAGTTTGTCAAATCAGCACTAGTAATAGTAGCATCTGCTCCCTTAACCCAAGACTGTGTTACCAAATCATATAAAAATGTCTTACCAGTACCAGTAGCAGTATTATCATCTACAACAAGAAGTTGTCTTTTCTTTGGAATATATCCAATCATAGGTTTGTACGCAGATGGAATTGTATCATTAGTAGTAAATGTAAGCCACTCACTTTCTTTTATTATCTGCCTACCCTGTTTCTCAAGCAAGTTAAT
>CEPQ01130557.1_pt1 | contig 10820 bp, 14 predicted proteins | sample 530411 | NCBI WGS metagenome assembly CEPQ01 (sample SAMEA2620039, study PRJEB7988) | marine metagenome | isolation source: saline water (ENVO:00002010), including
GCAGTATTATGCATTATGATGTTAATTAATTCTTTCATATCTTTCAACCCCTCCTATTTACGCCCACTTCTATTATCTTCTGGGCAGTTTTCGCCCTGTCTCCAGCAGCGAAACTGGACGCATTTATAGCCAAGCCAGTAAAAGAATTTAGCCATTCCATATCTTCTCCATATTAAATTTAGTACAGAGCTTAGACATTAACTTTATCCACCTTAGGCTCTTTTACTGTAGTAACAAGATACCTAGGACCACTAGAATAAAGGTAAGTAGATAAGCCCTGTCCGTCATTCGCGTCACTCCAACAATCTTCCTTGTAAGGACAGTAGCTGCATTGTACGCAGAGCTTTTCGTTACCACTCTTGCCGTCAGCAACTGGTTCGTGACAACGATCGGGCGGGATACTACTATCTACCACTTTCTTCATGTGAGCTATCCGTGCCTTGGCATCGATCATCTCCATATCAGCCACGTTCATCACGGTCAGCTTGCCGAGGCTCTTCTCCATTACAAGGAAGGCCCCTTCTTTCTTGTTGTTAGCCTGTACGTAGGCTGAGATCTGTGCTATGTAGCCGAAGGGATCATCGTTGTACAACTCCCCTGTCTTGAACTTCTCGAAGGAGTATTTGCTTGCAGATTTGACATCAACGGGGACGCCATCAATCATACAGTCCATGTGGCCCTTAACGTTGTCGATCTCTACCTCAGCCTGTTCGTGGGTCACTTCGTGTCCTGCTTCCTTAGCTAGGAAGAGAAGTAGTGCTTCGATGATGTGACCGTAGAGGAACTTGATGTAGGTATCAGGACGCAACTTCTCTTTTGGCATATCTTTTTGGTGTTCGTACCACAGCTGTTTATCAGGCTTGCCGATGTTGGACATGCGGAGGTAGATGTCTCGCTTCTTGCCAGACGTAGCTAATGAAGTCTTAACTGCTTCTTCGATAGCAGAAAGCATTTCATCCATATGTTTTTGAGTCTTATCTTGAGGATGATGTAGCCCCGGTATGTAGCTGCCGTCGAACAGCCCTTCGATATCTTCAACGAGGGTGTCTAGTGTCTTTGCTTTAGTCATAACTTTTTCACTTCTCTTAAATTGGCAGCAACAATCTTACCTGTTTTATCGTCACGAATGTAAGCTGCTTGGTGGATTCTAGATGAGTGTTCTAGAACTCCTATTACTCTTTCTCCATTAGTTCTTATATACGTAACACGATCTTTAGTTTTAGGCTGCATTAATATTACTCCTTGTTAAGGCGAAGACGAGGGGAGCGAGGCCCGTCAGCCGTGACTCCCCTCGACTCTACTTAGTCGTTAGTGAACTCATCGTCGGCTGCTTTGCCAACGCTATTGTCGTCGTCGAAGTCATCGCCATCAAACTCGAAGTCATCGAGGTTAGCTTGACGGACGAATTCAACTAGGTTAGTGACTTGAATGGCATTAAACCCGCCACTTACCCCTGCCTTCCAAGTAGCCCCGGCAGGGTAGTTAAAGGCAGTGACACGCACGTTAGCTTCCGTGCCATTACCGATAGTATCAGCGTCTATATCGTTACGCTGTTGATCGAATACCTTGGGCTGGTATCCTGTCTTAAGAGAGATGTAGGAGCCACGATCAGGCTTGCCTTCCCTCTCTGCCTTTTTGGTATCGTCTTCTTTGATGTTATCCTCAAGACCCATCTCTTTGAGAGTCTTGAGTGCAGCCTTGTTGAGTTGGCCTAGATCGACAGACCACTTCCCCTTCTTCATGGGGTTCTGTCGTTCAAGGAAGGGCCAGAATAATGTCCCTTCGATGACTGCTTTAGCTTGTACACTCATGGTCTAATGTCTCCTTTGCATTTGAGTGGTTAGTCTATACACCTATTATCTCACGTCTAAGCCCCGGTGTCAAGGACTTATTGCAGAGGGTAGCCAACTAATTTGATTGACCTGTCCCAACAGGCACGGCAATCGCCGCACTTGTGGCCCCTAGTCCACGCACGGCAAGCTTTGACTGAGAGGTTCTTCTCACCCATAAACCTACCCTTCATTGTAGTAGGATCATATACCATAGAGCCGTGTACCCTACGGTTAAAGCGATTGATACGATCACTACTGTACCTAACAGCTACGTTGGATAGCCTCTTCATACTAGTAAGATACGGCTTGATACGTTTCACTTTGTGGCTGCGGGTGGGGAGCCAATGTTTTGTATTAGGGGTAGCTCTCATAACTAAGTAAATCTTACCTGCTAATCTAGGATGATAGATATCTCCACTATCAAACCATCTAAAGTATTCTTGACCTAACAGAGCAGCTATTATTTCATCTACCCATTCGTCCCTTTTCCAGTCTGATCTATTGTAATCACGTAACTTTTTACTGGTTGGCATGTGGTAAAACCCCTTCGCTGCGTAACATCCTTGACAAACCTCAACTAGGTTGCCATCCTTGTTGTGGCTACCGGGGCACGTCTTTTTAGCTTCAAGAGACCAGCTTAAACAAGGCATCTTACTCGTCTTGCTAAGCCGCACTCGGTGGTTCGTCGTCGTTGTCATCCTTATTGCTCTCCTCTTTTACTAGCGTTTGTGCTGCTATTACGTGAGTTCGATCTAAACTCCCCACTTCTTCTACTTCGTAGATTACTAACTCTTTTACGTAAGCTGGTATGTTAAATTGTAGAGCAGCAGAGACGGCTTCTTCCTTGGCAGGGTATACCCGCAGTACATCTCTGAATCCAAAGATAAAACCACTCACGAGGCCACCTCTAAATTAACTTCCTCAGCCTTAGCCTTATTATTAGCATAATACTTACGCCAGATTGTTTGAATAGTCTGGAGAGGGGCACCCTCTAAGACAATCCTACCGGGGAAAGCTTTATGTATCGCTCCTATGAATTCTGATTGTGGTGCGCCTATCTGCATACAAAGGTGGATGCAGGTGATGGCATCCTCTTCTTCCATCTTGATTTCGGGGCTATTCATTATCATCCTCTTCAGTGTGTCTTCTGCCAGTTGTTACCTATCCTATACTCACCATCCATAGGACAGTTGAGCTTAAAGAAGTGGCCAGCGTCACGGATAGATTGACATTGGATTTCACCCAATTGATCAGCGTGTTCACGTAATACTTCTGTTTGAAACTCATCATGAACTACAGCCACTTGCTTAAAGTCTAGCTTTGCTTGCCTAGCTTTACGATGCCAGTCCAACATAGCCCACTTCATTACGCAACTTTCTCCTCCTTGGAGGTAGACGGACATACCGAAGTGCTCTGACTTGATCCAGATCCATCTTCCATCGAACCCCACAAGTCCTCCATTTCTAGCTGCCCTGGCAATTTGATGTAGTTTGAATTCGGCAAGGGCTGGCGTGTTGTCGAGGAATCTATCTGTTGTTGATCTTCCATCTTTAGGTGTGCCTCCAATAATTCTTCCAATTCTTTCTGAACCGGCTCCCATGAGCCAAGCATATATGAACGTCTTCGCAAGATCTCTCGTCTTAAGCGATGCTGCTTTCTGATTCTTTGTGTGGATGTCACCATCTACTACTTCCTTTATATAGTCGGAGTCATTCATATAATGAGCAAGTAATCGTAGTTGGATACCCACTGCATCAGTCCCAAGTAGACAATGAGTATCAAGATTGCTAACCGTCCAGCAACTACGACACTCAGGACCGTAAGGACTATCACGCCCCGGTATGTTTGCCATGTTGGGGGCCTGATGAGACATCCTATGGGTACTAGCGCCAATGCTGTAGACACTGCCATGAACCCTATTATCAGAACCAAGTCCATCTAACCATCCTTCTATCTCTTTACTGCGGCTATTACACATAGCGTACTCGCCTAAATGCCGCAATACTTTAGGTGCGTTATCTTTAATAGTTGCGAAGTTCTCGTCACACAACTGCCACGTCCACTGTGCCTTGTCTTCGAACTGTTCACTGGTAATTTGTTTAGTACGTACCTGATCGAGTAGTTTACGATAATACTTGGTACGTACAGTTGGTGCCCACCATCCTTGGAGACGCTCTAGTTTCTGACGTGAGCTGTTGAGATTGAAGGGAACCCACTTGATAGGAGTAAAAGGACCAGCCGTAGCATCCCAAAATTTTCCTAGTAATTTTAGGCCCACGGTTGAGAGCTCCCCGTTCTTCTTGTAGCGAGGGGTGACAACACGTATATCATTCTTAGCTACGTAGGGTTTGGCTACTGGCTCCATCTTTGATAGGATTTCAAGCTCCAGTTGTTGCGCACGGGATTTAACTAGGGTGAAAAGTTTGTGCGCTTTGGGTACGTCCAATGCAAACCCGTCAGCTTTTTGATTTTCTAATAGGTGTTGAACTCCGTGTTCTATCCGTTCCGACAACACGCTTCCCCTCCTTCCACCCTCTGATTTTAAGGCAACAGCCACTCGGTATGTTAGCTCTACGTCATTGACGCAGTAGCTTAACATCTCCTCACTATATTCATCCCACTCATCATGCTCACCTTTAGGGAAGTTAAGGATGCGGCCCCAATTCTTTAGGCTGTGTCCACCCTCACGGGTAGCATTCTGCAAGCGAGAGATTAACAACGTATCCCACACTCTGCTTGGCTTAATTTTGACACCGAGTATCTTGCGCAGTACCCTGAGGTCGTAGCCGATGAAGTTGTGGCCTATCCACTCTTCGATCTTATTGTCACCGATATACTGTTCAAAGTGACTGAGTTCACTAGGTTCAAAGGCGTCTACCTCCCCTGTGTCCCAATCCTTACAGACTATACAGTGGATGGTATCGACAGCAGGTAGGAGGCCGTTGGTTTCAACGTCACACACTGCCTTACGTCTGGTCATCCCCCCTGCCTCCAATCAATTACTATTTCGGGTGTAGGCCGGGGGAACTTAACCATGCGGTAGGTTTCAAACCCACTCTCCTTGTGGTAGGTAGGTAAGTCAAGCTCTATATAGAATTGGTTCGGCCCTATCCTGCCGCGCACTACGGTAAGGTAACCACAGCTGCGGTTCCACCCATCGAAGTGAATCTTTGAGTTGATCTCACGCAACATCATCATACCCTCTCGTGGCCCCACTGTACACAGTGCGTACGTACAGAACACAGTGTCGTACGCACTGGTGAACGGGTAGTCGGGGAAGAAGTGAGGGTCATACCGCTCCCACCCATATGTCTCCGCATCCAGTCCGTAGCCACAGCCGTAGTCTAGTACCTTCTCACCTACAGGCCAGTCATCTTCGTATGCTGTACGAGCAGGGAGAGAAGGCTTGCTTCGCTTCATCACCGTTGGTTTATCGAACATGATTGTCTCTCCATACATGATCAATGAATAAGGTGCCTTCGATCTTGACGTGCCTTGTAGTGCGGCGGCTGATCTTGAGGTCAGTTGGTTTCTGCGCAATACCCCCGCGCCAGAAGCCATGTATCTTGTTGGCTCTCATATAGATGTGTTGCAGATTAGGACAGTAGCCCACCTCAGCCACTAGATGCCACGTCTTCTCAGGAAAGGGCGCGCCTGACCTACGCCTCTGCATTTTGAGGATACGATCACCCACCTTAACGGGTGTTCCGAAAATGTCTTTAACTATTGGACTCGTCATTTTCTGTTACCTCCGTTTCTGTCAGCCGTCCGGTGAACTCGTTATACAGCAGATAGGAGGACGGCCCTGTCTTACCACTAAAGCGGTTCTTTAGCACTCTAACGTGAGTGGTGTTACGCAGCTTGTGATCTTCACTCTGCCCGTCACGCTCAAGGCCGAGGGCAATGTTGGCAAGCTGCCCAACTCCTGCTGTTCCTCGTATATCTGCGAGACTAGCTTTACCTCCCTCTTCGAGTGGCTTCCCTGCTTGTCGCTTGGTGTGGATAACAGCGATCAGATTAAAGTCGAGTGATACACATTGTGCCTTGAGTTTGTGTGCGATTTCATCTAGCATTTTCCTCTCATCTGATGGGTTGTCCGATACCATAAAGGAGATGTGATCGAGGAATATAGACCGACAGTCACACCCTTGTATTAGGTAGGCTATCTTGTCATTGATGTACTCAATGTTGTTGCTAGCCCACCGTGTGTCCATAGCTACTACTCTTTCCGTACCCCACGTTGCATCGAACCCTGCCTTCATCTCCTTTTCAGTAACGTGAGTGTCCGGTATATGGATAGGCTTGTCGAGGGCAAGACTAACCAACCCCTTGCCTGTCTCTCTCATCGTCTCCTCTAGCATGATGAGCCCCACCTTATCTTCGTAGTTATTGAGTAGGTAGTAGGCAGTCTCCTTTATAAAGCTTGTCTTACCTACCCCCGCGCCAGCAGTTACGATTGTCATCTCACTGGTGCGCATCCCGTATGTCTTCTCGTTGAGTGCAACCCACGGGTAATCATAGTTAGTGAACGTGTCTTCCTTCATGATCACGTCCCACATACGAGAACCAGTGATGATATCCTCTGGCTGGTAGGCTTCTTCTGTTGCCCTCCACCACAGGTTAACGAACTCCTTACCATCGTTGTTCTCTAGGTATTCCCCGGCGTCCTTACGCTTGAGGTTCATAACATGTACCTTCTTTGGGAACAAACTGGCAACACTGTGACTTGCCTCGACACCCGGGTCATCCGAGTCAAACGCAAGGACAATATGTTCGAAGCTGTTAAGCCACTCGAAACACCGCTTCACATCACGATACGCCCCCTGTGCTCCGTTCTTAATACTAACGACAGGGTATTTAGATCCCATCATTTGGTACACTGAGAGGCAGTCAATCTCTCCTTCTGTGATGGTGATATACTTACCACCACCATTGAACTTGGATTGACCAAATAGAATAGCCTTGTTGATGTTGCCCTTCGAGTGCATACTCTTTGGGACATCACGTATCTTATAGGCTATCGTTGCCCCTTCCTTATCCGTGTATGGATAGTAGTGACTGATTACCACCCCTTCCTCCACCTTGAGCCTAACATCGTAGTCACGTAAGGTATCAGCATTGATATTACGCTCAACGATAGGACCTACCTTAGTCCCATCCACGCTAGGAAGGAGGGGCGTGTGTTGTACCTTGGTAGTAGGCATAGCTTCTCCTTCATGTCTGGTTTCACAAGAGTAGCAAAAGGTGTGTCCATCTTCATATAGGGCACACGCATCTGAGGAACCGCAATCATTACATGGCCCCTTCGACAGTAGATTCTGAGACTCTTCACTATACTCCTTCATTATCAACGTCCTCCGGTGGAATTAATACAGTTAAGAACTCAGCCGTCTCCTCGGGCATAACGATGGCATTAAGATCTGATGCCACCGCTATACACTCGGAGCAGGGTTCATACGTGCCGTCTCGGCCTATACAGATTTCATCTGTCTTTAGCCGTTCGTTACATATGATACACCGCATTATATCTACCAGTCATACTCTGATTCACGCCAAACACTATCATCGTGACCATCGAAGTGTTCTTCAGACTCAAGCTCCCCAACTACCTCATAGTGGCACGTCCTACCCTTGGCATTGTCATAGTCGCTCGGGATAGACACCACATCAGCTGGATTGATCTTGAGGATCATGGTGTGTCCACCAAAGCCCCAAAAGCTACGAAGATAGGAGATCGAACAGAAGTGTAGACCATAGGAGCAGGTGTTATCCCGCTCATCATCCACATCCTTACGATCCATAGCACAGTGCATACCAACTGAGTTATCAAAAGAACGAGAGTGACGATCAAGATAATCCGCACCAACGCTCTTATAAGCGAGGAAGTGTCCGTCCTCTGTGATAGGTAACTCGGACTGCTCCAAGAACAGATACAGTTCACGTTGTGCCCTCATTGAGGGGTTCTTCATCAGGTTGGAGAGGAAGTTCACGAAAGGTGTGACATCCTCGCCTTGTGACATTCCATTGAGGATACGGGACGTTACGGCATTATGAACGTGACGCCCTTGATAGCAGACTACTCCATCTACCACTTCAATGTCTGACTCACCAGCCCAAGTGTTCACAGTCAGGGCAACATCAGTCAGGTCAAGCACTGTATCCCAATCAATGGGCGGCTCACTAGTTAAGATCTCTCTGATCTCATCGTAGTTAGCATGTGCTCTAGTAACAGTGAAAGCCTTATCATAGATAACAAGGTTGATCACTTCGTCTGTCATAATATAAGCGTTATTATTGCTCATCAGTTTTTCTCCATCTCTTTGATGTATTGACAGATCAACTTAGCGGCAAGGGAATCTACATCGATAGTCACTAACCTAATCATAGGATACTTAGCATAGAATTCAGTACGCCGCTTCAATAGAGTCTTTACGATAGACTTCTTGTTCTTATTCTCCTTAGCTAACAACTTATCTATTATGTCACTATAGAGCCATTCATTCTGTATTCTACAGTAACCTCTGATGTCATCAGCCTTGAGTCTAAGCTGTTCATGATAATTAAGGTAGTCTTTAGCAACACTACCTACTGGTATTGTACCATATTTTGAGAGTTGTGTCAATACCTCTCTTATCTTTTTTATATCTCTCTTGTCGTCGTAGTCTACATCTTCTAACTCGAGAGCATCATTGATAGCAACAGCAGCACAGTTGAGAGGATCTTCGAACCATTCTAAAGTAGCAGTAGTGAGTGATTCGATAAGGTTCTTCCACCCGGGCAGTGCCTTGAATGGGTTCTTGATTGAACCGGGACACCCGTATATCTGAGAGCTAACTTGAATCAGGTTAATACCACTTGCCATCTGGTATAGCTGCTCAATTCTAGGTCCGTCCTTCACCTCCCAAGCGTGTAGGTCAACGTAATACCCTTCAGTCTGGACAGTGGTATCAACAACACAGTCAGTCCACTGCTTCCTTTTCTCATCTCGTTGGTTGCAGTTCCACCTCTGTCTTGAGTGACCAGAAAAGAAGGTTACATTGCTTGCCCGGTTGACAGTGTTGACAGTACTACCACCGGGCTGCTTAACACGCACCGCCTTCGGCAACTCGGGAACTAGGTCATTGAAGACCTTCCAAGGTGGGTCACCTACTTCTGCTATCACCTTTAAGAACTCCGACTTCTTCTCACACTGGATAACATAGACACCGTAAGGGTAATCTGAGTTGTCGTTATTTCTACTCCTCCGCCGATACCCATCTCTCTTAGCTACACCATAGGTAGCTGCCATGTAGGCTTTCAGCCTCGACGGTTGACGTTGCTTGGTTCTGTCGTCCCACAACAGGAGATACTCCCTGTTACCAACGAGAGTAATCTGCTCTGGTCTGACCTGATCTTTGGCGAAGGAACTAGTTTTGAGAGAGAACTCTCGCTCGTTCAGGAAGATAACACTAGTGTCTTTGTGGAACCTAGGAATGAAAGGGGATGTTGAATGGGACGTAAGGGAACTGCCCTGCCAGACGGAGGGGTTCTTTATCCTAAGACTGATATCAATTTTATCATCTACTTGTTTACCATTGAACTCAGCCGCCCCCTTAATCAGGTCAGTATAATGTGAGTTACTACTGCTCTCTATTAACTTAGCTAGCTGCTTGGTTGCTTCCCACTGAGTAGTACAACTAGAGAACAAGTCAGGTATCAGAGTAGTTGTTAACTCCTTGTTGATCTCACCGAACCGAGAGATAATAGCAGCGAGAGTCTGCTTGTTATACGACAGTTCTTCACGGCTACTACTGACATCAAGCTCTCCTATTTGGAACGTGATATCGAAGGGAAGATCTAGCATAAATTGTAGGCCAGTCCCCTCCATGTGTGGCTTCATTTCATCCTCTGAGATACGATAAGCTACGTTACCTTGGATTGCAAAAGGAGCTGCACGAGAGGAGCGACGATAACTATAGCTACTGCTCTCTTCTCGTCTCATTATCCATCCAATACCATCCAATACTGCCTCATATTCCGCTATCTCATAGTCAGAGCCACCTAGGATTTTAGGGCATGGGTCAAAGCGACGAAAGATCTGCTGTGCTGACTCGGTAAATGCCTCGATATCCCCGGGTAACACACCAACGTATACCTTAACACCATTGGGTAGGCTGTTATCGTGAATAGCAGCACCCATAGTGGTGATGTTAGGCATACCCTGCTCATCCTTGAATGCTGAGTATACCTGCCTTATTCCATCTTTAGTTGCGGTGATGGTGGCTTGCTCTGTGTAAGCGAAGAATACTTTACTACCTAGCCCAAACTGACCGACCTGAGTGTTAGTGCCTCGCTTGGTTGACGCACCATAGGTAGTGTAAAGGCTCATCACCTCGTCGTGACTTAACCCAGTGCCGAAGTCTTCTATGTAGAAGAACGGTTCGATTGCAGTAGGTAGGTGCACGTCAATGGGGTCAGTGTTACCCGTTTCAACGTGACTGTCCTGTGCATTACAGGCTAGCTCTCTGATGATGGCTTCCACCTTATTGGAATACAGCTTGTCACTCAATAGACTAGCCATATGCGCGTTCATCTCGAAGCTGTACTCTTTGCTTTCACCAACAGCACCACCAGTAGCGAGGTTGTGTTGCTTAGTGTGTGGTATCATCGTCAATTCCTCCTGTTAATTGAAAGGCTAGCTTAAGAGCAGCACCCCATGTATCAGTGAAGGCATGGATCACACCTTCTCTGCCACTTTCCTGTCGGTAGTATTTATCGAAAGCATTCGAGGTATTCCACTGGTAACCATCCTGTTCATGGCAACAATCTTGATGTACGTTAACTTTAATCATACCGCTTCCCCCTCTATCATCTTGAAGATGTACAGAGGGACCGCCTGATACTTCAAATGTCATAGATGATATAGTCACTTCCACTCTCCTTCTAACCGTGGTTTAGACAGTGCTCTTTGTGCTTCAGCTGGACTGTCATAACAGCCGATTGTAGTGG
>CEPQ01054202.1_pt1 | contig 10759 bp, 10 predicted proteins | sample 530411 | NCBI WGS metagenome assembly CEPQ01 (sample SAMEA2620039, study PRJEB7988) | marine metagenome | isolation source: saline water (ENVO:00002010), including
CGGCGGGCCAGATGAGAGATTTTCAATCCCGCTGGCCGCCGTTCATCTATCGCTCCACTTCATACTGAGGACGACAAGGGCTTGTTCGTATCGATGCCCAATGTACGCGCTGCTTCTTCCAGCCGCGCACGTTCATCCCCCCACACTTCACACAAGGCCGTATAGGCAATCCAGCGCGCATCGATCTCGAAGAAGTCCCGCAAATTCACCCGCGTATCACTACGCCCAAACCCATCCGTCCCCAGCGTCACATAGGGTGCCGGCACGAAGGCGCGAATGCTCTCGGGCAAGGTGCGGATGTAATCGCTGACCGCAATCACGGGAGCCGCGCTGCCCTGCAATTGCGCTGTCACGTAAGGCTCACCATCGCTGCCTGACAAGCGCTGCGCCCGTTGTGCCGCCACGCCATCCCGCGCCAGTTCGGTATAGCTGGTCACGCTCCACACCTCGGCATCGATCTGCCAGTGCTGCTGCAGCAGCGCAGCCGCCGCCACGGCTTCCTTGAGGATCGGACCCGAACCCAGCAGCCGCACTTGCGCCCCGGGCTTGCGACCCAGGCAGTAAATGCCGCGCAGGATGCCATCCTGCACGCCGTCCGGCAGGCTGGGCTGGGCCTCGTTCTCGTTGGTGACGGTGATGTAGTAGAAGACGTCATCGCCGCGTTCCATCATGCGCCGCATGCCCTCATCCAGGATCACCGCCAGCTCATAGGCATAGGCCGGGTCATACGACACACAGTTGGGAATCGATGCCGCCGTCACCAGGCTGTTGCCGTCCTGGTGCTGCAGCCCCTCGCCGCCCAAGGTCGTGCGGCCCGAGGTGGCACCGATCAGGAAGCCGCGCGCACGCTGGTCCGCCGCCGCCCAGATCAGGTCGCCGATGCGCTGGAAACCGAACATCGAATAGTAGATGTAGAACGGCAGCATCGGCGTGCCATGCACCGAATAGGCGGTGGCCGCTGCCGTCCACGAGGAAATCGCTCCCGCCTCGGTGATGCCCTCCTCCAGAATCTGGCCATCCTTGGCCTCGCGATAGTAGAGGATGGAGCCGATATCCTCCGGCTCATACAGCTGCCCCTGCGAGGAATAGATGCCGACCTGGCGGAACAGGTTGGCCATGCCGAAAGTGCGCGCCTCATCGGCCACGATGGGCACCACATACTGGCCAAATTCCTTGTCCTTCAACAGGTTGCCGAGCTGGCGTACCAGCGCCATGGTGGAGGACATTTCCTTGCCGTCGGCTTCCAGCGCGAACTTGCTGTGCGCCTCCAGCGGCGGCACGGTACGCCGTGCATCGCCCGCATGGCGGCGCGGCAGGTAGCCGCCCAGTGCGGCACGGCGTGCATGCAGGTGCTTCATCTCCGGGCTGTCATCAGCCGGCTTGTAGAAAGCCAGCTCACGGCATTGCTCATCGCTCAGCGGCAGTTTGAATCGGTCACGGAATTGCAGCAGGCTTTCCTCATCGAGCTTCTTCTGCTGGTGCGTGGTCATCTTGCCCTCGCCCGCAGCGCCCATGCCGTAACCCTTCTTGGTCTGCGCCAGGATCACCGTCGGCTGGCCGCGATGACTGGCCGCTGCCTGATAGGCCGAGAAGATCTTCTTCATGTCGTGGCCGCCACGGCGCAGGCGATTGATTTCCTCATCGGTGAGGGTGGCACCGATGGCACGCGTGCCCGGTGTCTGGCCGAAGAAATGCTGGCGATTGAACGCGCCATCATTGGCGGCGAAGGTCTGCAATTGCCCGTCCACTGTGCGGTTGAGGGCATCGACCAGTTCGCCGTCCTTGTCACGCGCAAACAGGCCATCCCAGTCCGAGCCCCACAGCAGTTTGATGACGTTCCAGCCGGCACCGGCAAACAGCGTTTCCAGTTCATCGACGATGTGGCCATTGCCGCGTACCGGACCATCGAGGCGCTGCAGGTTGCAGTTGACCACGAAGATCAGATTGTCCAGCTTCTCGCGCGAGGCCAACGAAAGTGCGGCCAGCGATTCGGGCTCATCCATCTCGCCATCGCCGAACACACCCCACACCTTGCGTCCCTGATCCTGCAGCAGGCCGCGATGCTCCATGTAGCGCAGGAAGCGCGCCTGGTAGATGGCATTGATGGGACCGATGCCCATGGAGCCGGTCGGGAACTGCCAGAAATGCGGCATCAGCCAGGGATGCGGATAGGACGACAGCCCCTGCCGCCCCACGCGCTTGGCCTCGATCTCGCGGCGATAGTAGGCCAGGTCTTCTTCGCTCAATGCACCTTCAAGAAACGCGCGCGCGTAGATACCCGGCGCGGAGTGCGGCTGGAAGTAGACGACGTCGCCCGCGAACTGCGCATCGCGCGCACGGAAGAAGTGATTGAAACCGACTTCGAACAGGTCCGCCGCCGAAGCAAAGCTGGCGATGTGCCCGCCCAGCTCACCGTAGGCGCGATTGGCGCGTACCACCATGGCCAGCGCATTCCAGCGCATGATGCTGGCGATGCGTTCCTCGATGGCCTGCGCGTCCGACCCGCCGGGAAAAGGCGGTTCCTGTTCAGGCCGGATGGTGTTGACGTAGGGCGTATTGCGCGCATCGCGCCAGTTCACGCCCCATTGCTGGGCCGCCGCCGACAGCCGCGAGAGCAGGAAGCGCGCGCGTTCCGGGCCGGCTTCGGCCAGCACGCTCTGCAGCGCTTGCAGCCACTCCTGGGTTTCCTGGGCATCGAGGTCGATATCCTTGGGGATATCGCTGTCACTGGGGCGGGACATGTCCACTTCCTGTTCTCCTGTCTGGGCGCGCCGGGCCGCTCGCCTGCAGTCAGCACAAAACGTGCCGGCACTGCAATCGCTGCTATGCAAAGAGACAAAAAGCCGGTAAAACACAGGCCGCGCCATCCGTCTCCCCGCGCCCGACGCCTTTTCGGTCTTGTTGTCGTTGAGGGCTAGCTGTGTGATGGAACCACCGGCTTACGATACGCCGGATGCCCCGGCATGAGTCACTTAAAATTGGAAGTTGCCGTACAATATTCAGCATCCAGTGCTGCGAAACTGAAACTGACAGAATTAAATTTCGATAATGGAACTCGACACCACCGATTTGCGCATCCTGAACATCCTGCAGGAGAACAGTTCGATCAGCAATCTGGAGCTGGCCAGCCGCATCAACCTCTCGCCCTCGCCGACCCTGGCCCGGGTGAAGCGCCTGGAAACCGAAGGCATCATCTCGCGCTATGTGGCGCTGGCCGATCCGCACCTGCTGGGCTTGAAGGTGAACGTATTCGTCAAGGTGATCCTGGAGCGGCAGGGTGCCGAAGCACTGGCCCAGTTCGAGACGGCCGTGAGTGCCTTCGATGAAGTCATGGAAGTCTACCTGATGACCGGCGACGAGGATTATCTGCTGCGCATTGTGGTGCCGGACCTGCTGACGCTGGAGCACTTCATCGTCGACCACCTGACCAAGATCCCCGGCATCAAGAACATCCGCTCCAGCTTTGCGCTCAAGCAGATCAAGTACAAGACCGCCCTGCCCACGCCCAAGATCAAGACGCGGCGCTGAGCTGGGAGCGAAATCGCGCCTGCGCTGCCATGGCGGAAAAAAGGGCCTTGCGGCCCTTTGTTTGTTTTTACGCCAAGCCGCTGCACGCAGTTCAGTGTGAGCGCCCGCCTTGCGGAGAGCCATCTTCCCGGCGCCGCTGCGGATGCCCGGGCAGACCGGCCAGCGCATCGCGCATCACGTCTGCGGACAACGGTGCCGAGGCCTCGCTGACATCGCACCAGCGCTCCACCATCTCCACCACACACTGCGCATAGTGTTCGCCATCGACCGGCTTGGGCAGGTATTCGGTCGCGCCGGCGGCCAGCGCCTCGCGCTCGCCCTCGGTTTCGTAGGAAGGGAAGACCACCACCGGCGCATCAGCCAGATGCTTGCTGGCACGCAACTCGCGCAGCAGCTGCAGGCCCTCGCCGCATTCCATGTCGGACTCCAGCAGGATCAGGCTGGGCGCAATGTCATCGCCCTGGCGGCGTCCCTGCAGCAGGCAGCGACGCGCCGTGGCCAGGTCAGGACACGCACGGAAGGCGCAATGCAACCCGGCACGCCACAAGGCGAAGCGCGCCAGTTCTGCGGCCTCCTGGCTGGGGTCGATCATGATGATGCTGGGAAAGCTCATGCTGCGGGGGGACAGTCCTGTAAGAAGTGCACAAGCCATGGAATGGCTACACCAAACGTTTTACAGGAGTGATGACCACTGCGGCATCGGGAAATTCCTGACCGCCGCCAATCTGCTGGCTGACGCGCCGTCAGGATTTCCCCGATCGCCAGCCCCGCACAGGATGGCTACAGTGACAACCTCAATGATCCGCTCCACCCGGATCCGCCCATCTCCGCACCAAGGAAGCCCCCGCCGATGCTGCCGTTTGCCAAAGTCCGAGTCCCAGTCCCCACTGCCTTGCTGGGCAAGGTCGAGCTGTATGTCAGCAGCTGCACCCGCATCATCACCGGGCGTTCCGATGCCATGCAGGACTGGGCGAGCCTCAACGCCAGTCCGCGCAAGGTGCTGGAGTGGTTCGCCACGGCAGGTTTCGCAGCCAGCGGAGAAGCAGCGGCGCTGGCACCTTTCCAGCCGTGCGCTGCGCGCCTGGCCAGCCTGGACCAGCTCAAGCATCGCGTCCGCCCCGCGCTGGCGATGCCGCGCTTCTGGCAGCTCGACGGCAGCAACTATGGCTTCGATGCCAGCCCGCACCTGTCCTATTGGCTCGCTGTGAACGAAGCTTCCTTCGTCCCGCTGCTGGTGCCCACGCACCAGATGGCGCACTTTTCGCGCGCTCTGGTGGCGTGAAGTTTCTTCCCGTTTTTTGACCGGCACTATTTCAAGGGCAGGTAGATATCCGTCAGCAGCTCGCCCGGCGGCGTATCGGGCAGCAGGTTGAGGTAGTGGAAGTACAGCGGGAAATCCCGCAGCTCCTCGCCGCTCTCCGGCAGCCACTGGCGATAGAGCGGATAGATGCTCTCACCCAGCCGGTCATGCGCGCCCGCATGCCGCACGCGCGCGCAACGTCCGCCGGGAATCAGGAAGGCCTCCACGCCTTGTGGATTGTCCGGCACCTCACCTTCCACCTCGCCACAGATGCCGAAGCGGAATTGCTCCGGGGGTGTGGTGTCAGGATTGTCCCAGGCCAGACCGAAGGTACGGCAGCGCTCCACCGGTGACAGGCCCGTGGCCTTGCGCCAGTCGATGAACTGCCCGACGGTGCCATTGAGCTGATTGACGGGACCGCGATGCGTGAGCATGGCGATGCGGATGGATTCGACGTTGACGATCTCGACTTGCACGTCCACTTTCCTTTCAGGGATGCGGAACACGAAACGCTCGTTCCAGGAGGGCCAGTCGGGTGTGCGCCGGAACTGCGAGGGCGACTGGCCGAAGGCACTCCTGAAAGCGCGCGTAAACGATTCCGGATTTTCGAAACCGGCTTCGAGGGCGATGTCGATGATGCGCCGCTGCGGCTGGAAGGCCAGTTGCAGGCTGGCATGCTTCAGGCGCATCAGCAGGATGTAACGCGCCACCCCGACGCCGGTGAAATCGGCAAATTGCCGCTGGAAATGGAACCGCGAAAAATGCGCGACGGCCGCCAGCTGCTCCATCTCCAGGGGCGTATGGAGATGCGCCTCGATATGGTCGAGCACACGCTCGAATCGGGCTTGATAGCGGGCCTGGCTGCTGGTTTTGCGGTCGTCGTTCATCGGTTCCTCGGTTCACGGGACGTACTGTGCAAGAAAGCGCGCCACAAATCCTGACCGAAATTGCGCATCGTCATCAGAACCTCTGGCAGTCTTGATGGCCGTCATGTTAAAACACGGGCTTCGTCGCGTTCCGCCTTGATATCCAATGCCTTCCGCTCTCCTCTTGATGCTGGCGATCTGCAGCGTCTGGTTGCCCGCTCTGCCCTTGCCTGCTGGCCGATCCCTCGCGCCGTGGCTGCCGCTGCTGGGGCTGGCCCTCGCGCTGGGACTGCATGACGGCCAACTCGATGCCATCGCCGTCGCGGGCATCGTCCTGTTGGGCTACGCTGCCCGGGGTACGACCCATGCGCCACACGCATGGCAACGCCGCAGTCTGCTGGCGCTCACACTGTTGCTCGCGCTGCTGCTGGCCTTGCATCGCTGGCCCGGTTTCCACAATGTGCTGGTGATCCCGTCAGCGGCCATCACTGCGGATGCGCGGCCCTTCATGCTGTTCGCCAATCTCGACAAAGGGAGTGCCGGACTGCTGTTGCTGGCGCTGCTGGCACCCCGCTGCCATGCGTGGCGGGAATGGCGCGAGAGCATCGCCAGGACGCTGCTGCCGGGCATCGCGACGATCGTGCTGGTGATGGGCGTGGGCTGGTTCACAGGTATGGTCAAACCGGCACTGAAGTGGCCCGTCTTCACGGTGGAGTTCCTGGCCATCAACCTGCTGTTGACCGTGGTGGCCGAGGAAGCCTTCTTCCGAGGCGTGATCCAGCAGCGTCTGCAATCCGCCTTGCAGGGGATGCGTGGCGGTAGCGGACTGGCGCTGATGGCGTCGGCATTGCTCTTCGGCGCCGCGCATCTCGAGGGCGGCATGACCTATGCGACGATTGCCGGGCTGGCCGGCCTCGGCTATGCGTGGGTGTTCCAGCGCAGCGGACGGATCGAGGCACCGATCCTGCTGCATTTCACGCTCAATGCGGTGCACTTCCTCGCGTTCACCTATCCGGCGCTGGCCTGAGTCACGCTCGCCTCACGGCGCGATCCACTGCCCCTGCCATTGATCCTGCGCGCGCAAGAAGCGGGCACGGCGATGCTGGTCCGGCGTCAGGTCCAGCCATTCGATGCGCTCCAGCCGCACTTCCACCAGCGCAAAATTCTCGACACCATCGCTGCTGACGTGCGGCTGCACGTGAGCGTCTTCCGGTTGCGCAACAGGCGTGCCGGGGGCATGCGGTGTCTTGTAAAGGATCAGCGTGTGTGGCCGGGCCCCCGTCCACATGGCGCGCACGCGGGCCGCATCCTGCACCACCTGAGCCACGCCGTTGACGCGCAGTTGCAGATGGCGCTCCAGGTCCACGGCCAGCATGGACACCCGCCCGTCGGCACGAATCTCGGCCAGTTTGGGAGAGCGCAGATCGGTGTGAAAGCACAGCGACCCGGCAGTCGCATCCGCCTCGCGCAGGACGATGGAACGCAACTGGGGCGTGCCATCCAGGCCCAGCGTGGCCAGTTGCCAGATGGTAAACGGCGAGCGCGTCGGGCTGGCACCGCGACGCAGTTCGTCCCAGATCAGGGAGTGGAGCTCAGGCAAGTTCAGGTTGAAGTTCATGGCGCCATTGTAGGGCCTGGCGCATGCAATCGATTTCAGGGCAGCGCGAATCGCGTGTCAATCGCGGGACGACATGCTCATGTCAGGCCGGCGTCAGTGCATTGTCAGAGCGCTGTGCCACCATGAATCTCCACCCGCATCACCCATCGCAGTCCGGATCGCAGTCCATCGCAGCACGTCAGCCCCGCAGCACGGCGGGAACACACGGAGCCTGGCATGAAACTCTCCTGGTCGCCCAAACAGATTGCCCTGTCCGCACCTCTTGATGCCGGGCAAGTCCGGCTCCAATTCCACGCACGCTCCTTGCGCCTGCAAGCTCACGCTCGGACCTGGCTCATCCTGCTGGCCTGCGCCCTGCTGTCGGCACTGGCGCGCGCACTGGGCATGGGCTATCCCGGCAGCATCGTCGCCGCCTGGGCCGGCGCCTGTTGCTATGCCCAGGCCGCGCTCTACCTGATGCGCGGCCATTGTTGGCGCCTGCTCGAGCGCCGGCGCAATGAGGGGGCCGAAGCTGCCGATCTCACGCTCTCCCAATGACAACGCCCGCTTGCGCGGGCGTCATCGTTGCTTGCTGAAACCGGGCCGCGGCGAATCAGAATGCGCCGACGTAGTTCTCCGCCAGTGCCGTCGACAGCGCGCGCGAGTTGACCACGTTCTCCAGTTCGGCGCGCTGGATCTGGCGCTGGAAGGGCGAGGCATCGTCGAAGGTATGCAGCATGCTGGTCATCCACCACGAGAAATACTCGGCACGCCAGATGCGCTTCAAGGCTTGCTCGGTGTAGGACGAGAGACCTTCCTCGCTGGCACTGCGATAGAAATCCTCGATGCCCTGGGCCAGACGTTTCACGTCACCCACCGCCAGGTTCAAACCCTTCGCGCCAGTGGGCGGCACGATGTGCGCGGCATCACCGGCCAGGAACAGGCGGCCATGCTGCATCGGCGTAGAGACGAAACTGCGCATGCCGATGATGCCCTTCTGGAAGATCTTGCCTTCCTTGACGCGCCAGCCGTCGCCGTTTTCCAGGCGGGTATGGAATTCATTCCAGATGCGGTCATCGCTCCAGTTGTCCACGCTGTCCTTGGGATCGCACTGGAAATACAGGCGCTGCACCGTCGGCGAGCGCGTGCTGATGAGCACGAAGCCGCGATCATGCTGGGCATAGATCAGTTCGTCCGACGACGGCGGCGCTTCCACCAGCACGCCGAACCAGCCGAAGGGATAGATGCGCTGGTAATCCTGGCGGCGGCTTTCCGGAATGGCAGGACGCGAGACGCCATGGAAGCCGTCGCAACCGGCGATGAAATCCGCCTCCAGCGTATGCTGCTCGCCCTCGTGCATGAAGCGCACGCGCGGCTTGCTGGTCTCGACGCCTTCGATGCTGGTGCCGCTCACACCGAACAGCAATTGCCCTTGCGCGGCCAGGCGTGCCGCCACCAGGTCCTTGATCACTTCGTGCTGGGCATAGACGGTGATGGCCTTGCCGGTCAGTTCGGTGAGGTCGATGCGATGGCGGCGGCCACCGAAGGCCAGCTCGATGCCGTGATGCAGCGCGCCTTCGCGCTTCATGCGCTCGCCCACGCCGGTCTCGTTGAGGATGTCCATGGTGCCTTGTTCCAGCACGCCGGCACGGATGGTGGATTCGATGTCTTCGCGGGTGCGGGTTTCCAGCACGACCGATTCGATGCCCTTCAGGTGCAGCAGGTGGGACAGCAACAAACCGGCCGGGCCGGCGCCGATGATGGCGACTTGGGTACGCATGATGGAGGTCTCCGTGTAAAGGTCAGGCACCGTTATCGTTCCCGGCGCGCAATGGCGCGAGCCCGAAGCGGGTGGCAGTTGATCTGTTCTTGTTCTTGGTGTGAGAAGAATCTTAGACGGTGGTGTTCGGATAAAAAATGGATGATCCCGCCAATTACTTGTACTATTTTTACAGAGCACAACCATGCCACCCCCTCGCAACGCACAGGATGGAGACCCTATGCCCTTACCGCGAAGCAAACCCCGCACCAGCGATGTACCGCAATTCTCCTTGTATGGCGAGGCTTCCCGACCGGAAGATGCGGAGTCGGTGCACATCGAACTGATCGAGACGCGCAGCCGCGTGCACGACTGGCATATTGCACCGCACACCCATGCAGGACTTTTTCAGGTACTTTTTTTAATGTCCGGGCACGTCAGTGCCTTGATGGAAGAAGAGATCTGGGAAGTCGATGGTCCGGTGGTCATCACCATCCATCCTTCCCTGGTGCACGGTTTCGATTTCTCGGAGCAGGCTGTGGGATTCGTGCTGACGGTGGATCCACACGTGGTGTTTTCGGCAGGCAGTAGCGAGGGGCATGGCGAATTGTTCTCCCCCTTGTTCCTGCGCCCGATGGCCATCGAACTGGGGCGCGTACCGGAACTGCGTGAACGCATGGAGACGCTGCTGCGCCTGCTGATTGCCGAATCGGCCGCACCGCGTACCGGCCACACACTGATGCTGGAATGGCTGGCGCGCAGCGTCATGCTCTTGCTGGTGCGGCTGGAAGCGGATCATCGCTCGGCGGAATTGTCCGGACGCGGCGACTTTGAATTGTTCAGCCGTTTTCGCGCACTGGTGGAGCAGCATTTCAAGGAGCAATGGCAGGTGGCGGTGTATGCGGACAAACTGCGCATCACCCCCAGCCGCCTCAATCGCCTGTGCCTGAAGCTGGCCGGGCATTCGGCCTTCGACCTGGCGCAGCAGCGATTGATCCTGGAGGCTTGCCGCAAGCTGACCTATGTGCCCTCAGGCATTTCGACGATTGCCTATGAACTGGGCTTTCAGGATCCGGCGTATTTCAGCCGGCTTTTCAAGCGGCACATGGGGGTGACACCCAAGGAATATCGGCGCACGCATGTGGAAGAATAAATGTGCCGGTGTGCCGTTTCCGACGTTGGCGCAAAAACGAAAACCGGTGCCCCATCTTCGAAAGTCAGCCAAGCCTCACAGCAGCGCTCCCAGCTCCACCTGGATCTTCAGCATGGCCGGCAGGCAGCGTTCCACCATGTCTTCCAGTTTCATGCGGGCCGCATGCACGCTGATGTTCATCGCCGCCACCACCTCGCCACGGAAGTTGCGCACCGGCACGGCCATGGTGCGCAAGCCCAGCTCCAGTTCCTGGTCCACCAGGGCATAACCCTGTGCGCGGGCACGGGCAATTTCCAGTCCCAGTCGTTCGACGTCGGTGATGGTGTGGGCCGTGATGGCCTCCGGCTGGGCACGCGCGAGGATGGCATCGAGCTGCGCCGGCGGCAGGTTGGCCAGCAGGATGCGGCCATTGGCGGTGCAATAGGCCGGCACCCGCGTGCCGGGCTGCAAGGTGGTCGACACCAGTTGCCCCGCGCTCACCGCCGCCACGCATACCAGCTGGTCGTGATCGAGCACCCCGCAGGAGGCCGCCTCCCCAAGCGAATAGGCCAGCCGG
>CEPQ01023636.1_pt1 | contig 10672 bp, 4 predicted proteins | sample 530411 | NCBI WGS metagenome assembly CEPQ01 (sample SAMEA2620039, study PRJEB7988) | marine metagenome | isolation source: saline water (ENVO:00002010), including
ATTTAATTCAATTCTTGTAAATGCCTCACAAAACTCATCATGAAATACTTGCAATTCTTGTGAAACATATTTATAATCACTTTCCCAATTCATCTTCTCCACTATTTTCTGTAATGGATAATAATACATAAAACCATCATCATTATAAAAATTATCAAACTCTACTTCATATTTGGGTTTGTTATAATGCCAATAATCAAACACATTCAAATCCAAGAATTTCAAATTATTCTTTATAAATGTTTTATAATCAATTCCAACATAAAGTTTATCAAGATCAAGTTTTCCGACTTGTTTTTCATAATGATTAGCATATAATATGTCTTTATCAAATAGTAAAACAATATGATTGTTAGGATGAGACTTTGAGAAGTTTTGCTTAGATGTAACCATTTTAATCATATATTAATTTACGTATAAATAACCTATTTGTCAACCTTAATTTTAATTTTTATGAGCTCTTAGGTGGATCATCAATATTCAATCCACGGAACATCCCGTGCATTGATTGGAGGTTTTCCACCACCATACGGCCCCAAGTCATCTGGAGATTCAAATGCGGTCCCTTTCATAATATCGTATAATATACGAATATATGTTCTTGCTAACTTCATATTGAGCAAATGATGATTCGATTTATCCAGCTCGGGCGGGTAGGGGTTATACGGAAGTACTACCCATTCGTCGTACACAAATTGAGACGGATTTTTTATTTCTTCAGCGTTTGGCGATATAGGATACTTTTCAGTAGTATACCACTCCTCCAGGTCGGAAGGATACCATTTTGCGACAAAGTTGGGGCCGGCCCAGAATGCCGCCCAATGAGGTTGGTCTTCAGCCTTTACGTAATATATATATTTCCACATCCACTTGTTGTCTCTCCACATGAAAACATAATCCACGCTATACATAGCGAATTTACCTTTAGTTTCCCATATCGGGGAATAATGATACATCCCGCTTTTAGGGTGGCCCGGGGTTACCGTTCCCATTTTTAATGGGCTACCTTTATTTGATGTCAAAAAATCAATCCCCCATTGTCGTGGACTCGGTTCTGAATCTGTTATAGTTCCGGACAGATCCCGTTGTAATTGATTATTAACGGCTTTAATATTTTCAATATCAAAATCTTCTAATTTCAGAGCACTCAATGTATATATATAATGTTCTTGTAATTTTTTGACAAAATCATTCAATCCAACTGGAAAAGGAGGGTTATATTGGTGGAAATATTTGCTCTCCCGTCCACCTTGTATAGGAGCATCTCCGTCACCCTCCGTATATTCCCCCGTTTTGTACAAAAATCCTTCATCAGGATAATGATATACAGTTTCGTCTGATTTTTTAAACCATGTTGATGGTATCCATTTTTGACTTCCTGGCTCCCAATATTCGATTTTTGCTGTATCCTTATTCACCGACTTTCTCCTATAAAAAACGTGGTCATCTTTCTCTATTGGGTCATCTTTCAAATTATGCTCGGCTTCAACTTTGTCAGGATTGCCCACTATTACATAATATTCTGCACCAGTTGGAGCATTTGGTACTTCGGGTTTATCTATAAGCCATTTTGGAATTTGCAAAACGCGCGGTGAATCTGTCAATCCTGAATCTGTAAATGTTATAAAATATTTAGTACCTACCGGGTTTGTGACTCCGCTTTTTTTTGTATTACCTTGCCACTCACCACATTTAAACCTATACTCCTTTGTCATTAAACCCAAATCCAATTTGAATAATTTCTGCCTTGGGGAAACCTCTACATCTAATTCTGTCGCAAAGCCATCTGAAGAAAATAACTTCGATGCACCTGTATCCAACTCTATTTGTTTATATATCCAGTCATTAAATTCTTTAACGGAATTATTATTATATAATACTTTATTAAACAATTTTCTAGTAGCGTCCTTCACTTCTATTTTAATTGAAATCGGGAGTAACAAGCCTGCTTCGTGCGAATCGTCGCTCCGACTGTCGCGAATTAGTCGTATTTCATTTTTTCGGGTTTCTTCCAATAACTTCATATACTCTTTAAAATACCAATAAAGAGCATGGCCAAGATTTTCTTTACCATCGCCATCTACCAACGTGTTGTATTCAGTCAAATCTCCTGGCCCGCCTCCTGCATGCATGTCAGAATTAGCCTTATCTGATTCAACTAATGAAACCATTACTAAATCATAATCATCAGTATCTTCTTTTACATGTTCTAAAATAGAATCACCTACACCTATAGGTTTAGATATTAAATAAACTTTAATGTTCTTCTTAGCCATATGTTTTGCTTTATGATAATCCATTATAGTTTGTTGAAATGCAATAGCAAGTGCCGCATCTTCTCTAGATTTGGGATTATCAAATGTAGTTATTGCTAATCTAGCATCAGCAGCAGCATACATTTTGAGCGGGATCGCTTTTTCTTTATTATTAGTACTTACCATCTCTTTATCTTCATCAAAGGTCATTTTATATTCAAAAGCCCCAATCTGTGAGTTAGAGTCTATATTTACCGCTGTTCCAGCTGGGAATAAATCATCCCAATTGGGTTCTAGAGCAAACGTACTGGGGGGGCCTTTTTTGATTCTCATATTGGCTGCAGAGTCACCCGTTGCAGTTGGATTTAACCTCATAACCGTCGAATAAGTTGTCTCCCAAGTTCCCCCCTCTATTTTATGTTCTATACCTATAACCATAAACATAACACTACCAAGAACAACTTCTGGTAAAAAATTAATTGAAAACAGATCACCAACATGTAAATAAGTATTTCCATAAACCGTTGGTTCAACAGTAAATGGTAATATAGGTGCAATTGATGTGGATTTATTACTCAATAACGTATCTCGTCTTGCCTGTGCATTAAATAATTCTGTTAAACTGTCAACGTAAATAGTATTAGTTTCAGGTTTGGAGGTGGCGGTAGTTATAATTTCTTTTTCAACTGTCGGGAGGTTCTCTATCGCTGAGGACCCAACACTCATCATCCATGATTGCTCTTTCATTCTTCCCCATTCCTTGGGCATTTTGTTATGAAGTTCTTTTAAATTACTTAAATTTACATTGCGTTGTAATGTATAATTTGTTTCTTCGGGGTCTGGTTGTTTTGGTAAACTCACAACACTTGTAAAATCATCACCGTTGTTGTTTGGCATTATTTTATCATTTACTATCTTCAAGAAACTTGCGTTATCTGCCTCTTGGCTCTTACCCAAACTAACACCAGGCACAGCACCAAATGCTATAGCATTTCCTAATCCACCTTTTGGCATATCAAAATTATAATTTAAATTAGTAACAATTGATTTTTCTGTAAAAACATCAAACATCAACATGTTTTGTTTGGTCTCAACTTGAATTAAATTAACATCTTGAATAGATAAAGAAGTAAAAGAGTCATTTAAAGAACTCATTTTTAATTTCCAAATGTTACCTGTATCATCACTCAATGCGTCAAGTATAGATTCCAAAGCCTCATTTACATTATGTTTTGCCGCAAAAGTACTTGATATCAAATCCATTGATACAAACACATCTCTGAATAGTATAACATTAATATCGCCATATTCCGGAGGAGGCTTCGGAGTCATGCCAAGATTTTTCACCACACCCCCGTTATATGAGTTCATATTCAAATCAGGTGATGGTGGAAATAAATATAAAGGTAAAGGTTCATTGGTCTTTAAAACCTCTTTTTGTTTTTGTACTAAATTCTTTTCATATCTAACATAAGAATCTATGGTATTATAATTTATAATATATTGATCTTTTGTTGATTTCGAACTGTTTGCAATTAACCCATTTAAAAACACATCTTCAAATAACCCCCAAGTAATATATAAAGTATTCGGTATACCTGATGTAGATGATGGGTTTTGGAAAAATATTCCTTGTTTCAAAGCCTCGTCCGGTATTGAATTCCCGGATATCCTCAAAGCATTCCAATATAGCGTTTTAGCTTTTTTCCGGTCCTCTTCATTATATTGATTATACTTCATGCTCCTTACTAATAACAATTTTTCCGCTTCACTGTCGTCTTTGAAGTGGTGGCTATCTATTAACTGTATAAGCATTTCTTCAAGTTTATTATCAAACATAAATTTCAAACTATTATCATCACTTATTCCTCTGTCCAACAAAGCAGCATTTTGTGATACCAATTCAATTGAACACTCATATGATCCTACTGAAGTAACTGTACTACTATAAGATGTTACATTACCCATTATTGTTTCAATTAAACCATAACGAATATCTTCTTTAATATATCCTGGAGTCCCGGTCTGTCCCTGCTTACCATAAATATATTCTGTAAATGTACTCATATCATCAGGTGTATTCTTAATTTGTTCTTCTATAGAATATAAATCAACATTTGGATCTGACCAACCAAAATCAACTATAACAGTTGCACCTGGTTTCATAAAAAATGGTAAAAATATATTTTCAAAATCTTTTTTATTATGAACTACAAAATTAACAGTTGTTCTTTTTACTGCACCTAGAGCACCTTCTGTTTTACTAGTTACTGATGTAATACCCGCTTCTGGTTTTAAAAATGGATTATCCGTTAATCCAAATCCAGGATCAAGATCTTTACTTCCCATTAGTTCATTTTCTTCATAACTTCTATTTCTATTTTCATTAACAACATTATAAAATATTCTATTGCCGTCAGGATTTGCTTTTTTAGCCTTCACCGCAGACCACATTCTAACAAATGGAACTCTATCGCCCAAATAGCCTTGAAAGTTTGGCTTAATTTGATCATTAGGATCAGAACCAAAGCGAGTACTACCTCCTTGAAGATCATTAAATTTGTCAATAATCATCTCGTTTACATGAGCACCAAAAACTCTATCTTTAAAACCTTGTTTTTGTTGTTCCGAAAACGTGGTAGTGTTGTTCTTTACATCTTCTTCTGCTGTTTTTACTGCTACTTCTGCTGCTTCGTCTGCTTGTTTTGCTTTTTCGTTTGTTTCTTGAAGAAATATCACTTCTGCATGTCCCAACGATGTTGCAATTGCTGTTGCTGCTGTCTTTTCCGCCTTTTTTAAATCCTTAGCCGTCTGTTGCAACCACGCTGCTGCATTGTTTTTAACTTTAATTGCATTTTCGTATATTTTTTGAAGTCGTTCTCTCCTCGCAGCAATTCGTGCTTCTTTGGCTACTTTTGCATCATATTCAGCTTCTTGTTTTTTGGCGAGTTCCCATGCTGCAGCACGCTCATCTATATAAGTTGATGCCGCTGAATTTAAACGTGACAACAACTCGTCTGCAGGAGTTACTTGATCTTCCGAAAAGCGAAGTGGCTGCATAAAACTTTGAGGAGAATTAGCATACATTCTCCATTCCCAATCTATATTCTGTTTTTTCCAAAACGCAGATTGCATATTCTTCCCAAAATCAACCCACAATTTTTTATGAAAATAAGAAATAAATTCATCGCGGTCATGAATCCCATACTCTTCCATTTGTGCTGCAACTCTTTTTCGCCTTTCTTCTTGCAGACAATAAGCTACTTCACCATTATAATCATAACTTTCACAGTATATTTCTTCGTACTGCTTAGTATCATCATTCCATTCAAATACTACTTTTGTATTAATCTTCATTTTAATTTACAACCAATTAAATGTCTTATTGTTAACATGTCTTACAACAATGTTGCTTCTATAGTGGAAACTGGAATCCTCAATTGAGTGCCAGCCTCAATATTATTTGATGTTAAACTATTGACTGATGCAATAAACCACCAAAAATCTGGTGTTCCATAATATTGTTGTGAAATCATATCACATTTATCACCATGTGTTGCAATCAATAAAATATCAGAATCTTTATCTTCGACTTTAGGAATATCAGCAGTTCCTATTCTTGAACTTTTGCCGAAACTTACGTATCTTACTGTGTTATATCTAGACATTATTTATTACCATCACGGGGTGATTCCAGCTATCCTTAAAATATTCCAGCTTCGCCTGCAGGCGGCCCAACCGCTGGCCCAGCCACTGACTTGAGTGATTTGGCACCTTCAATACCAGTAGCAAGTCCTTGACCAATATCAGATTCTTTCAATACGTCCGGAAAGGACTGACCCAATCTTTGTTGTGGTCCATAAAATACTGTACCAAGTGCTGATGGTCGTTTATTCAAAATTTGATATGATATAGCTATATCAAATAATCTTGGTAACTGTTTTTCTTGATCCCAATCAGCTGAATCATTAACTGTATATGATAACGATTTTATAAAACCAAATTGACCTTTAGCACGAGTTCCAATATGACCCATATATAATTCTGCAAATGGTGGTTTCATTCTTGCATCTCCACCACCAGTGGATTGGTTTGATTCCCCATAATCAACAACTTGAAAGTCCGTAGGTAGAAGGGATCCGCCACTATTACGCCACCCATACTGCTGTGACTCTGTAAATGGCCAAAACTTATCGAATTTAGACCGGTCATTCATATATTGAGGATATGCCATAGAAGTTAAATGATCTATTTTTTCATACATAATTTGAAATTCTCGATTATTATTTGGGTATACTCTCAAATTAAAAGACAAATCTCGTTCTGCTCTTTCATATAAATAAACAGGTTCACTTCTGCCAATATAATTCGCCGATGCCCAAGATGGATTTACATTTTCACTTATACCCGTCACGAATCCTCTAAAATAAAGAAAAGTATTTGTTCTCAAATCATTTAATCTTACATAAAAATCACCCTGGTTCGTAGGTGCTATCTCCCAATCATGTGTCAACTTGTCTTGTGTCACAGGGCGTTGTCTATTTATTTTATCTATAACATTATAACTATCCTTACCAAAAGGCCTACTCTCCAATCCACCCCTGCTCATTAATGAGAACCAATTAGATTCCGGCAATCCACCACCCAAATCTATAAATGGTGATTTCTTTCGAAGATCGGTTTGCTTCCCAACCCAAACATCTCTCACAACCTCGCCAGACCTAAGTTTCACCGAGAAGTCAAAATTCATCATTCTATCACCAAGTTTAGCAAATGAAGGCCTAGCCTTACCCATACCAAAAAAGGCCTTAACATCAGTCGTAACATCACCCCAAATCGTCTTTAGATTTTTTTGAAACAAATGTTTATGTTGATGAATTTTTGAATATTCATTCATTGTTACATCATAAAATGTTTTATGGGATATATTTCCAAAAGAAAGATTATAATCAGCTGTTCCTGCATCACTATTATAAAATTTAGATAATCTAGATTCATCATCAGCTATCCTTCCCGTATTTACAAAATCCACCATCGTCTGATAATCAAGAGAATTAACATCTTTTACAATATAAGGTTCAGCACCCCGCAACTTACCTCTATAACTCCCAAGTTTATCTGATGAATAACCCATAATATCAAGATTTTCCAAACTTCCCATACCTGCTCTTAATGTATTTATTTTTACTCTTCCGTAATCAATAGTTATTCTATTTTCTATGGGTACTGCAGTATGATTAACATTATAAAGTGTTTCAAACTTGAAAAGGCCGTTTCCTAAAGTATCAGAAATTCCAAGATTTGGATCTTTATCTATCCGCTGTGGGGCAGGCCCCCCCGGATAGTTGAGATCTGGTAAACGAATACTGTATTCGTCATTAGTGCCGGTGTTCATCCAGCTGTTTATATCAGCTTGTGTATACAACAAACCTCCAGTACCAAAAGTATGTGGATCATCTTCTATAAGAGATTGTCGTCCCAAAAGCATAATTGTGTCATTTTGAAATATACTATCAAATACTGGAAATGGAGAATAAAGTCCAAAATTAGATGCATCTTCAGACATATCACTTACAGGTGAATTTATCGCACTTATCCTATCAAATATTAAAACATTCGGTTTCTCCCTAAAATCTAATGGACCCATATCGGACAATGGGGTTTCTTCAGGTGGGAAATCTAGAACTCTCAATTCTCCTCTTCCGCCTATATTACTATCTCGTATAATATTATTTTCAATACCATCAAGGCGAGATGTAATTAATAGATTAGACTTAGCGAATTCAGTTATCTCATTTTTTGAAATATCACTAAATACTGATGTTAAATTCTCTAAGCCCATGGTCTACCACCTCCTAGTAGAGGTGTTCCACCCAATTGATTAAAAGCCCCTTCCATAATAGTTTCTTGTTGCCTATTTGTAACAGTTGTTGATAATCGCATATTACTTATTGCTCTTGTCGTTTCTCTTTGTGCTTCAACCAACTCTTTAAAATCTGGCATCATTGATCCAGCAGCTCCAGTTTGAATATCATTTACTGGAATTGGATTGGTTGTTGCCAATACAGAATCTCTTGGATTTAAACTAAAAGCACCAGCAGGTCCTGACATATATGAAATACCACCTGGACCTGATTTAAAATCTGCAGTTGGAGTCGGTGGAGGTCTCATAGCATTTATACTACTGACTACACCAAGTATCGCGGCCGCGGCTATAACGGCACCACCACCCAATAACCACGGATGAGCCGCTGCACCACCAGCTGCTGCTAATGCACTTTGAACAAGAAAAGCAGCAAACGATACCGCCTTTAATGAAACCATCAAACCTATTACTTCCGGGATATTTCTTGCTATCAATTTAATAGCACCTCCAATCGCCTCGAATGCTACACTAACGCCATGAAGAGCTCCATCTACACCGAACAGTTTCTCCTTCATTTCATCCCAACCTTTACCTTGATCAAAAAATTCTGTAACTTTGACGGATATTTCTCCAATCCAAGTCCTTAAAGTCTTCATGCCCTCCAGTACTTTGTTTATACCACCCATTGTCATGAACCAATCATGAAATTTTCCAATTATACCTTCAAGTATTGGTCCTACAGTTATTAACGCCTGCTGAATAAATGCTTTAAATTTATTTACTACTTTAGATAAGTTTGAAAGTGCTTCTTGACCATGTAAATCGTCAAATGAACCAGCAGCCAAAGCACCTGCTAAAGTTAATTTTTTGGTGGCATCTTCTTGTTCTTTAGTCTTACTCAATAACTTAGAAGTTTCCCCAACACTCATACCTATAGCTTTTGCTATTGCTTCTTGTTGAAATATATTTAATTTAGTAAAATCACCAACGCCCCGTAATTGATTTTTTAGCTCCTTTGAAAAACCAGGTAAGTCTTTACTAAAAGCCAATTCTCTAGCTTTTTGTAAATTTATTTGTTTACCCAAAAGAGCTGATGCTTCGTATTCTGCATTAAGTGAAGATTCTAAATCTAACATACCTCTTGCAGATTTAGCTATTGTATCAACATTTAATCCTAGTTCTCTTGCAGCAATTGCAGCTTCAAATAAATTTTCACCCGCCCCCTTTGTAAATGTAGCAATTACTTCAGATGAATTGGCAATATCTTTTAACACTGCTTGTGGAGCAACTCCTCTTTGTCTTGCCAACTGAGCCGTACTTTCAATTAAATTTTCAGCTTCTTCCTTAGTTAAATCAACCACTTGCATTAATGTACCATATAATTTTGTTGATTCATCAACTGATAAACCAGTTGCTTTTGCAGTATCTAAAATTTTAACAGATAATTCAGCTGCTTTATCTAATGAAATACCATACTCAGAAGCAAGTGCACTTGTAGTATTAAGAACATCTGCTTGACTAAGACCTAATTTAGTAGCCTCAACTGTGGAATCATGAAGATTTGTTTGAAAGTCTTTCCCCATCATATTTAAACTACCAAATTGCTGTCCAATTGCATCAACCATTCCAGCAAACTTCTTTGCCACAGTAGCCAATAAACCAAATATTCCTAATCCAATGGTTCGAACTTGGTTAATTCTTTCTTCTTGTTTTCTTAACTTTTCTGTAGCATCTTCTTCAGTTTCTTTTACCTCTACTAAGTCTGTAAATGTACCTGATAAATCATCATATACTTCACCTTTTTCAATACCTGCAGCAGTAAGTCTATTTTCTATATCTAATTCAGTTGCAACACCATCTCTTATATCGGTTGATATATCTAATAGTTTTCCCTCTTGCTCTACTGATAACTCTTTCTCTCGTGCAATTCCCGATACTCTTTTCGCAACATCTCTCGTATCTTTGGCTAATGTTATCTGTGCTTTTGATGCTTTTAATGTATTTGAAAAACTTAATGCACTTTGAACATTTCCTCTTAATAAATCACCAACCCTACTTGTAATTGTTTTTGAAATATTTTGTTCTGTTTTTAAAACATTATCTTCTAATTTTTTATAAGTTTTAGCATTTTTAACTTGTTGAGTAGAAGTTTTTATAATATCTTTTTCTAATTCTATTCGTTTCTCTCTTAATCCAAGTAATTCTTTTTCAACTTTAACTTTAAATTTTGCTCTATCTTTATATCTTTGATCATAACTTGATTCATCTTGCTCAATTGCATCAATTTTTGCATGAATAGCGTCAAGGTTTTCTCTTTTTTTATCTAAATTATCAGCCATTATTTGTCAAGTCCATACTTTTTATCTAATTCTTTAAGTCTATTTTGTAAATTATCATGAGCATCATTAAATCTTTTTACTGCATCTTTAACTTTTGGATCTTTCATCATCTTTTTTTCTTGTTTTGATAACTTTGGGCGATTAAAAAATTTCTTCAACGAATCAAAAAATCCCTCTGATAATATATTTTTTCTATCCAAATATGACATGAT
>CEPQ01016658.1_pt1 | contig 10667 bp, 6 predicted proteins | sample 530411 | NCBI WGS metagenome assembly CEPQ01 (sample SAMEA2620039, study PRJEB7988) | marine metagenome | isolation source: saline water (ENVO:00002010), including
TAACTTCATTATCTATCGCACTGAGTAGGCTATCCACCAGCGGTGGACTGTTCTTATCATAGATACCTTGTTTTGCATTTTCTAAAGCAGGGCTTTGGATACCAATAATCTCGGTGCTTGCCAGTGATGTAACCTGGTGAACTAGCCACTGCCTCACTTTGGGTATGAGTACATCAGCAATTATGGGTTTAGTGGCAAAGTCGTTCATTCCCGCTTCTAAACACTTCTCTTTTTCACCAAGCATAGCGTTTGCAGTCATTGCAATAATCGGCACATTTACATGCATCATCCCTGCTTTCCCCTCACGAATAGCGCGGGTAGCCTGGTAGCCATTCATGTTTGGCATTTGGCAATCCATTAATATACTGTGGATTTTGCGTCCTTTACTTTTACATTTTTGAAGAAAAGCAATCACTTCTTCCCCGTCTGCGCAGGTAAATAACTTAGACGGTAAACACTCCAATACACCTTTAGCTACCTCTCTATTAATCATGTTGTCGTCAACAATAAGAAGACGTGTGTCCTCTATAGAGAAAGGTGACGCACCTGCATCTTGTTCACTAGGAGTGTCAACTTCCTGTTTATCACATTCGCTTTTTGCCTTGGCATCTACTTTTATCCTGCCATCGGTTTGAACGGCATCTAAACCTTGTTTTAACGTAACAAACGTAGAGCGAAACAAGGGCTTGGGTAAATACAATGGGGTGAAATGCGTAAACTCATAAGGTGCCCCCTCTAGCTTTTGAAGAATAAATACCATAGGCATGGTGCTAATATCGTTACCCCTAGCGTGGCGCTGCCAAATCTTGTCAATTTCACCAATTAATGCGCTCGATTAAATCGAAAAACTGATGGTTGATATCCAGTTTCCCAGCCTCTATTTTTGACAGGTCAAGTACATCATTTATCAGCACGCTTAAGTTATTACAGCTAATCTCCATCATGGAAACCAGTTGCTCCGCTTTTTCATTAAGCGGTTGCCGCTTCAATAATGCAAGAGAACCAACCACACCGTTTAGAGGGGTGCGCATTTCATGACTGATGTTGGATATAAAGGAGCTCTTCACCTTACTGGCCTTACGAGCCTCTTGCGTTGCTTCTACCAGCTCTTTTGTTCTGCTCACCACTTTTTCTTCAAGCTTTAGGTTTACTCGTTCTATGGCATCCTTCGCCTTATGTTCGTCTGTAACATCGCGGATGACGACGGCAACACCAGAGAACTGTGACTGCTCGCCCCATATTGTTGACGCAGTTATCAATAATGAATGTTCATATTTTTCATCATCAACGTAAGGCTTAGTAAAGGTGACTTGTTTGCCTCCTTTAGCAAGTACATCTTCAAGCCCTAGCAAAGACAATGGCTTAAAAGACGAATAGTGTTGGTTAATGATTACCTGAGAAGGGATGCCAAAAAGTGACTCGGCAGCTTTATTCCAGCTTTTCACTATGCCCATTGAGTCGACACTAAATATAGCGTCCTTTGAAATATCAACAATAGCGACGGACTCACCGCGCACTTTGGCCAGTTCAATATTCTTATTATTGCTGCGATACACAAACAGCAAAATGCTTATGAAAATAATTGAAACGATACCAATTACACTATAAACACTTAAACGTTTTTCGTTTATTAACGCGCTGACTTGGTTTTGAGGTAGCAGTATGTGAAGGTAAAAAGGCGTGTGATGATGTCTTGCTCCTATAGCAAACGCCCGAGAAACCGCGAATTGCAGACCCTGCGGTTCACTTTGAGGCATTATTTTCGAGCGCCCAATACTTTGTGTTACTGAGAACTCGCTCTGCCAAGTTACTGCGGGATTTAGGTCTTTAGAAAACGATTTTTGACTGTCAGGGTGTAACACGAAATATCCATCTTGGTCAGTGACATAAAGTGCCTGACTTCCCATTAATGCTTTAATCATTTGGGAGAGCAAATACTGCGCATTGACGTTCATAATAATGAACCCGTAGCGCTCTCCCTCATCGCTAAGAATTGGTAAGGATAAACGAATCACACTTTTATAAGGGTACTCAAGCTTGCCATGTTCCCGATTCAAATTGATATCAGATATATAAAACTCGTTCTTGTCACTTTTTACACTTTCAATGAAGTAATCGCGAGACGCTTTTGCCTGCAAATCAGCGTCGCGAGCAATTAAAACGCTCCCCCCCTTGCGCTCAACCCTTATAAATTCGGCCCCCTCTTTATCGGCCTTTATTACTCTTAACTGGTCTATTTCCTGGTTATTTTCGATAAAGGCAACAAAGATAGTTTCTAGGCGATGCTTCCATTGAACAAGAGTAGTGCCGTCTTTAGGGTCTACATTGCTATTCTGAGTTGCACGAACAATACCGCTTATCGGAGGTGTTTGATGCAAAAAATTTAGCGCATTGAGATATTTTACAACCTGCGTTTCTGCTACGTTTTCTGCATTCAACGCACTTTTCTCTAGCGTCTGAAAAGCTTGGCTTTCAGCCGTTGCTTTAATGTTGCTCTCAAACAGACTAACGACCAGCACAATTAGCGTCGCAGCGAGCGCGATGGCTACCGCAAACGTGCTTTTCGCTTCATTAAAAGCAGGTTTTGATGGTAGGAACGACAAGCAGGTAATTTCCGTATAACTTGTAATAACTCAAAGCTAGTAAGGGTTTTCTTGTTACGCAAGTTGACGGAGTAAAAATCACTGAAGGCGCCGAAAGTCGGAGCACTTACAGCACAAAAGCCAAATTTATATATTCTGCTTTAAACCTTTGGTATATAAAATCAACAGCATTTGGTATTCAATTTCTTGCGGTGTACACTGCGTGCAATATTTTTTTGATAAGCACAGGTGGTTATGCACGCACCTACATTTTTGTGGTACGACTTCGAAACATTTGGCACAAGCCCACAAAAAGATCTTCCTTGCCAGTTTGCCGCGGTAAGAACGGATATGGATTTAAATGTTGTGGGCAAGTCCATCAATATTATGAGCGCCATTGCCAATGATTACCTTCCTCATCCAGAAGCCTGTTTGGTGACGGGCATAACACCTCAGCAAACGATAAGGGATGGATCGAATGAGGCTGATTTTGCTGCGCGAATTTACCGAGAAATGTCGACCCCAAATACCTGTAGTGTAGGGTTTAATAGTATTCGATTTGATGACGAAGTGTCGCGCTACTTATTTTACCGTAACTTTTACGATCCCTACTCACGAGAATGGCGCAATGGGAATAGCCGTTGGGATATAATTGATGTAGCAAGAGCATGTTATGCATTAAGACCTGATGGGATCAATTGGCCGCAGCGAGAAGATGGCACGCCTAGCTTCAAACTTGAGTCGCTTACCGAAGCAAATAATATTGGCCACGAAAACGCGCACGACGCGCTAAGCGATGTTTACGCAACTATATCACTTGCCAAATTGATAAAAGAGAAGCAACCCCGTTTATTTGAGTACGCGCTTTCACTTCGCAATAAACACACGGTAATGCAGCAAATTGACTTGAGCAAACCCTCTGTACTTCTGCATATATCGTCGAAATTACCGGCATCACAGGGTTGCTGTACCTGGGTGATGCCCATCGCAAAGCATCCTACCAATTCAAATGCCATCATTGCCATAGATTTGTCGCATGATATCGACAGCTTAATAAACGACTCAGCCGAAGACATTGGTCAGGCGCTATATGCGCCAGCAGATACATACTCTGACGCAAAAGAGCGACCTGGACTGAAACTTATCCATATCAATCGCTCGCCTTTCATCACAACGGCTAAAGCCATGACGGAAGAAAACGCTGTCAGATTAGGGCTTGACCGTGAACATTGCCTTAATAATTACAAGACGCTTGCAAGCAAACCTGAGCTCGTAGCTAAGCTTGTTGAGGTATACAACAAAGAAGTCAGCAGTCCAGAACCTGATGTAGATCATGCTCTATATAGTGGTGGTTTCTTGAATGACGAGGATAGACGTTGGTGCGAGAGTGTTATCAATGCAAAGCCTGATGACCTTGCAACGCTTAGCGAAAACACTCAGCACGAGGGATTGCGCAAACAGCTGTTTAGGTATCGGGCACGAAACTTTCCAAATACGCTTACCGCAGATGAAATGACTAAATGGCAGTATCACCGCCAAGCACGGCTAACAGATCAAGCGTTTGGTGGCTCGATTACCTTAGAAAGCTACATGATGAGGCTTGAGTCTTTGGCGCACGAACACAGCGATAATCCTGACAAGCAGGCTATATTACGAGCGCTCTATCAATATGCTAAAAACCTTTGACGGAGATTTTATAACATCATAAATTAAACCTGCTTGGACAAAGGCGGTAAAGGATAAAACCTAGTCAAGGAATTGGTAAACTCCGCCGATAAGAACAATACACGTGCGCAAGGGAATAAGATGTCATGAACGGCGTAACAATAAGTTTCGATAAATCAAGAACCTACATCAACATCATGCTAAATCCTTCTGAGTTTACGTCAGAGGTTGACAGTCGTGAAGTTAGGCAGCAGTTAGAAAGCGGTGAAACTAAGCGTCTTTATGTGTCAGAGAAATCGCTCAAATCTGCCTGCGACACGGCGAACCATTACTTTAAAACGGGTGATGGTACCGTGGTTCAGGAACGTATAGGCGAACGAAAAAATGCAGAAGTTGAATTTCGTTTGCCTGAAGATGGCATGGTGGCAAATTTAGTGCTTACCACGCCATACGGCGGTAAGCTCCCTTCCCTCGCAACAGTAAAGTCGTTAGCCGTTAAAAATAGAGTTGTTCGCGGTGTCAGCACTAAAAAAATAGAAGCAATGCTGAAAGCAGCTAGAAATGCAGCGCCCGGTACAGTTTTAGAAGAAACCATTGCCAAAGGCCTTCCCGCTAGAAATGGCAAAAATTCTAAATTTGTTCCACTTGTCCCCAACGCGCTAGAACGCGTGCTTAGGCCACAAACCAATGAAGGCGAGCGGGTTGATATGCGTAACTTAGGCGAAGTCATTTGCGTGAAGGTAAACACGCCTGTTCTGCGCCGTACACCGCCGACAAAGGGCCGTACAGGCTTTGACGTGAAAGGAAACACTATTCCTGCTGTTCAAGGAGAATGGATAGATTTCAAAATGGGGACAGGAACGGTAGTGTCTGACAGTGACGCAAACCTATTAATGTCGTCAATTTCAGGAATGCCGAAATACCGCGATCAAGTTATGAATATTGATGACACCTTTACCTGTAACGGCGTAAACGTAGGTACAGGGCACGTAAACTATGAGGGTGCTGTATTAGTCAATGGCGATGTTACCGAAAAAATGCAAATCAAAGCAGCGGGTGATGTCACAATAAACGGCTTTGTTGAATCGGCTTATATTGAATCTGGTGGCGATATCATTATCACTGAAGGCGCCATGGGAAAGGTGAATGATAAGCAAGGTGATTTTCAGTGCAGATTAGTGGCAGCGGGAAGTATTCACGTTCAGCATGGGCAAGGTATCGATATCCAGTGCTCTGGTGATATTACTGTCGGAAGACAACTTGCCTACAGCCGCCTGCGCTGCGGCGGAGCGGTAATTGTGGGGCAAATTGATAAGCCTATGGGGAATCTGTTTGCTTGTGACATTATAAGCCAAGACCGTATTGAAGCGGGAACCCTAGGCGCCGTCTCCGGCAGTACTTTAAAAGTTGATTTCAGCCCTGGTTTTAATCAGTTGTTAGAGCGAAAAGACTCGCTTGACGAACTATTAAGACAAATTCGCGAAAACAACTTAAAACACAAAGAGAAGATTGATTTAATTCAAGCCAAAAAAATACCTAAAGAGCTGCAGCGTAAAGCCGCTGAAGCCCTTGAGCTTTTTAACAACGAAAGTGCATTACTTGAGTGGTTAGAAAACAAAGCAAATGATGTAAAAGCAGCGAAAGAGCACTATCAAGCAGATATCAAGCTTATTGCTAATAAAAGGCTCTACCCTGGTGTTTCTGCCAAGTTAAATAACAGAAACTGGCGTTCTGAAAGGGAATATGACCGCGCTAAAATTCATTACGACTCTCACCAGTGGCATTATGAGCCAATCATTTAGTTAGCGCTTAGCTTTAATTGAACCTTTTAAAGCTAAGCTCCTTTCGATTTTAATCAAGTCGTTTAATTCTTATTCTCTACTGAGCAATGCTCACGTTACCATAGCCTTGTCGCTTAGATTGATATACGGCTTTAATGGTGCGCTCCAGCCAATCGGGAAACTCTTCTGCGTCTCGCAATTCAGACATACCAATAGCAACATTGAATTTATCCCCTAAAAGGAAGTGCGCAATTAGGCATTCAAGTAGCCTGTCTGCAAGGATTTTTGCTGAATCTAATTGGGTCTGAGGGCAAAGCACCACAAACTGCTCCCCATTGAATCGAGATACAACGTCTACCTCTCGTACCGTATTAAGGCAGTTGTGGGCTACCGCTTTTAACGCTTCTTCTCGAATAGACGGATCGTGCTTATATAAACCTTCATCAACAGGCGTTAAATCGATAGCGATTAAGGTTGCAGTAGTATGGAAACGATGGAAACGTGAAATCTCTTCTTCCGCACGTTGGATCATATGATTGCGATTGTACAACCCAGTAACATTGTCGTGTGCCGAAAGAAAACCTAATGTTTTGTTTTTTTCCAGCAAATTAGCTTGGAGCGCGCTTATCTCCTCATTCTTTTGCTGAATTATGCGCTTGTACCCACCAACATGACGGTTTCTCGAAATAAGCCAAAGCAGCCCCATCAATACAATGATAGAGCTCAATATCATTACAGTATAATTGCGACTGTACCGAATTTGCACATTATTCCATTGTTTATAAATTTCTACTTTTCGCGTCTCTGGAATGCGTTCTATTGCGGTGTTTAATTTGTCTACCAAGTAGCTGTAAGACTTGTTGATACCGAATGCTAGAGAGTCAAAAGGCTCTGCGTAACCTACGATGTCCAAATCTTCGAGTTCAAGATTGTTAATGTGCATATTCACGCTCATTAAAGAGCCTACCATCACATCAAATTCACCGTTTGCTAGTTGCTTTAACCCCTCTTCTTCAGAAGGGATGAGCTTTAGTCGCAGACCAGGATAATAGCGCGAAATATACTCGACCTGACGATATCCCTGCACTATCCCAACTGTGCGGTTACCAATGCCGGAATAACCTTGTAACATTGGCATACCTGCACGGGCAACAAGCACGTTGGGCGCTTCAAAATACGGCATACTGAAATCTAAAAACTGCTTGCGGTAGTCGGACGTGTTCAACATAGGAATAACTTGGCATTTGCCTTGTTGAACAAATTCTAAGCTTTCCTGCCAGCTTTGTGTTGGGACGAGCTTAAACTTAAGGTCAGCAAGTTCAGCGATAAGCTGCATATATTGGGCTGAAATACCAACGTGAATGCCATTTCTAATCGCTTCATAAGGCGCCCAGTTAGGGTCGATACAATAGGTTACTTCACTTGCTTTTTGAGAGGCTGATGGTTGCTGGGATTCCGACTGTGAAAGCGTACTAAAGAAAGTGGTTACCAGTAACAGCACTGTGCTGAGCAGGTTTTTTCTTATTTTTTTCAACTGCACACCCAAAAATTTTAAATAGATCAACAACAAATCAACCGCGGAGTATTAAGGGTAAATTCAAAAAATGCAATAAATTCGCTTATTACATCATTCTTTGACTACGTAACACTCTGTCGCTGCTTGAATATAGCCTGATCATATCGTTTTTCTTTTATAATTGCTGCCAGTGACATAACGGCTTTTTCAATATCAGCAAAACTCAAATACAACGGCGCAAAGCCAATGCGAAGAATATTAGGTGCACGAAAATCGGCAATAACACCTTGTGCAATCCATGCTTGGCAAATGGCATAGGCATCCTCATGTGCAAAGGCAATTTGGCTTCCTCTGTTATCCAGCGGCGGGCTTACAACTTTGAGTTCCTCTAGAAGACTCGCCCTTTTAGCCTCAACTATGAAAAATGCCTGTAATTTTTTCGACTTTTCGTCGATAGCCTTCAGTGACACATCATCGAACACATCAAGTGCTGCATCTAAGATGCTCATTCCGATAATACCCGGCGTTCCGCACAGGTTTTGTTTAACAGAGGTATCGGGGGTGTAATCGGGAGAAAAAGAAAATGGCGAGTTGTGCCCCATCCAACCAGATAACGGCTGTTTGTACCTAGCCTGATGGCGACGAGCAACATAAATGAAAGCTGGCGCACCAGGGCCGCCATTTAAGTACTTATAGGTGCAACCTACAGCAAAGTCTACGTTACAATCATCTAGGTACACAGGGAATGCCCCAGCACTATGGGCCAAATCCCACAGCGTCAGAATTCCCTTACTTTGCGCCTGCTCAGTAATAGCTTTCATATCAAGCTTAAAGCCACTTCTAAAATTGACTTGGGTTAACATTAGTACCGCAATATCGTCGGTCAGCTGAGTGCTAATATTACTTTCATCCACATATCGAATACTGTAATCATCGCCCAATAAATCCAGCAAACCTTGCACCATATAAATATCGGTGGGGAAATTATCCCTTGTTGTCGCGATCACTTTTCTTTCGGGGTGCATTTTCAATGCAGCGCTAAGTACCTTGAAAAGGTTAATCGAAATCGAGTCGCAACATATCACTTGCCCTTGTTTCGCACCGACGAGCGTACCTATTTTGTCACCCACCTGTTGCGGTAATGATATCCACTGATGTTTATTCCAGCTTGTAATAAGACTTTCACCCCACTGCATTTTGACCACCTCACTTGCCCGCTTTTCTGCGTTTTTTGGCAATGGTCCTAGTGAATTACCGTCAAGATAGATTGTATTTTTTGGCAGTAAAAAGGCGTCCGCTTTACAAGAAAGTGGATCTTTTTCATCAAGTTGCTTGGCAGTAAAAACCTTATTTATCATGTTTACCTAAAACCTCAAGTAAAGCATCAAAGGATGATGAGTCGGGGTGGAGCCAGTCGAAATGCCCACCGTTTGTTATTATTCTATTTTTTGCGCCGGACATTGTAGCGTGGTGTTCGGGAACAATGCTATCTTCGTTACCTTGCAGTAAGGTAACGGAAGGTTGAATATCAGTAGCTACTGGCGTGGCCAGTTGGTACTCGTGTTCCTTTTCAGAGGGTAAGCCCTGCATAAATTGAGGCGTAGCGGTCTGACAGCTATTTTCTCCAAGTGCATAACTTTGCACATTTGTGATAGCGGCAAGCCCTATCACCTGCTTGATGTTTTTGCCTAAATCACTGCGCGAAAGTTGCTGTGCAGCAAGCAAGGCAAGATGGCCACCCGCTGAGTGACCTACCACAAAAATATTGCGGTAATCATCTGCCGTAACTATTTTTTCTAGCGATGCTTTCACTGCTTCTGTTACATCATTCAGGCTACCAGGCCAGCCACCACCCTCATCGCCGACACGCCGATACTCTATTGCAAAGACACCCACCCCTAACTCCGCCAACGCGTTATAAAATCCTTTAGCATGGTCGTATCCGTATGCATTTAGCCAGCATCCACCATGCACAAAAATTATGGCGTCCCCAGCAACCCTACTCTGAACACCATTGCGGCCATGCCACACATACACTGTCTGAAGCGGGTCTTCGCCATAACTGAACTGAGAATCATGCTCCCTCATTGGCAAGACACCCAAGGCAGAATACGGAACCTGAGTCAGGAAGTGCGAGTTTGCATTCGAGTCTGGGTTTGGATGGATATTGGCGTGGGTGTCATTCGAAGAAACATTCAAGGGCGACTTCCGTTGATTAATGTGGGTGTCTTTGTAATTTAAGCTTGTTTGAGAGACATCCATCGCAGAAGAAGCAGCGACGTTAGCGTGAGTAATCGGCGTTGAGTCTGAATGAGTGTCATTCGAATCATCATTCGAACTAGAGCTCAGTTTATTGATGTGGGTGTCTTTGTAACTTAAATTGATATCCACTTTCTGTATTGGCATCGCGTGAGTATAAGTTACAGGTGCAAAAATAATGAGCACCGTTAAAATGGCTGTACGGACTGGGTTGAGAGGGAATTTCATATTTGTCGATTTTATTTTTATTGAACCACAGAGTACCAGCGATGTGATGGTACTCCATGATTAATTTTTTGACATATTTACGCTCGTTTCAGCCTATAGCATTTCAATTGCAAGCGCTACGCCTTCACCACCACCAATACATAAAGATGCGATACCTTTGCGACCACCGCGTTGCTTAAGCGCGTGAAGTAGTGTTACCAAAATGCGTGCACCAGAGGCTCCAATTGGGTGACCCAACGCACAAGCGCCGCCTTTTACGTTTACTTTACTTTCATCTAGTCCAAGCTTCTTGACAGCCAACATGGTTACCATGGCAAATGCTTCGTTAATTTCGAAAAGATCGACTTCTTCTTTCGTCCAACCTGCTTTATCCAGCACTTTTTCCATAGCGCCAACAGGCGCAACGGTGAAGTTTTCAGGTTCAATAGAATTTGTAGCGTGAGCAACCACGCGCGCAAGCGGTGCTAGACCAAGTTCATTTGCTTTGCTTTCGCTCATTACAACCAGTGCCGCTGCACCATCAGAGATTGAGCTTGAGTTAGCAGCCGTGACTGTACCGTCTTTTTTGAAAGCCGGTCTTAGTGTTGGAATTTTTTCTGGGCGAGCGGAACCTGGGCCTTCATCGGTATCAACAAC
>CEPQ01039920.1_pt1 | contig 10656 bp, 9 predicted proteins | sample 530411 | NCBI WGS metagenome assembly CEPQ01 (sample SAMEA2620039, study PRJEB7988) | marine metagenome | isolation source: saline water (ENVO:00002010), including
CCCGCGACGTAACGGATCAGCGGCAGGTCGATAACTTCGAACGACGCAATCTTGAACGCAGGCGCGCCGAGTTCGTCGAGCAGGTCGGCGGCAGTGTTGTCGAAGGGGCTGGAGAACATCGTGATACCGCGTTTCTTGGCATGGGCAAACAGGGTCTCGTGCCAGTCCCATGGGGTATATGCCTGCTGGTAGAGGTCATAGAGCGTCCGACCATCCCACAAGCCGCCCTTGATCTGAAAATCGGGTGCGTCGCTGTCGATGGTCAGGGTGTCAGCCGTGTAGGTCTGAATCTTCAGCGCATCCGCACCGGCATCGACAGCTGCGTCGATGATCTTCAGCGCCTGATCGAGGTCGCCGTTATGGTTCGCCGACAACTCGGCGATGACATAAGGCGGCTGGTCGCGCCCAATTTGGCGTCCATCAATCGTGACACAGGGGTTCATCGTTCGTACTCCATTTTCTCAGTTCGCCCAGGAAAGAGGCTATCGACCGTGTCCTTCCCCTGGAGTTGGCTGTCTCTTAGGACCGGCTGGGCCGTTTCTTGAGGCGAATCTCAAAAATCTCGCCATGCAATCGGAAGAAAGCAGGGTACCGGTCGGGGTCGCTAACACGGATCGCATCAAATTGACTGGAAATCGACTCATTGGGGTCGATCTCACTGTCCTTTGGCGTCCTGCGCGGCCAATAGCTCGACACGCGATCATCCTGAACCCGCGGCTGTTCGCCGGCTTCTATCATGTCGCAGACCTTGGCCATCAATTCGAGCGTCGCGCCGAAGAGACGCTCGTTGATCTCGTCGCACAGCGCAGTCTTGGGAATTTCGATGCGAGTTTTTGCCCAGATGGCTCCACTATCGACCGGTTCCTCCGCATCAAGCGCCGAGACGACGATTGCGTCGCCGCCGCGGAGGATGGTCCAGACATGCGGGCTCCAACCTCGACCCTCAGGAAGATCGCTCGCGTGCACGACTACAGTGTTCTGAAACCGCGCACGAGTATCCGGCCCTATTAACTCGGATACGGAAATCAGGAACAACAGGTCGCCCGATTGGATTTGCGACTTGTCGTGAACAAGGTTCACGGTTTCTTGGGCCGAACGTCCATCGATCCACCGGCGCAGCCACTCATTCACCGGGTGATCTGGCGAGGAACAGAAAATTGTGATCTTCAAGCCCATGCAGGCTCCTCTAGGACTTGCGCGACAAACTCAGCACCGTTCCCGGCGCACAGATTAGCCGACGCGCGACTGATTCGGGCGTTGACGTCCGGGGAAATCAATCGTCCAAGGGCGGCGATCAGGCGTTCCCTGAAGTCGGACGCGAAGAACGGCCCAGTGCCGAGCGCGGCGCCGGCGTCTTCCATGGCGACCACGGCCCCGGCCTGGTTTGTGGCGGTTTCCACGATGATCGTGGGCAGGCCGAGGCAGCAGCGCTCCCAAGTGGTGCTACCCCCCGCGCCTATGGCCAGGTCGGCGTCTGTCATCAGGGCGGCCATCTCGCGCACATCGACCAGCACCTCGGTCGGCCAAGGCATGTCCGCGGCCAGCGCGCGCACGCGCTCCAGCGCCGGGGCGCGGCTGCCCATGACGACGCTGATCCGCAGCGCCTCGGCCAAGTCGGCGTCCTTAAGCGCACGGAGCACCTGCGAGGTAGCGTCGATCGCATCAGTACCGCCCATACTAACCATCAGATGCGCCATCTGTGGCGTCTGACGACGGGTCAGCGACCTCTCCCGTTGTGCGGCGAATTCGGGCCGCAACAAGGCAAAGCGCGGTCCGGTTAAGATACGACAGTCATCGGGCACCAGCCCTTCGTAGTCTTTCGCCTCCCGGCCGAAGTTCTGGTCGAGCAAAAGCGCCGCGGCGTGCGGACGGTCGGCGAGGTCGTCTATGACCATAATCCGACCGACGCAATTACTAAGCCCCTGCTGCCAGCGTGCGTCAAAGGCATAGTGGTCGACGATCAGCCAATCGGATTCCGCAATGACAGCGCGGGATTCGGCCAAGTCTTGCTCCCACGACACCCCGGCCCACGCCGCATGATCGGGAGGCGAGGCTGGAGCAGGGCCATCGGGCAGGGACAAAAGTGACAGTTCGAAACCCATTTGGGCGATCAGATCCGCGCGATGCCCCTGATGAGCGCGCGTTACGAAATGGCAGACCGCACCCCGCTTGCGCAACTCTTGCGCGAGCGTGAGACATCGCATTATGTGACCATTGCCAATCACGACGGATGCATCAGCGCGAAAATATACTTTCATGTGGGACCGCGGTTGATCATGGCCTGCATCATCAATTCCGCGCGGTGCCAATCCTCCTCGGTATCGATGTCTTGGACACGATGTCGTGGAATCTGGACCGCCTGAACACCATGGCTGAATAAACCCAAGCCACTGCTCCATACGCCTGCGCGGCCCCAGTAGAATTGGCCCGCGTCATGCCAAGCTTCTTCAAGGTCTTGCGATCTGACGTGCATTTTCGAAGGATCGAACATCTCCACCCCAAGTGATGGATCGTAGCGCAGCGCCCGTTGAATGGGAAAAGCATAGGTCGTCACACCGATCACGTAGGACGCATCCGAACCGCCTAGAAGTTCCAAGCCAGAGAAAAGGTCAGTTGCGGCAACAAACGGCGCAGTTGCGTAAAGACAACATATTGGTGTCCTGTCGTTCAGCGACGAATACTTTTCACCCAACTGTTTGATTGCGTCGACTATGACCGGAACGGTCGGTGTTTGGTCGTCTGCGAGTTCTGCGCTACGCCGAAAAGGCACCTCGGCACCATTCTCTTTAGCGATGTGCGCAATCTCGTCGTCGTCTGTCGAAACCACAACCGTGTCAAAGCACCCGCTTCGCAAAGCGGCATCAATTGACCAAGCGATCATTGGTTTACCACAAAACTCACGAACATTTTTTCTGGCTATGCGCTTTGATCCACCACGGGCAGGTATTACGCAAAAGCTCATCCTATCACCTCAGTGACAGCCGCAACCACGGTCGCCTGCATCTCGTCGGTCAGGTCTGGATACATCGGGACCGAGATCGCGCGCGCATAATAGTTCTCCGAGGCCGGGAAGTCACCGGGACCGAAGCCGAACTGGCGATAGTAGGGCTGCAAATGCACAGGAATGTAGTGCAGGTTTACGCCGATCCCGTTGGCTCGAAGTTCCTCGAATGCCTGCCGGTGACGCGACTGGTCGTGCAGACGGATCACATAGAGGTGCCAAGACGATTCAGCTCCCGGCAACCGGCCTGGCACGTCGAGCGCAACATCGGCAAGCGCCGCATCATAGGCGTCCGCAATTTCGCGGCGGCGTGCGACGAACTTGTCCAGCCTTGTCAACTGGCACAAGCCCAAGGCTGCCTGAATGTCGGTCATTCGGTAGTTCAACCCCAGCTCAAGTTGTTGATAGTACCAAGGCCCCTCGGACTCGTCCACCATCAGCTTTTGGTCGCGGGTGATGCCGTGACTGCGCAGGCGCTCCATGCGCTCGGCAAGGTTGGCGTCATTGGTGAGCGCCGCACCCCCTTCGCCCGCGGTGATGATCTTGACCGGGTGGAAACTGAATACCGTGATATCGGCATGGGCTCCGGCACCGACGGGCTGGCCGAGATAGCTTGCACCGATCGCATGACTGGCATCCTCGATTATGCGAATATCATAAGCACGCGCGAGTTCTGCGATACGCTCCATTCGAGGCGATTGCCCGCCCATATGCACGGCGACAATGACCTTCGGAAGCGTCCCATCCTGTTCGGCCTGCTTCAGTTTTTGCTCAAGAGCGTCGGAACACATGTTGAAGGTCTGCGGGTTGATGTCTACGAAGTCGATCGTCGCCCCGCAATAACGACCACAATTGGCTGAGGCGACAAAGGTGATCGGCGTCGTCCACAAACGGTCGCCGGGCCCAAGATCAAGCGCTAGGCATGCCACGTGTAACGCCGCAGTGGCGTTACTCATCGCAATTGCGTGTTTTGCCCCCGCCTTGGTCGCAAGTGCCTGTTCAAAAGATGTCACAGCAGGTCCCTGAGTCAGGAAATCCGACTTCAAAACTTCGACGACGGCGTCAATATCAGCCTGCGAGATACTCTGGCGACCATAGGGTATCATTAGATTATACCAATCTTTGAACGGTTCTCTTCGACCCACTTTGTTAGGGTCTGTGGCTCCATCCAATCCTTGTTCAATTCGCTCGTGTAGACGAAATCAGTGGGAACCAGCTTACCGTCCTTGATCCGGCAGGAGTCACTCGCCCAGTCGTTGATCGCAGGTAGGATCTTGAAATGCTCGTCATATTCATAGGTGAACGGAGCATCCTCTAGACCGATCATCTGTTCGTGGAGCTTCTCACCGGGACGGACTCCCACGACCTCATGCTCGGCCTCAGGCGCGACGACGCGCATGATATCCATAATATTCATCGACGGAATTTTCTTAACGTAAACCTCACCGCCGACCATGTCCGAAAACGCATGCCACACAAGGTCTACGCCTTGCTCCAACGAGATCATGAAACGGGTCATGCGCGGATCGGTGATTGGCAGCACCCCCTTGTCCTTAATTGATAGGAAGAACGGGATAACGGACCCGCGCGACCCCATGACGTTGCCGTAGCGCACAACCGAGAAGCTTGTACCATGCTCGCCGGCATATGCGTTCCCGGCTACGAACAATTTGTCTGACGCCAGCTTAGATGCCCCGTAAAGGTTGATCGGACTCGACGCCTTGTCGGTCGACAGTGCAACGACCTTCTTGACCCCTTTGTCGATCGCAGCATCGATGACGTTCATGGCCCCGGTAACATTGGTCTTGATGCACTCGAAGGGGTTGTACTCGGCGGTAGGCACGATCTTGGTCGCCGCGGCGTGAACGACATAGTCGACACCGTCGAAAGCGCGGTAGAGCCGCTCGCGGTCGCGCACGTCACCGACAAAAAACCGGACGCGGGGATCATTCTCGAACTTCCTGGCCATATCCCATTGTTTCATCTCATCCCGTGACAGAATGATGATTTTCTTGGGGTTGTATTTCGCAAGCGTCATCGGAACAAAGGCGTTGCCAAATGATCCTGTTCCTCCCGTCACGAGAATGGTGGCGTTTTCCAACATTTTTCTGTTTCCTATTCTATTGCGATGCCGTCTTTGCTCTAGCGGCGCCAGATCCCTCGTGTGTCTACAATCATATTAGTGGGGGGCGTCGCAGCCCTGAACGGTGCGTGGTCAACAAGTGCGACGTGAATGTCAGCCTGCTGCAGGGCGTTATCGTAGCCCGTCAGGAAAATTCCATCGCTAAGAAGTTGTTGCGTTTCGGTAACATTCGGCTCCACCGCCAGCACCCGTCCGGGATGGCTCGAAGCCAGCGCCCGTGTAATTGCTAACGCGGGGCTCTCACGCATGTCGTCGATATCAGGTTTGAAGGCAAGGCCGTAGATTGCTAAAGTTACGTCAGCTGCAGTTTTGCCAGCGTTTTTCATCAGATGTGCGCCAATCGCTGCTTGGACTTGGTCAAGCACCCATTTGGGCTTGCTATCGTTGACTTCGCGGGCGGTGCGGATCAGTCGCGCTTGCTCTGGTGCTGACGCGACAATGAACCAAGGATCGACCGCGATGCAGTGGCCACCCACGCCGGGACCAGGCTGCAGGATGTTCACACGAGGATGCCGGTTCGCAAGTGAGATCAGTTCCCAAACATCAATGCCAAGTTGGTCACAGATCAGAGACAGTTCGTTCGCAAAGGCGATGTTCACGTCGCGGAAACTGTTCTCGGTCAGCTTGGCCATCTCCGCGACACGCGGTCCCGAGGCAATGACGCATTCGGCGGTAACGAAGGTCTTATAAAGTGCTGCGGCGCGTTTTGAGCATTTCGGCGTCATGCCGCCGATCACACGGTCGTTGGCTATCAGTTCCTGCATCACCTTGCCGGGCAGAACCCGCTCGGGGCAATGAGCAACGTGGATGTCGGAGGCTTCGCCAGCGTCTTGGGGAAAGCTAAGGTCGGGCCGCGCTTCGGCTAGCCAACCGGCCATAGTTTCGGTCGCCCCTATAGGTGATGTGCTTTCGAGTATCACCAAATTGTCCTTCTCCAGAACTGGAGCCACTGCCTTGGCTGCCGCTTCAATGTAGGAGAGGTCTGGTGTATGATCTTGCCCCTTAAACGGGGTCGGTACCGCAATCAGAAATGCCTGAGCCGGTTCAGGTTTGGTGGTTGCCCGCAAGTAGCCTTCATTGACGGCGGCATGGACGACCATATCGAGATCTGGCTCAACTATGTGGATTTCACCTCGGTTGATCGTGTCCACAGCAGTTTGGTTCACGTCAACGCCGACAACTTCGATTTTCCGCGATGCAAACATCGCAGCCGTGGGTAGGCCAATATAGCCTAAGCCGATTATAGAGATTTTCTTGATCTGAGTTTCCATCTTGGCCCTGGGTTATTGTGTCGTTGAGAATCTAAGGATTGTCTCTCGAATGCGATCAGCGGCGAAGCCATCGCCATACGGATTGTGAGCGCGCGACATCGTTTCGTACGCGCCCTTATCATCGAGCAGACCATTCACCTCCCGTACAATAAGCTCGCTATCGGTTCCAACAAGGCGCACTGTCCCTGCATCGACCGCCTCTGGCCGCTCTGTTGTATCCCGCATAACAAGCACCGGCTTGCCTAGAGAAGGAGCTTCCTCCTGGACGCCGCCTGAGTCGGTCAAGATAACATCCGCCCTGCGCATAAGATGCACAAAGGGGAGGTAGTCCTGTGGCGGGATCAACTTCACCTGCTCAAGCGAACCAAGCCGCTCTTCAACTGGCCCTTTTACATTAGGGTTTAGGTGAACCGGATAAATGATTTGCACGTCCTCCCGGCTGGCGAGCTGCACGAGGGCATCACAAATCCTCTGAAAGCCATCGCCAAAACTCTCCCTCCTGTGGCCGGTTACGAGAATGAGCCGTTTTGAAGGGTCGATGCCAAATTCTTCGTCAAACGCACTGCTTGCGCTGGAATTAGCCTTAAGCTTTTCCACCACCTCTAGGAGCGCATCAATCACAGTGTTGCCTGTCACAAACACTTGATGGTCCGGCACATTTTCGGATAGCAAGTTTTCTTGCGATTGGGGAGTTGGAGCGAAGTGCAAGCGCGTAATTGCGCCCGCGATCTTGCGGTTGATCTCTTCAGGCCAAGGTGAGTAAATGTTTCCGGTCCTCAGGCCTGCCTCGACATGGCCGACCGGGATACGCTGATAATAGGACGCCAGAGACGCGGAAAGGGTGGTTGTCGTGTCCCCATGCACCAGAACTAGATCGGGTGAGGCCTTTGATAAGACCTCCTTTAGTCCGAGCAGTGCGCCGCTGGTAATCTCAAATAGGCCCTGACCAGGCTTCATCAAATCCAGATCATAGTCTGGCACGATCTCAAACAGACCCAAAACCTGGTCAAGCATTTCGCGGTGCTGCGCTGTAACACAAACACTCGCATCAATCTCTGGCGCAGCCTTTAGTGCCTTAACAACAGGCGCCATTTTTATGGCTTCTGGCCGCGTGCCAAATACTAGCAAAACCTTGAACTTATTGCTCATTCAAACTCACTCTAATGTCACCAACTTGGTAAAGGTTACGCGGCTCGTCGACGTCAGCGCCTTTGATCACGGCCACATGATAGGCCAGCAAGGAACCCGCGATTGTGCTGGAGCAGCTCATCGGAGAGCTTAGCGCCCGGTGCAAGGATGAAGGCTGCATTCGGAAACATGTCGACCCCTTAGAAAGAGATAAAGTCAGATCAGCTACGGACCCCTAGTCAATTTTTTTGGAATAGGGGAGAAATTGGCGGCGAACGAGCGCGGATGGGTGCCTATCGATATGATGGGCCAATCAATACGCTCTTCAATCCCGCGTTCAATTTTAAGGGTTGTGCCTTAACGAGCCGAGTCTGCTACGGCTAGATGCAGCTATCTGTGATTTTCAAACCGCACCCTGCCGTTGATCGAATGAGTGAGAGCACCCCGCGCTTCTAGTTAGTTTACCGCCATTTCCAATCCACACATCCAATTTAGGCGGCTCCATCATTTGGAACCGAAACCCGATATTAGAACCTTCACCGTCCTCAGGACGATAATTATGTCTATCCAGTATGAGAGGTGTTTAATGTAATAGAAGTCATATTGCAGTTTCTCGTTGACATCTTTCACACCGGCCACATGGCCTTGATTTACCTGAGCCCACCCACTGATCCCGGGCCGAACGATATGACGGTACCGATAGAAAGGGATCTCAGCTTCGTACCACTGCGAGAGGCTTACTGCCTCTGGCCTTGGCCCGATCCAACTCATTTCCCCGCGCAGGATATTGAATATTTGTGGCAGCTCGTCGAGCTTGGTCCTGCGCAAGAAGCCGCCCACCCTCGTGATACGCCTGTCCCCATGCTGCGTGATTGAGAGGTTGCGATCTTCGCCGGCGTGCCCCTCTGTCATGGTGCGCAGCTTCAGGACGAAGAATTCCCTGCCACGAAATCCCATCCGGCGCTGACGGAAGAAAATGGGGCCATCGCTATCGAGCTTGACCGCCAGCGCGCAGACGGCAACAACCGGGAGGATGAACGGCATGGCCAAAATAGACAGACCGAGATCGATTGCCCGCTTCATCTTTCTATACGCGAAGCTGGGAACTAGCGCGCCAAAACCGTTCTCTGATAGATGTTCGATCTGCACCTTCCCGGTCTCGGCCTCCCACACTTGTTTGTAGTGGTAGATGGGCCAACCAGAAATGGCAGCTTCGGCGAGAAATCGCTCCCACACCGGGTCGAGATCCGCATAGAGATCAGCGACGATGGCGCAGTCCGGCAACCTGTCGAGAGATGGACGCTGCAGCAAGAGGATCGGCCCGGTGCGCAGCTCGCCCACAAGATGCACCCGTCCACCGGGGACGAGATAGTACAGGAGACCTTTCGCTTTGGTACGAACCGCAGCGATTGCAAACCTGACCACGAGAACCGCAAAGAAACAAATCAGGATCACTTTGTTCGAGTATTCGAGTCGAAAAACGGCAATAACAGCCACCAGCACTCCGAAAACGATCGCCAAAACTGGCAGGATTGATTTTGCGACTGCGACACCTGGAAAGAAGCGTAAACGGCGAAGGATGGCCAGCGAAACGCAAGCGCCGATTGTCACGCCAACGACTGAGTTAACCACAGCGGACTGGGTCGCCCATTCAAGCGCACCCGCTGGATCGGAAGAAGCACCTGCCTCGATCAGGGCCAGTGACATGAGTGGCAGCGCCACGCCGATCGCAAGAACACATGCGATTTCGAAGCGCAATGAGTGGAAAAGGCCGCGACGCACGATCGCAGGAGAAAAATTCACCGACACTGCATTTCTCCAGAACTCTTAGCTCTTACGGCCCGCTCTTTGCCAAGCTTAGATCAGAGACCAGAAATCAGGATTCGATTCTCATCGCTGGGCTCCGGTTGAGCCCCTTCGGCATCACCGCTTTCTAATGCATACTCGCCATCCAATTCAATGCCCAAAGATTCAGATTAGATCTTGGTCGAATTCTCAATCCGCCGGTGCGGAAGAATTTTCGACACCCCGATCCCGAGTTGTTGCCTGAACATCCGCGAAACAGTAAAGCCGCAATCGCCTGAGTGGAGGCTCAAAGCCGCTCGGAATTTCACTAGCAAGTCAACTTCGCGCAGGCCATTGAAGGATTGTGGCGTGCCCCTGACTTTCCTCCAGCCTCGATTAGAGTCCGGCCCAGATGTATTAGCGGATTAAATGAAGCGAACGAGGTTTACCGAAGAGCATCGCGGTCTGAAGGAAGCGGAGGCGGGAGCGATGACCGCCGACCTCGCTCGTCGACACGGGGTATCGGAAGCGACGGTTTACGCCTGAAAGTCGAAGTATGGCGGACTGGAACTGTCCTATTCCCGGCGGCTGACCGTTCTGGAGAGCGCGAACGCCAAGCTCAAGGAGCTGCTGGCTGATGCGATGCTGGATCAGGCGGCACTGAAGTATCTTCCGGCAAAAAGTTTCGCGAAGCGGAAAGCTGTCGCGCATCGGGGGTTGCGGTACGCACGCTCTTCATTTAGACGGTGAATCGAATACGGGCGCGGCCGGCGTGTGAGATTCGCGTGCCGGTTACGAAACTGAATTCACAATGGAGAACAAGATGATTGCGAAGAAGATTCTCATTTCGGCTTCGGCTGCTGCCATGGCGTTCGCGCCGGTTGCTGCCTCGGCTGCTCCGGTTGCCGTCGAGCGTTCGTCGGCTTCGGCTAAGGACACCTCGGAACTGGGCGGCGCTGGCCTGATCATCGCCATCCTGGCGGGCATCGCTGTGGTTGCCGGCGTCATCATCGCTGCCGATGACGACGACGACACCCCCGTAAGCGTCTAAGCCAGTCTTAGAACTTAAAGAACCGGTCGCGGAGGTTTGCTCCGCGGCCGGTTTTTTCGTGTGCGCTACAAACGCCTTCCCCGAGTCGCCCGCTCCGGATTGAGCGCATGAGTGAATTGGTGAGGCACGCACTACCAACGCGCTTCACCGGCAATCCTATTCACGCTGGCACTGCGGTCGAACCCTACCCGGGTCCCTTGCCCTCGCCCCTCGCTCTGCTATGGCGCGCGCAACACTTATCGAACGAACAGGAAACCCATGGCGAAGATCAAGGTTG
>CEPQ01026470.1_pt1 | contig 10638 bp, 21 predicted proteins | sample 530411 | NCBI WGS metagenome assembly CEPQ01 (sample SAMEA2620039, study PRJEB7988) | marine metagenome | isolation source: saline water (ENVO:00002010), including
ACCGACTCGCAAGGGGCCTACCTCCATTGTGCTTCCAGCATACCACGCGAGGGCGCCAAAGTCAAGGGTTATGTGAGAATCACATCTTGTAGACGGTGCGCTTCCACTTAAGTTTCCACGCGTCCTCACACTTGCCCCAATGATTGAAGTGCTTTATGCACTTGGTGCCCTCAAGACTTCTGCTGTGGCAGCGCTTCAACTCTCCCCCCGGAAGATACCGGAGGATTTTAGTGATCAAGTTCGAAAGGCGCGGTTTCAGACCAAAGCTCATAGTATTTATCTTCCACGAGTAACTTGTGCGGAGGGCCCGGGAACGTTATCTCTATCAATCCATCTAATTGGATTGCGGCTACTTGCGCCGGAAACTTTGGTAAACGTGGCTCCGGATTATCCCTTGTGGGAATGACTATATCTCCCAAGTTAAATTTGAATGTCATTTTACATTTCCTTTCTATTTGGCACGCCCAGTTTACCAGTACGAGGTATAAAACCCTTTATATCCATCATAATCAATAGCTATGAAATCAAAGTGAAGGGACCTATCGCAATCATAGTAATTGCTGAAAAACGAGCTTACCCAGAATCCATCCCCGACATATTCCATTGACGTATAGTCATAATTATTGATACGATATCCAACTTCCGCAACTTCATATGGTCCGTAGTAAGAATCAGCGTATATTTCTAAGTACCATTCCGATAAATCCCAGTACGCATCGTAGTAACAGTGTATGGAGGGATCTTCCATCCACACATCCCATGAATATATGTCGCCATCCGAATGCGAATGCCAGGGAGCTGCATACAAAACACACCCAGACAATAATATAAAAATAAATACAAAAAGATTTCTAAACATTTTTAATCTCGGGAACTCTAATAACCCCGGGCGGAACTTGCCCCTCCACTATTCCACCGTGCTTTACAATAACATTTGTAACCACATCAACGGGAACATAACCATATACCGTATCGGTCGGCTTGCTGTTATCCTCGCACCACGGCATAATCAGAGGCTCTTCCGCGGATGGAAAGCCGATCTCAACCAGATTATATTTCTTCTGGTTATTCAGACGAGGCTCGCAGTAGGCACCTTCGTGCCCCTGAACAGACATTCTAAATCCGTCAGCGCAGACCACTATTTCGTTCAAAAACTTTCGGTGACTCATTTTCCTTCCTTTCTTGAAATTGGTGGGACAGCCGGGACTTGAACCCGGGACCGGCGCTTTATAAGAACGCTACTCTGACCTACTGAGTTACTGTCCCTCGCAGGGTAGGTCACTTCTGAGTATTCGCCTAGGTTCGTAAGCACCGTCTAACTCTTTTCCTTCTTGTTGGCTTCCTTATCCTCGGGGTTTTTTTCATCCACGGGAAACTTGTTGCCATCCCGATCGATTTTAATATATCCCTTATCGGTCTTAACAATCATATAACTCTGTTCATTTCTTCTTGGCATTATTCTTCTTTCTCTTCTCGTAAGATTCTTTTGCCTGTCCACCAAGTGCGCCGATATCTCCGAGAAAATCTGACAAGTTCTCGTCACCCTCTTTGGTTCCTGTGAAGTAGCGCGAGGGTCCAACGCGCATTGCATCAGGCGCGTTCGGCATGTTGCCTGTCTTAAGGTTTTCTTGAATTTCTTCATCGGTGTCACCATAAGGCGACCACCAACTGCCGTCAGCTTGATGAATTTTTCCGTCTGGCCCCATTACGCTCATTTTTCCACCTTATTTATACAATGAAGGAACACCCATCCCGGGTTTGTTTCGTGATACTTGCTGTCAAAGTAGTACACCCACGCATACTGATTGGCGTGGTCCAATTTCATCTCGTCCTGCAGCACAACACCCAAAGTGGTACCCGTCCTGACCAATAGCCCCCTCTTAATTTCTCTAGCTTCTATCATAATATTTGGTAGCGCGGGCGGGACTCGAACCCGCAAGGTCTAAGACCGGCAGATTTTAAGTCTGCTGTGTATACCGATTCCACCACCGCGCCATTCAGTCTTAATCTTTAGGGGTATCTTTCCCTAATTCAATATGGTAAAATACATATGCTCCTACGCCCAGAGCGCACAGAAACAATCCCACAATTTCTATAAAATCAATCATCATTTAAGTTGGTGAGCCGTCAGGGACTCGAACCCTGAACCTAAAGATTAAAAGTCTTTTGCTCTGCCTGTTGAGCTAACGGCCCCCTCTTTTGAACTCCCATCGTGCTTACAGTATACCACACTCAGGCGCCGCTGTCAAGCTCAGAAATCTCGCCTTTTTTATTTCTAAAATTTACTAGTTCTTCTGACGGTTTGGCCGCAAATATATCTTCCATCTCAAATTTAAGAGTGTCTCCGTGACGAATGTTTTGGCGTACCAATCGTTGCATGCGATACAGCATGCGCTTCTTAATAAACCGTTTAAAAGGGTTGCGCTCACCATGATAGTTTAAATCATCATCTTGAAGCGCTGCTTTAAAGGCGCGCTGACGACATTCAACCACGTTATCAGCCATAATATCTACACCATATGTGGTTGCTAAAGCTTCCAAGGCGGTGGCGCCGCTTTGTCGCTTCTTGGCGATCACCTCAACCAAAAAATTTCCATTGCCGCATGCGGGATCAATAAATGTTTTGCGGGAATTCTCAAACAAGCTTTCCGGAAGAGTCTCTATAATTTCGTCCACCAGCCACCTAGGGGTGAATACCTCCCCTACATCTGCAACACGTTTCTTTGTTTTAACCAGCTTTTCTGTCATACCATTACTTTAATCTTCTTCTCGATGAAGTCAATCTCATCCTGATTTAAATCATACCTCTCATAAAGCTCGCTGTCAACCCATTTCTTATTCATATCGAGAGCCGGAACGAACCTGTATACACCACGAGTGCCATGCTGAGTCTTTTTGAGAATGGAGATCATAAACCTAGCAAACTTTGTCTTAAGGAATGACACCATGTTTTCAGCTTCTGCAAGACTGTCATAACGATTTACTACCAAATATGTTTCGGTGCAGGCACTCCCTGGATCGGCCACAAAAGCCTTCCCAATAACCTTAGCTCCAAAGGAAGCCGTACAACCATAAGCATAAGGAATTAAAACCTTGTAGTCTGAGGTCCATGATTGATTCTTAAGCAAGTCCGCGAGGTCACAGAATGCTTGACCTCCGTTTTGGTAAAGCAATACTTCTCCTGTGTCTTTGCCTTTGTAGAAGGTACGCAATCCAAAAGGTTTGGAAGCACTAACCATCGTGTCCATAAATTCCGCCTCAATATCTTTTACCTTAGAAACGATATCAGCTGACATTTTGTTAATAACAAACAAGTCGTCTCCAATCTCATTAAGAGCTCTAATATCTGAGGTTTCGTTAGAACCATCTTTTACGACAACTTCACAATCTCCACTGTGATTGACATTTCTAATAAAGTAACAAATACCACCCATGATATCATTATCAGGGAAACAATCCTTAGAGTTGGGAAAAATCTTAAGATGTTCGATATTTGTGTCATTCAACATGGTCTTACGGAATTTTGTCATTCCCTTTCCGCCGACAGTCCAGCGCGCCGGTATCACAAATGAAAGAATATCTGGTTCCCATTCCTTCGCCTTTTCCACAAAGTCATTATAGATCGCCTTTGCCGAGGCGCCATGTCCTCCATCGCTCTTTTGATAAGGTGGGTTGCCAATTACTACATCAAACTTCATTTTAATTTTCCTCCAAAATATTTCTCAATTTCAAATTAAGCTCAACACCCAATGCCCGGGTGTTATAGTATCTCTCAGCAATCGACTGAACAAAACCTAGGGGGCCCACCTTGTGGTCGAAGCCGTACACCTGCCTGGTAAGAATATGACACAATCTCCTGTCTGGATCTTGAACTATATCCGCCAACCCAGACATCAACCTTTCGACTAAAAGAAAGAAAAACGTCCCATCAGAAATGTTAGGGTTGCAGAATGTCTTAGTTGGGTCCTTCCAGATGTTTTCATCTAGCGCATCTAGCATTTCATTGGCTATGGCCCTAGGGGTACCCGGGGATACTTCGCTCCCCATACTAGCATAGAGCCCCAAGATCTTCCACAGCGCCTCTGGGTTGCCTTCAATTCGCGTTAGGTAGTTGACTGTGCTGATAATGCAATCGTTTTGCCAATTGGCATCAATGACTCCACTGTTGATCAAGATCTCATAATCGTCTACCGAGATTCCAACAGTCGCCTCAAAATATTCTGTGTCGCTCGTGTTCAAAAGACTGCTTAAATCGACTGCTCCGAGCTTCGGGAGAGCCATAGGAATTCGTCGAAGCACCGTTTTCAGTTTCTGTTTGAGACGTCGAAGCTCCTCTTTTTCCTTTGCAGCTGCCGCCTTTGTGAGGAGCTCCTTTACTTTGCCCTTTTCCAAGTCAGGATTGTTGGCAAGGATGTGTTCCATCTTGCGCGCACTAGCAGGCGAAATGTCGGTGAGAATATCAAATGCTTCTGTTTTGTAAAGATTTCGGATGCCTAGGTCGGACGCATACCTCTCCAGCATATTCCCGGCTGTCATGCCATCGAACGCCTTCAAAACATTTTCCGCATTGATTTCCACAAACTGGCTGCCGTCATGCTGTAAAATGGGCGCAACATCAAGCCACCGGATGATTGCTCCACCCATGTCTTGCTCTGGGCGCCGAGACACTGCCGCAGCGGTATACATCATTTCCAGAGCCCGGTGAGGGTCAAAGTCAAAAACATAAAACTCTTTCTTCTCCCACGAACTAGTGGTACACGGAGTTGATGCTCTAAAGATTAGTTGCCAAAACGCTTCGGGACTCCGACCCCCATCACAAAGATAAACAGCCCCCCACTCTGGAACCGTGACTCCGGTTTCAAATCGACCGCAAGTAACCGTAATCGTCTTGTCGTTCTGTGCGATGAGTCGCTTAACTTCTGCTATGTTCTTGACAGCACCATTGGCGCTTCCAGCTGCTAAAATGATCTTTCGATCGGGCAGCTGGTCTGTCAACAACTCAGTAAGAGCAGCCGCTGCATCCACAGAGTACGGAACACGCATCAGAATATGATTAAAGTTCTGGCTCTGTAGACCAGGAATATGCTCAGGGGAATCTATTCGCCGTGTGCGGGACATGGGACGCAAGTCAAATATTTTCTCTAGCCAATTACGCACATCGGCCTCATACAAGAGCTTGCCGTTTTCGGTCGCAAACATCTTGTTAATATGGAATGCATTCTCCTCCACAAAACCACCCGCATCAGCCTCTTGAGCAACCTCCTGGGCCACCCCCATGCCAAAAATATTCAGCTTGGGGAAACCGGGGTTGTTCTGTGCTGTCTCACGGTACGACCAGTAAAACGAATTTTCCTCTTCGTAGCGTCCCGACAATCGACTCTCTATAGGAGTCCCCGACATAGCAATCGTACGCACGCTCCCGAAGCTATCTAGAATAGTTCTCGATTTATCCGTCTTCGAAGCATGATGTTCCTCGTCGGTCAACAGCAAATTAATTGGCAATTTGCTAATCCACGTCTTGTCCACGCCCTCGGCGTCGCTCAAAAGATATTGAAAAGATACAAAGAACAAATTCTTTTTTGTGAAATCGATAGTGTCTAGCGATAAGGTGGTGTCTCGGAGGTCAACAAAATTCCAATCAACAAAGTTAACATGCTGTTCGAGTTCGCTCTTCCACGAATCCCGCACTTCTGGCTTTCCTGTAATGACAAGAGCGTTCTGCACCCCCAGAGTTTGTGCAATCATGAGACTCGTAAATGTCTTGCCAAAACGCATGACGGTGCCCATCAGAAAGTTAAGACATCCTGCATTAAATGCTGCCATCGCTTTGTCGTGACATACCTCCTGCTCAGCGCGCATACTGTAGTTGTTAATTCGAGGAATGTTATAAGTGAGAGAATTTACGGCGGCCCTTAGTGCTTCTGCACACTTGCCGGGAATAACACACCATTCTTTGCGAAGAGGAAAACCGAGCCCTAACCGTTCAATTTCAACTCGAATTTGCTGGTCAGTATATGGTATCTGTTGGATTTCGGCAATCTTTTCTAACTTTTCTGAATTGGAAGAGCCGTCCTGCTGTTTGATCCTTTCATCAGTTGTCTGTTTTATTGTTTCGCCGATTTTATATCGATTAAGCGCCCGATCAGTCTGAGTGGTGTAGGCATAAATATCTCGCAGAGGCGGTTTTCGTGTATCAATCATTTTAATCGCGCCTCGCTAGCGTCTTTGTGAAAAGCTGCGCAGCACCAAAATGGGCGCCCAAACCAACAGAAATATAAGCATCACAATCTCGACGCCAGTGCTCAAACTTACATACGTGTCCAGCCTCAAATCATTTATAACAAATGTTAGGGTAATTGCGGTCATCCCTATATAAGCCACCATTGCGAGGAAAACAGTGAGTGCTGCTACTACCTCCAGGCATCCACTCAAAAATCTTTTAACTTTTTCAAGCATAATTTTTAATCCATTTTCTGATCAAATTTGTTGTATGATCTACTCTAGGATCATCCGTAGGCAAATTCAACAGATGATCGTGTATTTGTAAAATAACCTCACGTCCGGGCAATGGAGTCGCCATATCCAGGCGTGCGGCGTCATCATAAACTCTGTACGTATTATACACTTCCCCGTATTGACGCGAGTAGGCATCGCCATTCTGCCATTCCCACTTTACGCCGATTTTCCACAAGGCTTCCCACACCCGATCCCACTCTTTTGTGGCTGCCTGAGTCCAACAGAAATTTTTAAACGCAGTGCGTGGTGTTGAATCCCACGCTATTTCCCGTGCTGTCATCGTTGCCTCACAATCTTAATCTGGTTCTTTGTCATATCAACCTGACCCTTGTGGCGGCTCAGATAGAATGAGTCCAAGTTTCCAGGCTTCTTAAACCAATGCACCTTGAACCACTCTTGTTCTTCTTTTCTATAATATCCATGAGCATTGGTGTATCTCATTTCCGGGTCGCCTATAATTATACCGAAACCCTTACCATATTTTGAGTTTCGGGCTTCTACCAGAGCGCCCTTTATGTACTTACGTCTCGCCATCGCGATCTCCCATCGTACCTACAGTGTAGCACCCCAGGAGGCTTTTGTCAAGGTCTTTGTCACAATCATAAGATTGTTTCAGCTCCATTATTCGTCTTTGAGTATACTGGCTAATCTCGTCGATATCGTCTGGGGGCGACGATTGCCCCCTGAGAACCCGAATTCTGCGCTTTATGTATGCCTCCATATCAAACCTTTTCAAGATAGTCCCCGTGAAATGCTATTATTCTCTCAAACTTTGTGAAGTAAACATCATAACGTTTGCCGGGAATGTCTTGGTCGGCATAACCAGTCATGCGCTGTCGCACAGTTTCGGTCATCGGGCCGACGCTCTCCGTAGCTACTACCACGCCGAGCCCATATGCCCCGTCGCCTGAGTTCAGTACGTCGCGCACTAAGTCTCCTACATCAAAATTTTTCATTATCGTTTTACTATGATTGTATCAGGCGCTCTGAGAGGCTTTTTGCGACGTCGAGCGGTTCCAGGCTTGCCGGTCCCCTCCAAACGCTTTACGCACCGTCCACAGACTATGTGGCCCTTGGTCTGCTGTCCCTGCGCTCGTAAGCGAGCCGGCGAATAACTACAGTACTCACATGTTAGGCGCGATTGCTCACAAGCACCCGTAACGATGATATCTACAGAGGGGCTGCGATTACGCATGTCTACTTTCAGAGTTCCATCCTCATTGCGCGAAACTTCCATAATGGCGGCTGCATGATCTGTGTTGTTGGAAATTTTCTCGATTCTTTTAGACATATCATAAATAATTTTATACCACCCATCTTCACACTGAAATCCCCATCGCATCTTAGAATTTTTTAAGGGCGCCTCCCTTTCTATCTCTCGGTACAGATGTGCAAACCTTTCATAAAGTGTGTCGGTGTTCTGTTTGTTCATGTAGTTGTCTCCTATCTTCACAGGATAGCAGATGGTGTAGGAAATGTCAAGAAAAATTTTACTTAGTAGTAATTGTCAGAGCCACTCCGCCTCGACGCGGCGAAAGACAAAATTTAGGCGCTCGAAAGCCATGGCGAATGGCGGCGTCGGGGGAATCAAAACAAACCTCGGCCTTCGTTTTAAAATAAGAAAAGCTGCGGGGTGTGTGATAAATAAATGAGTTCGCGTTACCTTTCACGGGAAATTCCGGAGGGCAACTGCCATCCCGGAGCGGTCCTGTGGTGTGAGCGCAGCCGCTCATGATGAGCATCCCCAAAATTATAATTCTAATTCTTCTCATTCAATCCTCTCACCAACACAAAATCATTCTCAGATAACGTCAGTGTCTCATTTCCAAATAACACAGTGATGACTGTCATACAGGCGTTCGCCTCCACATATTCTAGGTCTCTGCTTTCCATCACCACTCCAACTAATGGTTCGCGTGGACTGATAGACGTCAGCCGCTTATCATGAAGGGACACCAAATCCCCCACATCAAATTTAGACATACCGTACGGGAAGGATTGCCTCAATTTTTTGAAGTTCTTCTGTGGTTAAGTTATTTTGCTCAGCCCAACGTTGGCGTGCTTCCTCGGATGTCATCGCCGGAATGTGGCCCAAATATTCAGTGCGCCAGTCATCAGCGTGTTTTTGATGAATTTCAAATTCAATTTCATAGTCGCCGTGAAAAACCATAATGTCTCCTTACTATTTAACCATAGCATTATTGAAACGCTATGTCAAGGATAATTATAAGTCCGCGTCAAGTAAAGCGATTAATTTTTGTGCTTCGGGGCTGCCGGAAGAAACGTCAAGTGCTGGAATCTTCGAAGGATATTTTTCTCCCTTCGTAGCCTGAGTGACGCGATGTACTTTTTTGGCTAGTTCCGCGGCGGCCTTGAATCCTTTTGGATTGTGCATAAACTCCCAAACTTCCCACGCTGCCTGGCGCTGTTTTTGGGTCCAGTGTTTAGGGAATCCTCCGTCCAATAGAGTGCCCGGGCCGATGTCGAAGGGTTTATAACTCTGAGTTTCCTGAGTCTTACGATTAAACGGATTCGTGTGTATATAGGCTATTTCTCTTCCGGTGCGAGGATCGGAAACCCTCGAAGGCTCGCTTTTTGTTCCGAAAGGAGTTCTCTCCGGTAAATTTAACCAATCCACCATTTCCTGAGCCTCTTTGTTTCCCTCCAGAGCCATCTGTTTGGAAAGAGCAGTTAAAATTTTATTTAAATCTTTTCGGAGCTGGGGATCAGGTTCTTGTACCGGGGCAAGCTTGTGGGTGGCCTCTGGGTCTTCTTCTTCGGCTTCTGCCGCGGCTCTTGCTGCTAGCTCGGCACGTCCCGGGTTATCGAAAAACTCCCTTTCGACTTCTTCTTCTTCTTTTTCGGCCCGTGGGTCCCAGGTTTGAGTTCCGGTGGGACCTACTTCGTTAAGACCCGCCAACTCACACAGGCGCTGTTCAGTCAGAACTTTTTTCATCTTCAACTTTTTCCTCATCACTAAATAGTCCAAAACGTTCTTGTTCGCCATCATCATAGGTTATAATTGTGCGATTGGATGGGTGGGGCTGAATGTGTACCTTGATGAAATCATTCATAGAATCAAAGATAGCAATGCCACCGCGCGGTGGAGGGTACAGCCAGTGGACGACACACTGGCCTGTCGCCAGAGTAAGACCTTCGATTACAACACCCTCTCCAGACACCCCAGTTTCGTCGTACTGCCGCGCCACGGTGAATGTCCTAATTCCTTCCGGCGCCAACTTGGGAAGCTTTTTCGGCTTCAGTTGTTCACTTTTTTCTTCGGTGGATTCTTCAGTTTCTTCGTTTTTTTTAACCATGTTGTAATACCCAGTCATACATCTCTAGGACGTAAGGTGCCAAATCGTATTGTTTTACATTGTCTCTTGACACCCACGCCCAATCGGTGTGTTCGTGGTCAATTTGTACATCACCATCGTAGCTGCGTGTATAAAACACGAAGGCGCCATTGTCTTTACCTAGTTGCAAATCCTTCAAATCTCTGATGTCTAAATTCATTTCTTCTTTTGTTTCGCGAATTGCTGCCTCTTCCGGTGTTTCGCCGGCTTCGATATGTCCTCCCGGAAAAGCCCATTTACCGGGGGCCCAGCAGGTTATACCGGTTGGGCGCTCTCCAAGTAAAATTCTGTCATTTTCATCAAGAATAGCCACGATGGCTCCTTTTTTCTTCATTTTTTTATCCTTTACTTTGATTTTAATCACTGATCCAAACTAAAAACTTTATCATAAGACCGGGTGTAGATGTCGAAAAGTCTTTCAATGTCTCCCGACCTTCTTAACATTTTAAAAGCAAGATTTTCGGGAGAATATATTCCCGATCTTTCCAACCCGCTCTTACGCATTCTCCCAATCTTATCCTTTATTCTCTCGGCCATTTCAAATGATTGATCGTAAATACTATTATCGTATAAGGAGCTCAGTTTGTCAATCTCTTTTACAATAAAACTCATTTTTTTCTGTGCCGTTGCCTTGTCAATTTCGGGCTTGATCTTCTGTGGTTTAACGAGCCATTCATCATTCAACAGAGAATAAACGCCGGTTGAGGTATGGGGCTCATGTTCGTTTTGAACGTAAATTTCAACCTCGTGACCCTTAACTCTTATG
>CEPQ01130553.1_pt1 | contig 10565 bp, 6 predicted proteins | sample 530411 | NCBI WGS metagenome assembly CEPQ01 (sample SAMEA2620039, study PRJEB7988) | marine metagenome | isolation source: saline water (ENVO:00002010), including
ATTTTTGCACTGTGATTGGCATGGTTGCCTTGGATGGGAAACGTAGCGTCAAGCCACGTTTTGTCGTATTGATATGCCCAGTTTAAAGCGTTTCCTTGATGCTCTTTTAACTCTGATCGATTAAGTAGGCCACGGCGTTTTCTCTCCTCGATTAAAGTCGCTCTTACGGCATCCCGCTTTTCGTACATTCTTAAATATTGACGCCATAGGCTTAGCCCATCAACAGACTGAACTACTCCAGTAATCGATGGTTCTGACACACCAAGTTTGGCTGCAATATCTTTACAACTCACATTTTCGATTGCCATTTTTATTGCTTGTCGCTCTATGTCAGCGGTGACAACTTGTTTTCGCTCTATTGTCTTTACGCCAATTCGGTTGGCTAATTGTTTTACGTAGCCATGACTCACTTTCAAGCGCCTGCTTATCTCCGCAACGTTAAATTGATAACTTTGTAATAGCGCTATTGCTCGTGACTCAATGGTCTCAGACATTTTTAGGGGTTTAGGAGCTGGTATTGGGGGAGGCGCTGATTCTTCGCGCAGTCCTTTTACTACGAATTCAAGCAGAATAGGTTTCAATGGATGAATGCTTAAATCTTGTTCGAAAACTATTCGACGAATACTTCTGGTATTCAACACACTGGGGAGACAAAGCGCTTCAGCTACCTCGTTATAGCGCTCTAACACCGTAGACATCCGAATATGCATTTTCGATGTAAACAGCCCTCGTGAGTGAAATAGACTTTTAAAGTATTGCTGACCAACATTTTCGATATTGTTGCTACGTAGCATTTGCACAATATGCTTTGCGAACTCTATCTGCTGTGCATTAGCGTCTGAAGGAATAACAGACTGTATTGACTTAAAATAACGTGGGAGCCGATATTTTCGATGGTTAAAAGGAACACTGGTTAATTCACACCCATGTTTGTAGCATGTATTCACTCCCCACAATTGGTGTGACAAATGCCAATAAGCGATACCTATTTTAGTCATATCTTCTTTAGCACATTCTGGGCAGAAATTGCTTTTTATTAAAGAGCCAAATGCCAACTGTGGTGAGCATGAAAGGTTTGCTATGTTCATATCACCAGCGCCACACATTGCCGTCCTCAGCGCTTCATGGCGGGCGTTATAAAGAATATGCAAAGGGTATGCTGTGTGGTTATGTAAAAGATAGTCTATACCGTATTCAGAGTGACAAGAGATATCCTGAATATGGCTAGGCAAAAGCTGATTTAAACACCCCCCTTCATAGCCGAACCATTCCAACGAAGTATCCGTGTATGAGACATCTCCCCATAGCCAATGACACCGAGCAACATACGAAAACAAAGTTTCATCAGGTTGAATGCGAGGTGTGTACAAGATCCTACTCATGGTCGATATTCATGCATGTAGAAAAACTTGAATAACAAAAACATTAAAGGATGAATACTGCCATTTTCAGCCATCATAGCACTGGCTTTGAATGCAATATTGTTAGCAGTGACTTCAGCAAAACGTTGTAAATTTGGAAACAAAACAGTGAAGTATCGTTGGAGCGCACTTTGCCATTGCTTATTGAGAGTAACGCTCACTTTACTTGGAGAATGGGAATAGAAGCTACTCTCCATAAACACACGCTTGTGAAGTTCGACTTGCTCCCGCTGATATTCAACACCTCTTCTCATCATCAGCTTGGTTTCCCAATCAAGCCAACGATGAAAAAGTGTAACATGAGGAGTGCTAAAAAAAGATTTATCAAAAAAATCGCCTGAGCATTCAAACCCATTAAACTCGCTCACTAAACGTTGTCTCAGCGCGGTATTATGCTGATGACAAATAAAAGCAGTCATTGCTTGATGATCTGCTTTCCAAATAGCAAAGCCCTTGGCTCTTATTTCTTCATCATGGCACTTTGAGCAGTATTTTAGAGAGTGATAAGGCATTAGTAGCTTTTCAGCATCAAACAGTACGCGTCCCGTCGCCTTGTCATTCAATTGAGTTTTCACATGTGCATTTAATACATCACGAGAGATGAATCCTTGCCAATATTTGCCCACCATATTATCAGTCAGTACATCCTCGAATCTTTTTCTTCCATAGGCTTCTACTGCAAACTTCACTGCCCACCTTGGCATAGTCTCTCCTATCAAACGAGGACTTGATAATTGAAAAAGACTTAAAAATTCCTTTGGAGCGAAAAAGTCTGCATACTCCTTGAGTCGATAGAAATAGGTTGGAAGATACTCACCGGGTTTGATGTTAATATTCTCTAGCATTATGGATGAAAGACTGGTGTTCAACATGAGCTCACTCGTCCCCCATATCTAGGGCTTGAAGTCGTTTTATCCGATCAATACGCTCTTGCTTTTTTGAGTCCTTTTTCTGCGTATTTTTATCAACTATTTGCGCTGTTTTTTCCGCAGAATAGGCTGGCGTGACATCAACTTTAGGTAGCTTCGGTTTAATCGATTCTTTGCGTATGTGAGTGGCCACATGCGCTGTATACAAAGAGTTAAATCGATTACTTTTGGTCATACTCAAATTCGCACTTAGTATATGATTTACCAGTCGCTTCAACTTGCTTATGTTCCCTTCACAATAATAAAAAATTGCATGTTCAAACTCCTTATCAACTAACTTCTCGCCCATACCTAAGAAGTTCATGCTTAAGGCTTTAACCATTGTCTTCCATGTTATGTGTTCAAAAGAGTGATCACTTAGAATAAACTTACCATCACTGATTAAACGCCGTTCAGACTGCTCGCTCTGTTCAGGAGCACTGAAAAGGTCTCCTGCTTCAGGCGTACCGATGAATATCATTGGTACGCCTAAGTCATTGAAAAATTCTTCTAAAAAAACATTAGTAACAACCTTGTTATCCTTCGTCGCTTTAGAATTTAAAACCCATTGAACATCATCTATTACAAGTAAACCAAGGCCAACCATTCGACATATTTTAATGACATAAATAACCTGCTCACCAACAGTGTCTCTGCTTGGAAGCTTTGCAGTGAAATGACTATTGAGCTTTTTATCGATGGCATTAAGAATTGAAACTAAGAAAGCTTTTTTACTTGTCGCACTTTTAATATAAGTTTTTACAAACATGACCTGCGGTAGTCGTCTAAATCCAGTGTTTTCAGAAGGGGGATGAAAGTTATCAAAAGGTTCAAGCGTTTCTAACAACTTATCATGAACGGTAGTTTTACCATGCCCAGAGCGCCCCATACAAAGCATGGCAGTTCCAGCGTCTATTAGAGTATTTGGTGCAGGCAAGTCTTTTACCGAAACCTCGCCGTTTTCAACTAAGTTGAGATATTTATCGTAATCGTCTGTCTTAGGGTGGCGATTGAGATAACCAATGAGGATCATGTGATGAATTTGATTATACAAATCAAATGTATACTCTGGCGGAACATAAAATCGTTTAGCCAAACCAACACGTTTGGTACTGTTTGGTAATGTAGAATAATTGGGAGTAATATCGTCCCTTACCGATAGTCGAGATATCAATTCAGATTCGGTTAGCTTCAGCATCTGAAGCGATGTAATAAATGGATTATCATCAATCCATTGTTCAAGCAGAAGGGTCGCTTCAGTCATCACTGCCTCCTTCACTATTTAACGATGGAGTATCAAAGTAATCTGCGGATGAATCAATTGCACTAGTGCCAAACACATTTCGAGTTTCGATAACATCTCTGGCGTTTTCTGATTTCTGTGCTTGCCTGAAGTTGTCCTGCATTCCGGCGACTATGCCTTTGCGATCTGGAGGTCTGGTTGAGGTGTTTTCGTTTGATAGCTCACGTTCTTCAGCTATCGATGCTTGCAAGGCAACGTTTGCCATTCTTCGGTCTTTACGATTGATAGACATCCTTTGCTTTTCGATTTGTTTTTGCTGCTTAATTTCTTCAGCAGTTAAGTCTTCAAACCTTTCATCATGGGACGCCAGTGTGAATTCGATGATTTCCGTACCAAACTCTTTTGATAAGTACCATGCGTAACGCGGGTCATCCTTGTTTACACGCACTTTTATTGAAGGCTTCGCCTGACCACTAAAGCTGATCTTTTGTTGCCAATCTTGGAAACCTTTGTGGGATGTTCTATAAGTAAGCTCACTCGATAAAATGAGTATACCGTCGATGGATACTTTCGCTTCCTCTTGTTCCAACATCGCGTACATCACTAGTTTTTTGGGGCGACGATTTCCAGAAGCCATTCTTTTAGAAATGTGCTTATTCCATAGCGCTAAAGGCGTCGGCTTAACTCCTTCAAACACATCAAAAGATTGTAGCCGTGTGTGGTTCATTCTTTGACGATTAAACGACAAAATCGATTCAATAATTAGTCGATTTAACGAGTCAATATCATGCATGGCGAAGTTTGAAGGGTGAACGGCATCTTTTGCAGGATTCGGCTTTACACTCCCGTCCAATCGCTGAAACAGAATTTTGTCTTGAGAATCAAAATTTACCTCTACAGTCCCCTTTTTTTTACTCAAGTAAGAAGTCGCAAAGGTAATGGTTTCTAATTTCAAGTCTGCTGCCAGCATGTCATCATAAAGACTAGTGGTATATTCTCCCCCTCTATCGCAGAACAACCTTACGCATATGTGTTGGCAAGGCCAATCATCTTCATCGATTTGAATTCCGTACCTTGCACAAAAATCAACTTTATTTGTAAAAGCATTGTAGAGTGCTTTTTTGACGGCGGAAACGCCGCGCTGATAAGTAATGCAATAGCCTACAATAGCCCCCGAAAAGGTATCAACTACGAAGTACAAGTACGGGCGACCAATTACCTCTTTAGCTGTATATTCGCCCCTGCTGTTGATTCTCGATACCACGTAAATATTTAGTGTAGTGGCATCAATTTCATATGTGTCACTTGGCCCAATAGAGTTTTCTTGTGCTTTACCACGTGTAATGTCTTGATTATTTTGAACTGCCTTTGCGCTCGTTTTAAGCTCTTCCCACTTCTTCCAATCTACATGCTTTTGAAAGTGAGCCGTAAATTGATCAATAGAAATAAACTTACGAAAGTCAAGATAGCGCTCTTTCCGTCCATATACGTCAGCCGATGAATAACAAAGGCGTTGGCAAAACTCGCTATGTAACGAAGTATATTTGTGGTCAGAAACTTTGGATAAGTATTTTTTTATGAATTGTTTAATTCGCTTTATGTCTTCTTGCGTAGCATCTCGTCTTAAATATTCGTCGGAATCGCCTTTTGCGCCAATAAAAGCTCCACCTCGTTTAGCTCTCTTCGCTTCAGCCTCTTCACTATTTAAAGGTAACTTTCGATTAGTTCCACAAAGATACGTTAGTGGTAACAGCGCTAGAGGGTGAGAACCAAATGCTAAGTATTGATTGAGATAGTTATATAACGACTGAGGAGTTATATTGGCTTGCTTGGCGTAAGCCTCGAAAGATTTTCTGGATAAATCGCCTTTGATATATAATTCTATGTCATTAGATTCAATTAGTGGTCTTATTTTTGAATATCTCTCATACGCCGTGGCTACACGACTTTCTGTGGCAGACAAATAATGTCTAGACGAACTAAACGTGTTAGGCGTTCTTTCAAACATCTCCCATGCACGCCCTTCGATATCATCGCCAACTTTAACCAGAATAGGCTTAATAGGTTTTTTACGTTGTAGAGATAGCGCAACTACTTTTGATTCAGGAAAAGTATACGCAACGGTATATTCAAGTTCTTTCTCATCTGTATTTTTAGCTTTTATGATTTCGTTAATTGAATAATCAAATGCCTTTTCTGTCGGAAGACCTACCATTCCCATGCGTAGTCCTCCTTAGCATTAAAGACAAAACTTGCATCAGCAAGCGGACGAAATAGGTCTACCTGCAAGCCTTTATGCCAGATTAGATACCAAAATACGCCGTAGGTTTTTTCAAACGAGATAGACATTTTTTTGGATACCAGAAAAACCAAATCTGCCAATCGATGACGCTTTCTACCAGTAAGGAACTCTAAAAAATGAACTTGAAAAGACTTAAGAATAATATGGGGAACATCAAGGTCACGATGCCTTCTAGCTATTGCAATATTTTTGACTAAGTTCGGACTCAACGTCCAATGTGAAGATGTAATTAAACGATACTCTTGCTTCTTTTCATCTTCCCAATAAGCTCGTTCGATTTTCAGCTTATCTTGTGTGCGACCAATAACAGCATCACCACTATCTACTATAAGCACTTCATCATTGTATTTTAACGAGACAGCAATCTTTTCTGTTTCACCCGTCATAATATCGACATATTGAAAACAAAAATCTGTAGTCATGATAGACGCTTGATACCCTTGATTAGCATCTTTTACCAATCCACTTTTTGGTGCAAAACGGGGATGGGCGATATTAAGACGAGCCGCAACCGCTAATGTTGTATCAACATCTATTAAAGGATATTGCGTCTTTACCTTAGAGACGTTTTTTAAATAACTGAGTGTCAATCCAAAATGCCTTTCCATGTCTGAAAAGTATTCGTGACGTTGTGTTTCTTGGCCTAGTTGCTCAGTTGAGGCATTTCCCATGCTTGAGAACTGACGAGCGGTTTTATACGGAATGTACTTACCTTCGAATTCTCTCCGGGTTAAGTAATCGTCAATTTTATTATCAGTTAACTCAGTGACAGTTGGCTGTTTAATTTTAGGTGAATTTGCATTTTTCATAACTTATTTTCCAATGACTACAAGTCGGAAAATAGTCTTGAATATTGAGAATGACAAGGAAAAGCACAAAAACCACGAAAAGTTATTGGTAAAGTCAATAAATTCGTTGAAAACAACAAAAATAACTAACCATTAACCACTATCATGTGCAATTATTAAAGGTTTTTATTGATAAAAATAAGAGACTGAACTGAATTTCACTTCGAAACGCACTTTATCGTAACAAATAAATCGACTTTGTCAACAGAGGCCATATTTGACGGGGAACCCATGCATTACTAAAATTTTAAAATTAACAATTTATCCAATATTTACACAATGAGAATCACAGAAGAAAAATTGATTGAATTTGAGTTATTTCTGAAGCCATTTAACAAAAGCAACAAACTAGCGTTTGAGCACTTCGTAAAGCAGCGTCAATTCGCTGAGAATGAGACTAGAAAAATAACAAAAAGCTCAAAAAAAAGTTCATCACCACAGTGATTATAAAACTTCCGCGTTTAGTAAGTGCTGCTTAAGTTAACTAATTGCTATCAATGCGATAAGCATTCTTGTTCCAAATGTCCTTTTACAATATCCTGACCGTTAGCCTACTTAAAAATCGTTATAGCTGTCTTTCACAGAGCCAGTTAGACTCGCTGATTTTTCTGCAAAAACTAGATAAGAATAAAATCAAGGACAAGGAATGATCCCAAATTATCAGCAATTCATGCGGCCGTTTTTAGAGGTTGTACAAGCAAACAATGGCAATGAAGTTAAACTTCGAGACGTTATCAATCAGCTTGCTGATAAATTTGACTTAACTGACGAAGAGCGTAACGAAACGCTACCAAGTGGACGGCAAAGCGTTTTAGATAATCGTATTGGCTGGGCACGAACCTATCTCACAAAAGCAGGCCTCTTAAAAGCCACTAAAAGAGCACACTTTGTCATTACTGAGCGTGGTATCAAGGCTTTGCAAGATAAAAATGCGACCATAAATAGCGATTACCTGAAGCAATTTGATGAGTTTGTAGCGTTTAAAGAGCAAAAGAACGACAGCAGCGCCCCTCTGACGCTAAATACTGAAGAATCCAACAAAGTATTAGCTACCAGCGAAATAACGCCTGACGAAGCGTTACGCGAAGCCTACAAGACAATAAACGATGCCCTTACTACTGAATTATTATCTCGTACACAAGAAGTTACCCCTGCATTCTTTGAAGATTTACTAATAGAAATGCTTTTAGCTATGGGTTACGGCGGTACTGGTGAAGGTGCAGCACATGCATTAGGTAAATCAGGTGATAACGGTGTAGACGGTGTTATTGACCAAGACCCATTAGGCGTTGACCAAATTTATATTCAAGCTAAACGCTACTCAGAGGGCAATAACGTCGGCTCTGGTGATATCCGTGATTTCTTTGGTGCACTCAATTTAAAGAAAGCGCAAAAAGGTATTTTCATTACCACATCGGATTTTACGCCATCAGCTATACAAACAGCTAAAGACCTTGGTATGCGAATAGTCCTAATTAACGGTAAAGAATTAGCCAAACTCATGCTTCGCTACAACATCGGCAGCAGAGACGAACAGGTCTTGCACCTGAAGAAGATCGACGAAGAATTTTTTGACGTGAATTAAAGTTAGCTTGGAATCATTTATGGATATTGACGGATTAAAACCAGAAACAAAGGCTCGCTTATCAATAGACGAGCAATTGAAGCTCGCTGGTTGGACAGTACAAACTTGGCCTAACGCAAACCTTAGCGAAAGCTTAGGTGTTGTAATACGTGAATATCCTACCGATACTGGCCCTGCGGATTATCTACTATTTGTAAATCGCGAAGCAGTAGGCGTGATTGAAGCCAAAAAAGACGAAACCATTTTATCCAATGTTGAAGATCAAACACTTCGTTACGCCACCAGTAAGATCAAATTTCGCAAAGACAAAGCGCCGCTATCGTTTTTGTTTGAAGCAACCAGTGCAGTCATTCAGTTTACCGACTTAAGAGATCCTACTCCTAGGTCTAGAGAAATTTTCCATTTTTTTAAGCCCGAAACACTGCAAGAATGGATGAAGCAAGATAGTTCACTGCGCAGCAACCTTAAAAACAATATTCCAGCACTACAAAAAGCTAACTTACGAGATTGCCAAATAAGCGCAATTACAGGTTTAGAAACATCCCTTGCCGATAGCAGACCTCGCTCATTAATTCATATGGCAACAGGTGCTGGCAAAACGTTTACTGCAATTAACTCAGTATACCGATTACTAAATAATGGTGGCGCTAAACGAATTTTGTTTTTGGTTGATACCAGAAACCTTGGTAAGCAGGCACAACAAGAGTTTCATGCTTTTAAACCGCATGGTAAAGAAACATTTTTTCATGAAAATCACATAGTACAGCGACTCAATAGCAGCACCATAGATGATGCCGCTGAAGTTTGTATTTGCACTATACAAAGGATGTATTCGATTCTAAGTGGTAAGCCAATAGATGAAAGCGCAGAAGATTTATCACTACATGAAGTAAAGCAGAATAAACAACAAGCAAAGTTGGTGAAGTATAACCCAGCAGTTCCAATTGAAACCTTTGACTTTATTATTGTTGATGAATGTCACCGCTCTATTTATAACCTTTGGAAACAAGTTCTCGATTATTTCGATGCATTCATTATTGGTCTTACTGCCACACCTGATAAACGCACATTAGGCTTTTTCAACGAAAACATCGTTGCAGAATACAGTTATGAAGATTCAGTACTTGATGGCGTAAATGTGGGTTACGATGTTTATGAAATTGAAACTGAAATCGGCAACAAAGGCGCTGAACTAAAAGCCAAAGAATGGCTAGATCATCGAGATAAATTAACTCGAAAAAAACGCTGGGCACAAGCAGAAGAAGATAACACATACACTAGCAAAGAGCTTGACCGCTCAGTGGTCAATAAAAGCCAAATCCGCCAAGTCATTAGAGCAATGAAAAAGGCGGTAGAAACTGAAATATTTCCTAACCGCAAAGAAGTGCCAAAAACACTTATATTCGCCAAAACAGACAGCCACGCTGATGACATTATTCAAATTGTTCGTGAAGAGTACGGGCAAGGAAATGAGTTTTGTAAAAAGGTTACATACAGTGCTAAAGACCCTGATGGCATATTGAATGATTTTCGTAATGACTTTAACCCTCGCATCACAGTGACTGTTGACATGATCGCGACAGGAACAGACGTAAAACCATTAGAAGTTCTACTTTTTATGCGCGATGTTCGTAGCAAAGGCTATTACGAACAAATGAAAGGCCGTGGGGTAAGAAGTTTGGGGTTTGAAGATCTTCGCAATGTCAGTAAAAGTGCAACGAGTGCTAAAGATAGGTTTGTATTAATTGATGCCGTAGGTGTTGAAAAGTCTCAAAAAACAGAGAGTCGCCCGTTAGAACGTAACCCTAACCTTTCAATGAAAGACTTACTTCAAGGCGTAGCTATGGGTCATCGAGATGATGACACAATACAAAGTTTAGCAAACCGCTTAACCCGTCTAGGTAAACAAATTGATACTCGCGGTCACAAGAAGATAGAGAAACTTACGGGTAAACCCGTTGCTCAATTAGCAAGAGAACTATTAACCTCGCTAGATCCTGACGCAATCAATCAAAAAGCATTAGAAAATGCCAAGGCGCAAGGTATTACACGAAGTGAAGAAACACTTACCGATAATGAGCGCGAAATCGCAAAACAGCAACTCATTGATAAAGCATGTGAAAGTTTTGATAACCCTGATGCCAGAGATGTGATCGAGTCAGCCAGAAGAGAACGCGAACAAGTTATTGACCACATCAATTTAGATACGGTGACTTACTCTGGCTACAGTGCTCAAGCAGAAGAAAAAGCAGAAAAGG
>CEPQ01015417.1_pt1 | contig 10556 bp, 7 predicted proteins | sample 530411 | NCBI WGS metagenome assembly CEPQ01 (sample SAMEA2620039, study PRJEB7988) | marine metagenome | isolation source: saline water (ENVO:00002010), including
GCCTAGTTACTTCCAAGGACAAAACAGGAGTAACAAAATGCAAGACTCAAAACCAACTATCATCAGGAAATATCAACGACGCTCTAGGTCGCTATTTGAAGGAGATGACTCGACAATCCTATTGTTAGCGAACTTGACTGCTGAAGCAACTGGCGTTGTTTTGGGTTATCAGCGATACATTTATTTGCATCGCGATAATGTCGGCAGATGGCTGGGGATATCAATCAGCCATTCTCTTGAGCAAGAAATGAATGACGGAGGTGGTAAATACCGCCAAGGAAAAGAAGCGCTTTCTCTGCTGCTTTCTTACCATCAAGAAATAACCGACTTTTTGAGATATTTTTCTGATGACATTGAAAGTGTTTTTGGTATCGATGCTGAAACGTGGATGATGGCGTGTAAAGCACGATGGCGGAAAAAGCTTTTGTAACGATTTGGCCTCTTAATGAGGCCATTTTTCGACCCAACTAAATCATATCTCTAACGTTTTATTAGAGCTGAAGGAATTTGCTTTTTTCTCGATCTCTGAAATATTCTCGGATAAGTTATTTATTTCGCCGTTTAATCTAGATAACTCCCATTCTTTGTACTTCAAGTCTCTCTTTAGCTCACTCACTTCGGAGTTTTTATCACTGTATTTGGCTACAATGTTAAAATTTTCATGTAATTTTCTATACTTCCCTTTGATATTGTAGTGATAGGGTATCAACAGTGTTTCAATATTTTTTATATTACTAATCTTGGATTTTATTCGGTCAAGCTCTCTATTTAAATCCCTAGAGAAATTAAAGTCTTTTGAGCCACTTTCATCATAAGTTCCAAACGAATCGAATGTTGCCCGAAGATGGGTAGTTCTTTCCGCCCTCAAACTCTTTCCAGTAGACTTTGGGAAGATAGGTTTATCATATTTCCCTTTTTCATAAAGATAAAGCTCGAAACTGACAGACTCTAGCTCGTACTTTTCAGGGTTTTCAAAGGAAACTTTAAAAGTTCTTTCTTCAAGGTTTAAATTATCTACCGTAAATACAAAAGTATAGGGTGTGAATTTGGGCTTTTCTGTTTTCTTAAGCTCTAATTCAATATTCTTTTTGTATTCACTCAAACGCTTACTTTGCTTTTCTATTTCCAGTAAAGTATTTTTAATTTCTTCATTTTTCTTTTCTTTTTCTGATTCTAACTTTACTTTTTTGCTAGCAAGCTTCGACTTCTGATCTTTTAGCGACAGGAAACTCTTGTATTGGTCTACATTATCAAACCCAAATTTTAGAGTTTCTTCAGCATATATATCTTCTTGGGTTAATTCTCTTGCAATGGATGCTAGGTTTGCTATTGAGTAAGATGAATAATCAATGTCAACGACTTTATGATTTCGATCACCTTTATCGATTTTTATAATTTTTGATGAAGCTTTCAAAGCTATTTCTTTATCTTCTATAATTCCGGTAAACTCATAAGAACATTGGTTAACAGTGGTACTACTCGAAATCTGTTCGAAACTTCTTAACTCAAAATCTGGAACGTAGCGAAGATCATCGAAGAAATGCAGTGAATACTTGACTTTAGACTTAACAGCACTGAACAAAACTTCTTCCATTAAATCTACATTATCACTGTCATCGCAGTCCATATAACCGTCAAAACAGCCAGATAGCATAAAAGTTAGGGGTATCGCAGATAATAGGCGAAGCTTATTCACTTTAAATCCTTTTAAATGTTTTAAATAAAGCGAACGAGGGTACATGCAATTACATAAAAATCAAGTCCATACCAGCTATTGTTTATGTGAAATTCGTTATTATGGTATTCAGCTTTTAGCCCTTGATGAAGTATGAAAAATGCTCTAGCCTCTTCAATTTCAAGACCGTATTTATCATAGTAGAAGAGCGAAACTTCATGGCTTTGCGTAGTAGTTTGGTGTTCTACTCGTTCGAAAATTGCAACTCGCTCATTGAAGAACAAATTTACCTAGTCATCGTTCAGTACCGATGTAATTGTCTTGCTAAGAATTCAGCGTCTGCATAGTTTGCAGTTGCGCTTGATTTAATAATACTCTCAGTACGAAGTCTATCCTCGAAGCTCATATATGCTAAATATATGTACGACGTTAAAAACACAATCTTAAGCTGATATATTTGATGCGGAACTTAATTTTTTGTAAGTGGCAAGATCAAGTATAGTGAGGGGCAGGTGATATTGCAGGAAGCATAAATGAGCGACATTAAACTATTCAGAACGCTACCAGATTCAGTTGAAGAATTAACTCCGAAATCAGCAAAGCTTGAACGGGAGCTTCAGAAGCAGATAGAAGCGAACATGGATACGTTTCTTAGTATCCGTTTTCTGGCTACTGAGTTTTCAACATCTAATGGTGGTCGCATAGATAGCCTAGGACTAGACGAGAACGGATGTCCTGTCATTATCGAGTACAAACGGCACTCGAATGAAAATGTGATAAACCAGGGTCTGTTTTATCTGGACTGGCTGCTAGACCACAAAGCTGATTTCAAGTTACTGGCGATGTCAGTGCTGGGTAATGATGTTGCCGATACGATTGAGTGGTCTGGCGCACGTCTTGTTTGCATCGCTTCAGACTTTAATCGCTATGATGAGTACGCCATTAAGCAGATAGATCGTAATATCGAGCTAATGCGCTACAAGTATTTTTCTGATGATTTACTGCTCCTTGAGCTAGTGAATACTCAGATATCCTCCAAGCCTGCTGCTCAAGAGCCAGTTACCGTTAACACAGTGCAGCCAGAGGCTAAGAAGACGTCAGCTTACGACTGGACGATGGAAAAGGCTAAGAGTCAGTGCAGCGAAAGGTTGCTATCACTTTTTGACGAACTGTGTTTATTTACAGAATCGCTGAGCGATGACATCGTTCGCAAAGACTTAAAGTTGTACACAGCATTCAAAAGAATTAAAAACCTCGCATGTGTCAGCATTGTGCCAAACAAAGATCCTCGCGTGATTATCTGGCTTAAGCTTGATCCTGCTTCAATTGAACTTGAGAGCGGTTTTACAAAAGATGTACGTAATGTCGGTCATTGGGGAACGGGTGACCTAGAGGTTGAAATTCGCAATGAAGAGCAGGCAAATAAAGCAAAAGTTCTCATACAGAAAGCATTTGAAGAAAGCTGATATTCTTCAATGCGAAGAGGCTTAAAACCTCAGGTAATGTTACAATCTCGGGCAATATAGAAGCCATCATAGTAGGGCATTGAAGCCCTAAGCAGTAAACAGGACAACACCAAAAATATGCTAACAGGCAAACTAAAAAATCAAGTCGATGAAATCTGGGAAGCCTTCTGGACGGGTGGTATCACCAACCCTATCTCAGTTATCGAACAGTTCACTTATCTTCTGTTTATTCGTCGTTTAGACGAAATACATACAGCTCGTGTAAAAAACGCGCTGGTCATGGAAACCGAAATCGAAAAGCCGATTTTCGGTACAGAGCAAGACAGCTTCCGCTGGAGCAAATTCAAGAACCAAGATCCACAAGTTATGTTCGAGTTGGTTCGCGACAAGGTTTTTCCATTTATTAAAACAATAAACGGCGAAGACACAACGTTTGCCAAACACATGCGGGATGCCATCTTTATGGTGCCTACGGCTGGCCTATTGGATCGCGTTGTTACCATGATTGATAAAATCGACATGGACGACAGAGATACCAAAGGTGATTTGTATGAATACATGCTCAGCAAATTACAAAGCTCAGGCACGAATGGTCAGTTCAGAACACCGCGTCACATCATCCAAATGATGGTTCAAATGACAGCGCCAAAACTAGATGGCGATAAGTCAGACGTTATCTGCGACCCAGCATCCGGCACCTGTGGTTTCCTTATGGCAGCTGAAGAGTATGTGCGTAATACTCAGGGTGGTGCGCTAATGCGCCCAGAAAACTCAAAGCACTTCCATAACCAAATGTTCAACGCCTATGACTTCGATCAGCATATGCTGCGAATTGGGGCCATGAACCTAATGCTGCATGGTGTAGAGCACCCAGTTGTTGAGTATCGCGACAGTTTAAGCGACCAAGGCGAGCAAAACATCAAAGATAAGTTTACGCTGATTTTAGCAAACCCACCATTTAAAGGCAGCGTGTCATATGATGATTTAGCGCCGGACTTACTTACCGCTTTGGGTAAAACACCGAAGAAAGCCACAGCGAAAACAGAAACCGACGAAGACGGTAACAAGAAAAAGAAAAAAGGCCCGTCTGAAAAAACAGAGCTTCTGTTTTTAGCTCTTATTCTTCGAATGCTTCAACCTGGTGGCCGTGCTGCGGTTGTAGTGCCTGACGGTGTGTTATTTGGTTCTACAAAGTCTCATAAAGAAATTCGCAAAACGCTTGTTGAAGAGCACAAGCTTGAAGCGGTGGTATCACTACCTTCTGGGGTGTTCAAACCCTACGCTGGGGTATCAACGGCTATTCTGTTTTTCACTAAAACCAATGATGGCGGCACCGATAATGTGTGGTTTTATGACATGCAGGCTGATGGTTTTTCTCTGGACGATAAGCGTACGCCGCTTATCAAAGAGCAAGCCTTAACAACTGAAGCTGATGCTATCGATTATAAAGCAGCTGAAGGTGAAAGCCTTGATAAGGGCCAAGCACCTTCGGAGCTTGAAAATCATAAACTCAATAACATTCCAGATGTGCTATTCCGTTGGCAGCATTTACAAAATGAATTTGGTCGTGAGCGTACTGAGCAAAGCTTCTTCGTACCATTATCTGACATTCAATCAAATCACTATGACCTTTCTATTAATCGCTACAAAGAAGTGGTGTATGAAGAGGTTGAATATGAGTCACCTATGGTGATTTTAGAGAGAATTAAAGTGCTCCAAGAGGAAATGAATAAAGGAATTGCTGAGCTGGAGGATATGCTTTGAAAGCTCAAAACTTTGAAGATTTGATTAGCGAAAATGGTGTTTTTAGCGATGGTGATTGGGTGGAAAGTAAAGACCAAGACCCAAATGGAGAAGTTAGATTAGTACAACTTGCGGACATAGGTGATGGAGTTTTCTTAGATAAATCCTCCCGCTTCATGACATACTCAAAAGCTGTGGAACTGAAGTGCACCTTTTTACGGAAAGGAGATATCCTCATTGCTCGAATGCCAGATCCATTAGGTAGAGCGTGTATTTTTCCAGGAGATAAGAAGAAAAGTGTCACCGTAGTCGATGTTTGTGTTGTCAGGCCATGCTCAGATGAAATTCACCCCAAATGGTTGATGTTCATGATTAATTCATCTTCGTTCAGAAGCCAAATATTGAAATATGTCACGGGCACCACTAGACAGCGAATATCAAGGAAAAATTTGGCTAAGTTGCAAGTCAATGTGCCAACACTCCAAGTTCAAAAGCAAATAGCGTCGGTACTCGAAAAAGCAGATTACTTCCGCCAACAAAGCCAGCAAATGGAGCAGGAGCTTAACTCGCTTGCGCAATCTGTGTTTTTAGATATGTTTGGTGATCCCATTCTAAACCCCAAAGGGTGGGCGCGAGACCGACTAGGGAACAGGCTCTCTATCAAGCATGGATACGCATTTAGTGGAGAATACTTTACCAGCGAAGGAGAATATATTTTATTAACTCCTGGGAATTTTTTTGAAGAGGGTGGTTATAGAGACAGGAAGGAGAAACAAAAATATTATATTGGTGAAATACCAGAGGGTTACATTCTTGAAAAAAATAATTTACTAGTAGCAATGACCGAACAAACAGAAGGGTTGCTTGGAAGTAGTATGTTTGTACCAGAGTCAAATAAGTTTCTACACAATCAACGTTTAGGTCTTGTAGATTTAGAGATAGGTCAAAACGAATACTTTTACTATTTTTTATTCAACAACTTATCAGTTCGGAAATCGATTCAAGCTAGCTCGACAGGATTGAAGGTTAAACATACTTCGCCAAAAAAAATTGAAGCTATTGAAGTCGGTATACCGCCAGTGGACATGCAGCAAAAATTCGAAGCTAGAGTTAAGAAAATTTGGGAACAAATAAAAATCATTAGAAAAACCGCAACCGAATCTGATTTACATTTTAACTCTCTAATGCAACGCGCTTTCAAAGGCGAACTTGACTTAAAAGATGTAGCATAAGGATGTAATAGCAAGGAACGCTGATGTCGAACTTCGAATTTTTAAAAGAGTGGCCCCAACTTCACGAACATGCGGTAATCGCTGAGCAGCAAGTAAACGCTGAGCCGCGTTCCAGTTGCTTCTACAGCCGTTATACGCTGGAGCGCACTGTTAAGTGGATGTTCGAGTTCGATAGCTGGTTGCAAGAACCAAAGTACGATAACTCTCTAAACACACTTATCAACGACCCTGAGTTCAAGCGCAGCCTGGGCAGTAACGTTTTTCCTAAAATCAAAGCGGTTCAGCGTGCAGGAAATAATGCTGTGCATAGTGAGCGTAAAGTCAGCACCGCAGAAAGCATCCAAACTTTAAAAGAGCTGCATCACTTCCTGTATTGGTTCTACCGTACATATACCTCAAGTAAACCGCCTATCGACCAGCTTTTTGATACAGCGAAAATTCCAAATACCGTTCATGTAGATGCAAACCTGGTGATGAACAGTGCCAAGCAGCTTAAAGCACTGCAAAAGCAACTGTCTGAGCGTGATGAGAAGCACAAAGAGCGGCAAGACCAATTACTGGCTGAGAATGAAGCGCTAAAAAAAGAGCTGGAAGCCCATAAAGCTAAAGTTGCTGAAGACAAAAAGCAAAACCAGCAAGTTAAAGATAGCCACAACTATAATGAAGCTGAAACTCGTAAGTTCATTATCGACCAATACCTGAAAGAAGCAGGCTGGGATGTCACAAAACCCAACACTGTGGAATTTAAAGTTCTAGGGATGCCCAACAATAAAGGAGTTGGGTATGTCGATAATGTGCTATGGGGAAGTGATGGAAAGCCGTTAGCAGTTGTTGAGTCAAAACGTACCACTGTCGATGCTACGCAGGGCAGACAACAAGCGGTACTCTATGCTGACTGTTTAGAAAAAGCATACGGCCAGCGCCCACTCATTTACTACACCAACGGTTATGAAATTCACTTTTGGGACGACACACAGCAGCCTCCAAGAGCAGTTCAGGGGTTTCATAACCGCGATGAGATGCAGCGCATCATTGATAGGCGGGCACTTCGGGTTCCGCTGACAGACGTTGCTATTAATACTGACATAGCAGGTAAAGATCGCCCGTATCAAACCCTTGCTATTCAAAGCGTGTGCGAACGCTTCACGTTAAACCAGCGCAGGTCGCTGTTGGTGATGGCAACTGGTACAGGTAAAACACGAACAACTATCGCGTTAGTGGATGTGTTGATGCGTGCAGGTTGGGTGAAAAATGTCTTATTCTTGGCTGACCGAAATGCACTGGTTAATCAAGCCAAGAAAGAGTTCTCAAAACTTCTACCCAAAACATCGCCTGAAATCCTCACATCAGCCACCGATACGCTTCGCGGAAGGCTCTACTTATCGACCTATAATACGATGATGAACTTGTTGAGTGTTGATGCACGAGACCGTTTGTTTGGTATAGGGCATTTCGACCTGGTTATCGTAGATGAAGCTCACCGCAGTATTTATAAGAAGTACCGATATATTTTCGAATACTTCGATGCGTTGTTACTTGGCTTAACCGCAACACCTAAGTCTGATATTGATAAGAACACTTACGACATTTTTGACCAGCCTGACGGCGATCCCACCTATGCTTATGAACTTGAAGAGGCGATTGCTGATAAAAAGCTAGTGCCGCCAAAAGATGTCGCTGTCGATTTGGGCTTTATTCGTGAAGGTATCAAATACAGCGATCTAAGCAAAGACGAGAAAGAAGAGTGGGAAAGTAAAGAAGAGCTTGTTGAGCGTGATGAAGTTCTGCCAAGTGAAGTAAACAAGTTCTTATTTAACAAACCTACAGTGGATAAAGCACTAGAGGTGTTATTTGAGCGAGGCATTCGAGTAGCTGGAGGAGAGCGGTTAGGTAAAACCATTATTTTTGCCGCCAACAATAAACACGCAGAATTTGTTGTAGACCGTATTAATGCAAACTACCCCAAATATAAAGGGAAGCTTGCCAGAGTTATCACCTATAAAGAGAAATATGCCGACTCACTTATAGAAGAATTCAAAGGCGAGAAGAAGCCCGCCGATCCCAATTGCCCACTTTCCATTGCGGTCTCTGTAGACATGCTGGATACAGGCGTTGACGTGCCTGAAGTCGTCAATCTGATGTTCTTCAAAGTAATAAAGTCCAAAGTGAAGTTCCTTCAAATGCTAGGGCGGGGAACAAGGCTTTGTGATGACTTGTTTGGGCCAAGCGATGATAAGGTTTTCTTTAAAGTTTTCGACTGTTGCAAAAACTTTGAGTATTTTGAAATGCAGCCCGAGGGCGCAAAAGACTCAGGCAGTAAAACCCTCTCACAAGCCATTTTTGAAAAGCGCCTAATTCTGTCACAACATTTGAAAAGCAATGAACAGTTCGGCACTGACGGAGCTGAATTACAACGTTCACTGGTACAGAATTTACAAAACCGCGTAGCGGGTATGAATCTGGACAACTTCATCGTTCGACCTCGACGGAAGGTAGTTGAGAAGTACCAGAAGCCAGAGACCTGGCAGCACTTAACAGATGAAAATGTGGGCGAGATACAAAAGCATATCTCTGACTTACCTACTGAAGCAGAACCAGTAGAGCCGCGAGAGAAAGACGAAGAGTTAGCGCTGCGTTTCGACCACATGTTACTTACTATGCAATTAGCAATGGTTGAGAAAACAGGTATCAGCGACTATTACCGCGACAAACTAGTAAATATTGCAGCGAAGCTTGAAAGCAAGACTAGTGTTCCTGCTATAGCTGAAGAAGTGGAATGGCTTGAGTATATTCAGTCTGCCAATTTCTGGACAGATCTTACGCTAGATGAGTTGGAACAGACGAGAAAACGCCTTCGACTGCTCATGCGCTTTATGGATAAGGAAGGTACGGGCTACGTTTACACTAACTTTCAAGATGAGCTTTTAGGTGTTAATGAGAATGAAGGCATCTATGTTCCAACCAGTGGTAATGAACTTCAGCTGTATAGAAAGCGCGTTGAGTCTTATATCAAAGAAAACCAAGACAACCTGACCATCGCTAGACTTCGCAAAAACTTGCCTATTACGCGTCTGGATTTAGACGAATTAGACAGTAAGTTGATGGCAGTGAGTGGTATCGATGACCTCACGCAGTACCAAGAAACAATTCACCCAGATAAGAGCCTTGGTGTATTCATTCGTGAGCTGGTTGGAATGGACAGAGGCGCAGCAAAAGAAGCTTTCGCAGACTACTTGGATGAGGCGAAGTTTAATGCCCAGCAACTGCGGTTTATCAACACAATCATCGATTATCTAACGCAAAACGGCGTGATGAGTGCTAAACAGTTAGCACAACCGCCTTTTAGTGACATTCACTATGAGGGGATAACAGGCGTTTTTTCTTTGGAAGAAGCAATTCGAATCAGAGATAAGTTGAAGGGAATCGAGAATAGGGCGGTAGGGGAGTAAGCCTTAAGACCAACTGGGGGATTATGAAATTATATAAATTTCGTTCGTTTGATACCTATAGCCTGACCGCACTTCAAAATAATTATATTTGGTTTAGCAAGACTAAAGACTTTAATGACCCGTTTGAAGGTGCGTTCCTCTTGGATGAGAAGATTCCGCCAAAACTGGTTGAGCAAGCTCTAAAACAGACTCCTTTTAAATCCAAAGAGGAGATCGGTGCAGAGCGGTATTTAGAGATGCTTAAATCAATGGGACTAGACGAAAATTCCGTGACTAATGAGCAGTTATTTCACTCGCTAGTAAAGCAAAGCTTAGATAGTGTGATTAATGTCTATTCTAATATGATGATGGGATGTTTCTCAAAGTGTACGGCAGAAAGAGACCCTATTTATGAAAACCTGATGTGGTCACATTATGCTGATGGATTACGAGGTTATTGCCTTGTATTCGATCTTGAGCAGTTGGGAGAAGATTTCAATTCCATTGAGAACCATTCAGTAGCTTCTATTGACGTCAGGTATCAGGATTCGCCGAGTTCTCTAAGCCTTGAGGAGTTTATTTCTACTGGTGTAATGTTTGGTGTAGAAAACTTCGAGTATGTAGATAAAGCAGCCAGAGTATTTTCAACAAAATCTCCTTCTTGGGATTATGAAAATGAGGTTAGGTTTATGTCTCATTTAAAAACTAATAAGCACGTATATTCTGCCGATGCCCTACTCGAAATTGTTATTGGTAGTAAAATGCCACAAGAGCAACTTTCTCTGTTATCGGCAATTGCTAATAATGTGAAGCCTGGAATTTCAATAAAAACAGCAAGCTTAGAGCCTGGAACATACAGACTGCGGATTTGTTAAAGCCTTTAAGTGAATTTAGCAGGGAAAGATTGGCGCAAATTACCCTCGTATGTTCGTATTTCTATTTAAGGACAAAGCAGAAAAAAGTGTGCTCAAACATCACTTCGTAAACTGCCAACCCGCGAATTTCCTAGAAT
>CEPQ01008994.1_pt1 | contig 10554 bp, 11 predicted proteins | sample 530411 | NCBI WGS metagenome assembly CEPQ01 (sample SAMEA2620039, study PRJEB7988) | marine metagenome | isolation source: saline water (ENVO:00002010), including
AAAAGTTAGCCACCAAAGACACTATGAGCCAATTTTTTTCATTATCATTTTTTATTGCATATAGTGCCGCTATCCTTCAGCTTAGTTTTTTAGCCTTTAGCGATGTACTCGATGATGGCATTTTGACATACATCGCTGTTGGGCTTGGTATTTTGTCAACGGTAATCTAATTTTGACCCACTTAGCGGTAAAGTAAAATTGACCCACCTTTAGCGTTTATATTTCATTTTGTTTATCAGTAACTGGGGCTATCCCAGCCGTTTTCTTGCCTCTAAGACGGTAACTATTTCCTGCAATTTGTACGATATGAGCGTGATGTAGCAGTCTATCTAGCAAGGCCGCAGTCAGCGTCTGGTCGTCTGCGAAGGCCGTTGACCATTGTGAGAACGGTAAGTTACTGGTGACGATGACACTGCCATGCTCGTAACGTTTAGCTATCACGTTAAAGAACAGATTGGCTTCTTCTCTACCGAAGGGTAAATAACCTATTTCATCAATGACCAGCAGCTTAGGAGCGAGCACACTACGCTTAATATACCCTTCCAGCCTGTCTTGCTTTTTGGCTGTCCCGAGCTGCAACATTAAATCGGCCGCGGTAATGAACCGCACTTTGATACTTTTTTGAATGGCCTGATAGGCGTAGCTTAATGCTAAGTGACTTTTTCCCACGCCACTTGGGCCAAGTAATACGATGTTCTCTGCTCGCTCGATAAATGCAAGGCTGGTAAGTTCTTGAAGCTGCTTTTTAGGTGCACCGGTAGCGAACTTGAAGTCGTAGTCGGAGAACGACTTAATAGCCGGCAGGCCAGCGAATTTAAGCAGAGTTTCTCTCGTTCGTTGCTGTCTTGCTTCTACTTCAACATTTAACAGAGATTCTAGGAAGTCAGCCAACGAGGCATCTTTCCCAGCTGCGTTGTCAGCAATGGCAGACCACTCGGCTGCTAAGGTGCATAACTTTAGGCTGTCACAAGCTTGTTGTATTCGCTCCATTTGCAAGTTCATGGCTGCATCCTCAACAATTGGTCATAGACACTCAGCGGGTGCTGGAAGCTCTCAACGGGGACGGCCCTTCTTGATGGTATTCGTGGTGATGACTTATTAGATAGAAGCTTTGACGGCAAGGGCGCCAATGCCAGTTGCTCTTTAATTAACAAGGCCGTTGGTGTTTGCTTTGTCGTTCCATGTATCCTTTGATTGGCAACGTCTTGGAGCCATGGCCCGATTTGTGCGTTGGCCGTATCAACATCCAAGGTAAGTCCGGCTTGCTTTAACGTTGCAGTAAGCGGCGTAATAAAACTGTGCTTGAGGTAACCATTAAACCGCTCCACTTTACCTTTGGTTTTTGCTCGGTAAGGGCGGCATGCTCTTAATCTGAACCCATAGTCGGATGCGAGTTCAAGAAGGTGTTTGTTCCATCGATGTCGACCATCGCCGTAGGCATCTCGTTCAATCATCAAGCATTTGGCGTTATCAAACAGGATTTCCTTTGGAACACCACCGAAGTAATGTAGCGCTTCGCGGATCCCGTTTATCCAATCGTCCTGCTTCTCATGTGTACTAAAACGCACGTAAGTACCACGGCTAAAACCCAGCGTCGCCACAAACGCTTTAAGCTTAGCGTGACCACGCTTAATGGTCGTGAAGTCTACTTGCAACTGTTGCCCAGGTGCTGTTTCGAAGCGAACGATATCTTCTTCTGCTTTGGGTTTAAATTGCCGAATGTAGATTTTTAAAATCCCTTCTTTGCCGTCGTACCCCTGCGTTTGAATCTCGCGCAACAAAACTGTCGCTGGGATCCAATAGGGCTTGGCAGCCTCAATACGTTCTCGAACGTAGGGTTTAAAAGGGTCTAACTTCGAGGGGCGATCTGGTCTTGGCCCATAACTGGGTGTGCGGGCCATATCTCGCAAATAGCAGCGAACGGTGTTTCGAGCGATCCCAAGTTGACGGCTAATAGCTCGGATACTGTGACCTTGTTGATGTAGCACGTGAATATCCACTAGTGACTCCTGATTTAGCATTGCATCTCAACCACCGTTTTTCATTACCGGTGGTCATTGTGCCTCAGGTGGGTCAATTTTAAATTGTCGTTAGTGGGTCAGTTTTACATTGCCGATGACAGTCCAGAGAGGGAGTTTATTAACATAAGTCACTTTGACTCTCAGTACACTCCACATGCTATGAGGGTTAGCTTGATTAACTCCTATGTAAATGAATTTGGATTGCCTATAGAAGTTGTAATGAAGTTAGCTGGTCACTCCTCTATCATCATGACGGTTGTTTATTTAAAAAGTGACAAATCGGGGTTAAATCTTCATAAAAAAATGAGCAAGGGGGAAAAAATCGCCCTTCAGAATTCGAGTGAAACCATACAACGTCAAATAGAAAATCAACGTATTGAGGAGTGTATAGGGCAGTTAACTGCTAAAGACCCCAATTTTCTAAGTTCCCTAAATAATAACCGACCAAGTAGTAGTTACCTGTTTAAGGATTATGGTATATGCCCTGTCGGTGGAGCCTTTTGTCACGAAGGGGGGAGTTTTTCAGGTCCTAAAAGTAATGTCAGACTACCTGTAACTGCTGGTCACTTGGGTGAGCAAAACTGCATCGCTTGTAGGTTTTTTATAACCGGACCTGCATTCATTGGTGGACTCGCAGCATTAGGCAACGAAGTAAGCTATTGTGTTCATGAACAATCGCAAAAACATTCCTCTCTCTTGGAACTACTTGATAGCAAGGTAGAAAAAATCGATGTGCTATCTCATAAAATTTATGAAAATATAAAGAACGGAGAGCCCACTGATAAAGCCGAAGAACAGAAATCTAAGTTGCAATCTGAACGACGCAAGTTGAACTCAGAAATCGAAAGTAGAGCAAAAAAACTAGACCTGTTAATGAATGACCTCAATATGATTTACCATCACCTTGAGAATTGTCAAAAGTTGATTAACGCACCTTCTCCAAAGCAAACTACTAAATCCTACCAATTGATTAAATCGGCAGACTTTGAAGTAAATCTCGAAGCTATAGAAGCTTCACTATTTCATCAGTTATGCGAAGTCTGTGAAAACGCAGAAATATATCAGAGCTGCTTACCAAGTACCGCCGTTACCAAGCGCTCACAAATGTTAGATAAAATGATGAAAAGTAACAATATTAGCCCGACTTTTTTTGAACTTAATGAGGAAGAACAGTTAAAAATAGGAAATCAAATGGTTGAGCTGATGTTGGTTAAACTAAGTTCCTGGGAAAAGCTCGACAGGCTAATGAAGGGCTCCTTATCCTTTGATGATCTCACAATTGAAAATTGCCATCTTCGTAAGGAAATTAGCGATATTTTCTCAGTATCAGTTAAGCAGCTAGGATCAAATGAATAAAAAGAATGCAACACCAAATGAGGTTCTGGCTTGTCTAAAAGAAGGAAAATCTAAGCGTGTAAAGAGCTCCTTAGATGCAATATACAAAGCATGCGAAGACCAAGTGAAAGCTGGTACGTTAGATTTTAGTTACAGTAATATAGCTCTTATCGGAAAGCCATTCGGTGTTCCAGCAGCGCAAAGCATTAGAAACAAAACGGGAGAAGTTTATCGCACGTTGATAGCAGCGTTTGCGAAACAGAATGAAGCTGCAAGAAGACCTACAATGAGAGGGCAGAATTGTTCATGGATAGACGAGATTGAAGATCCTGTATTGAGATTACAAGTTAAAATGCTCGATGCTGAAAAGCGGAAAGCAGAAGAGCTTGCAAGAGAAATTGTACCTGTTAGTCAGGTGATTGAAGTATATGATGGCGTTGCGACGTCATACGCAAATCGAAAGCTTAATATTCAGGAAAGGGAAGCGTTGGAATATCTGATGTCTAATGAATTTTTAAGACGCTTTAATCTGGCAGTCGGAAAAAGTGGTAGTGTTGTAGACTCGGCAACTGGTAAAACATTTTTCCCTGTGGCAACCCTTGATGCACTTGCTAAAGCAATCGAAAACCTTTGAGCCTCGTGAGCCAGAATCCGTTTTGTGGAGATATTGAGTGAAAACTAAGCTGATAACGCGAGCTGGGTACCAGAGACTTGTTCAGGAACACGACCATTTATGGTTTGAAAAACGCCCTGAAATAACAAAAATTGTGACATGGGCTGCAGGTTTAGGAGATCGTTCAGAGAACGCTGATTACACCTTTAACAAACGATTGCTTCGTCAAATTGATAGGCGCGTACGGTATTTACGTAAATTACTACCTGAGCTTAAAATTGTGGACTACTCGGATGAGCAAGAAGGAAAGGTATTTTTCGGTGCTTGGGTTGAGATTGAAAACAGCGAAGGTGAGGTAAAACGTTTTAGAATTGTAGGCCCAGAAGAGATATATGGTGAAAGCAAAGAGTATATATCCGTTGATTCACCAATGGCCAGGGCGCTAATAGGTAAACAAGTTGATGATGACTTTAGTGTAAATACGCCAGATGGCTATAAATGCTGGTATGTGAACTCCATAAAATATGAAAAAGTTCATAAGTTATGATTAGTCAGAACCCTACCTGTCAAATTTTAGAGTAAAACCTGAACGATGCTTTAGAAAATTGCATATCATAAGTCAAAACGCGGGATTATTTTCGTTAGATTTCCTTTAAGCTGCGAGCTTCCACTTTATTTTGTAAGTCCTAATTGCAGGACTTCGCAAAGCATTGTGCTGAAAGTTAATGGCGAATTTAGATCTTGTAGAAAAAATAGAATCGGCCATTCATAGTCAATTCAGTGGTTGGATCTTCGACAACTTCTAGTTTAATTTAATCTTCTTATAAACAGTGGCAGAGCAGAAATAAACAACGATGTATCAAATTATATTTGATCCGGAAGTTAGGGATTTCCCTATATGTTTTTAACAATCTCCTAGATGAATAAGCTGGACTTTTAGAAATTTTAGAGTAGCTTTAGGAATATATGGATCTTGTATGTGATTGTGTTTTTTGTGCAATTCATGTATAATTTTTGCCCTTAATTTCTGGGGGGATATGGAATTTATGTTAAATATCAAAGACTTAGCAGATTACATCATCACAAAATTGTGTGAAGGTGGTGAAGAGCTCAATAATCTGAAACTTCAAAAGCTTGCATTCTACTGTGATGCTTGGTATCTGGCTTTTTTTGGTAAAAAGCTTGTAGATACTGACTTTCAGGCTTGGATACATGGACCAGTAAGCCGAGAGCTTTATGATAGATTTTCTGCCACAAAATCGCTTTATTCAAGCATAGCAATTGAAGACCGATCGCCAGATTATCAAATGAACCTGTCAATTAATGACGCAGCCCATATCGATAGCGTGCTTGAAGCTTATGGAAAGTTTTCTGGCGCCCAATTAGAAGAAATGACTCATAGAGAAGAGCCTTGGATTAGAGCAAGAAAAGGTTATCGCCCTAGTCAACGTTGCGAAGAAGTACTCGATAGTGCTGTAACTCGAGATTATTACAAAAGTCGTTTATCACAAGCGTAATGAAACCAGTTATTGGGAATCCACCAACTGCGAATAAACCCGTTGTAGAGTCAGTTGGTGAGAAGAAATGGACATTTTCCTTTCAGTATTGGAAACAAGTCGAATTTTTTGGATTAGATAAATCTAGTAGCTCATGGTTTGTTTCATTGATTGAAAAGCTAAAAGACTTATCTGAAAAAGAAGTCAAAAATTTTGTTTCATCTGGCTCTGATCGTGATGCGTGGCGATACCATAACATTAATTGGAATCAAAAAAATATTCCATTACGTCGTGAAGATCTAGATTGGTTGGAAAAAGATTACAGAGAAAATGAAGCAGAATATCCTATTGTTCAATTTCAAATATCTAGAGCGCTAGGACGCGTTGTCGGTTTTTGGGATGAAAATGGCGTTTTCAATATACTTTTGCTAGATCCACTGCACAACATTCAACCCTCTAAAAGTCACGGATATAAGGTTGATTCATGCAGCCCGCTTTCCTGCAATTATTCTACTTTACTTTTTTCGATTGATACGTTAACAAATGGGAGTTATTGCTCTTCTTCTGATTGTGGCTACCAACAACAGTTAAAAGACCTTTCTACTAATAAAGTTTATACAAATGTCGTTATGCATTTTCTTGATGATGAGAAAATAAAAGAGGTTGATCGCTTAATAGAAGATAATAAAGTTAGTGATGAACGAGAAATATTTGAAATGGGTATGTTGTTTTTGTCAGACTCGAAATCTGAAGTGTGACTAATAAATTTTCGATAGATCTTTTGCAAGAATAATGGTGGCCCTTTTCAACACTTCTCTCTCTTCGATTGCCTTTTCAAGCCTACATTCGAGCTGCTTCATAATATACTGATTTCTATTAGTTATTGCCGCAAAATTAGCAGCGCGTACCCACCTCCTCACCGTGCTATAAGAAGTTCCTGTTTGACTCGCGGCCTCTTGTGAGCTTAGCCCTTTATCAAAAACCAAGGTCAAAGCTAGATTCTTTATTTCTGATGTATAGGTTTTTGACACTCAAAATTTCTCATTTAGTTAGAAGAAAGTCTACTTTAGCTCTGACTATCAACAGTTGCTTAGGATACCTAAGTATACGTGATAAAATAAAACTTAGACAATCTCAGTATCTGAAAAACTATCGAAATGAAACGTCTTTGGCATTTAATAACCCTTTGCCTTTGCGCCTTAGAAATGCGAGGCAAAGAGCGAACATATCTCAAAAAGAGCTGGGTATCAGAATTGGTATGGAGCCAAGCTCGGCAAGTGGTCGCATGAACCATTATGAAAAAGGGCGGCATTTTCCTGATTTACACACTTTGAATCGTATAGCTAAAGAGTTAAACGTACCACTAAATTATTTCTTTTGTGAATCAGAAGAGATGGCAGAGATAGTATGCCTAGTCAACAAACTAGAATTCAATAAGCTGCCAGAGCTTATCAAATATATTGAAGGTATTGTGATTAAATGAGTCTGTGGGCTCATGCGACAAATGTGTGAGAACATAATGTCCTCCCCATCTAGTAGACAACTACAAGATTTATTGGGTGTGATCAGCTTATAGCTAACCTACGGTTCCAGCCTACTGCAAGTGCAATAGCGCTATTGCACAAACGACCAGCCAATATGAAACCATTTTACTGGTAAAGCAATTTTGCCCACAGAAAATCATAGTATCAGTTAATATCCCCTAATCAACTCTTTTTCAATAATCTGATTTTTTAGATCTTTCTTGAACCAATCTACGAACCAAGGGGTGCTTTCAAAATCAGCTATTGCTTGAGTTAACTCGATTGAGGGAGTAGTTAAGCCAGTTGAAAATTTAAAATTCCTCAAAAGCTTAAACTTAGTTTGTTGCGATATGTACGGACAGGATATTAAATCTAAAACTAGATGGCATTTTTCAGAACACTTAGAAATATCTTCTTGTTTTCTAGATATAAAAAGTGCTGCTGCTTCCAATTTCTCTATCAAGCTTTTATAAACAGAACTACCTTGCGTATAGTAAAGGAGAGATATAATATCGAAATAGTTCAGCTTCTTACCCTCTATTAAAGCCTCTAAAGATGAATTGCTATACTTATTGTAGTCTTCGAAAAAACTTGTTGATAGTAAGATATTTAATTTTTCGAATGGTAGAAATTCACCATTTTCAAAATCAAGCTCTGCATTAGTTTTTCCTTTTAAAACAAGGTCAATGTTTTGTTTTACAGCCTCTCTATAAAACTGTAAATCTTGTAATGAAAATTCACTTATTATTTCATCACACTTTAAAACAAGAAGGCAAATCGTCCTAGACGTTGAAGATTGCGGGTTCGCATTATAGAAAAAGAAGGCAATCTCCAACAATAGAATTATTGTGTTAGTTGGACTTACAGATTTGGCATTTCCCTTAAGGCATTTCTCTACTAACAATACTTTTCTTTTGATTGAACCTACGACTAAACTAGCTATGTCTGCATAGCTTCCTTCATTTGCTAAACACGCTGACCTGACTCTGGCAATGAATTTACTAGCCAATCCAGAGGGCTTATATACTTCTTTAATTGCGTACTTAAATGCCCTTGTCTTATCCTTCTTCGAATTTATATCGAAAATTGATTTATCTAGAGTAGTTAGTAAACCCTTTGTATCTATAGCGACGCAAGAAACCTTGGAGAAGTAGGGCCTTTCATAAAAGTTTGTTTTAGAGTCATTCAAAACAAAATTTAGCTTATGTAAACAATTTGTTATTTCAGAAAGACACTTTGAGAGGATTTTTCTATTAAGAGAAAAAACAAAAAAATCATCAACGTAACGGTATATTTGATATTCGACGCCTAATTTAAAACCATAAGCACTCAAGTTTCTCTCAATTTCTACATCAACGCTTTGAAATAATATTTCAGCAAAAATACGGCTTATTTCATTTCCAATAGGGATTCCGTTAGTCTCATTATCATTACTTCGCTGCATCCGCTGGTCAAACTCGTTTGCAAATAAGTTTGTGTGTCTAATATAAGAAGAATTATATAGCTTTCCATGTGTAGCCCAAGGGATTGTATGCGTATAAATAGAGTTAAAACAGTTTGAAATATCTGCTGAAGCAAAGAATGGAAATTTTGACTCAAGTCGAACAAATTCGTTAGATTCAAAAAATTTATATAGTCGGTCAATTCCATCGATTGTGAAGAAGCTTGGAACGCCCATGTGGTTACTATTTTCGTCTATCTTCGGAGTATATTCTGAAGCTACCCTTGCTGGTTTTCGGAGCGAATAGTTACTTTTAGAGCAGTAATATATTATAGAGGCGAAGTTTTTTTTCACAAACGTTCGTAAGAAAAATTGAGCTCTCGGATGAAGAAGCGATAATCCTCTAATCTTGGTTTCATTCTTTAATATAGAGAACTTATAAGGCGTGGAAGCGCTTAGGTGTTTGTTTAAGTCATTTTCAATTAGGATCTCATCATATGCTTTTTTTACATAACTTGATGAATGAAGTTCTCCACTCTCTGCTGCTTTAACTATCCCGTAGAATCCGCTATTAGAAAAAATAATTGGAGAATCTGAAGGAATAGTTTCTGATAAAAGAACTCTATCGAAATCTTTCTTATCAACCCTGCTTTTTATCGTCGCCATATCTTTATAACTTCCTGTGTTCTTCTATAGCTTAGATTCAAGTGATACCTCTTCTCGTAGCCTGATGTGAAATTAACTTTCTTTAGCTCTCTTTGTTGTTCAATAGTCAATTTACATCTTCCTTGTAAGAAACTAAGACCTTGATTTTTCGAAAACGCATACAAATACTTGTCTATATCTCTAAGTTTCTCTGGACTATTTACTTCACTATTGCTGTAGTATATTCCTGACTTATACCTCCCCCTTCCTCTTTTAAAGCTCCTATTGCAAGAAAGGTACTTTAATCTGTCAAGTAATAGTTCAAAATCTTTTGTTCTGCTATAATCCAAGAAGCTTTGGAATATTTTATTCTTAATTGATTTGATTTTTGAAGTTGTATGAGTCAGAGAAACTTTTCTGTAGCCATGTGGTTTTTTTACACCTTCAATACTTATTTCATAACCCAAATATGAGAATTTAGACTCTGATTTATCATTAACTAAGCTGACTGTTTTAGAAGTATTAAGCCACAATTCATCGGGCAGCATCTTGTTAAATGTTTTTCTTATATCAAATCCGTTACTTTGGTTACTTACTATCAAAATGTCGTCAATGAATCTCGAGTAAAATAGACAGTCAGGATGATTTTTAATTTCTTTATCTAGACTTCTCAATACTAGATTAGCTAGTGGATTTGATATCTCTAATCCTCTTGGAAGTCCTTTGCCTTGCGAAGACCAATACTGATTTAGCAATGAAATCGTTATATTTTTAGTATGAGTGGATATTCCATCATCTTTTAGAATGGTCGAAGTTATGAGGTGTGGGCTCAAACTTTCATAATAAGATGCTATATCGATCTTATATATTTTTTGCTCTGCTCCCCACTTTAGAGTTGAACAAAGCTCCCTTATAGTTTTATTTCTATCTTGTGAAAATGGGCTAGAGATTTTCGAAATATTTCTTGCGCATTTTCTTATGAGAAGCTTTTCAGGAAAAATTGCTAGAAAATTTCTCTTTTTAAGGTCGCCATCCTTATCTACCTCATTACTTTCTATTGTCGTAATATCGAAATTGTGTTTAGAAAAATTCTGAGACAACCTTAATGCTTCGCATATTGCTTCGTCCTTGATATTCTTGTCTTGCAGATATGAGTACTTATAGATGTCACTCCTATAAATATTTTTCTCAAGAGTGGAATACGTTATAGCTTGATCTTTCATTAATAATTGTTCCCACAAACTCGCTTTTAAAGTAGCTACTTCTCGCCACAACTTTTAGCACTTCTCAAACCTAGTTAAAATTTAGCTTATTCTTATAAGGGGCAAAACTAAATTTTTTAATAGTATGAAAAATAGTATACATAATAAAAGAAACATACCGTAAATCAATGTAGTAGGGCTATTAGTATTCTTTTCGCGGGAATAAGTGAAAGTCGGCATTCTCGCTTCTGTCACCAAGGCTCGCTGCCCAGGTTACC
>CEPQ01001133.1_pt1 | contig 10530 bp, 3 predicted proteins | sample 530411 | NCBI WGS metagenome assembly CEPQ01 (sample SAMEA2620039, study PRJEB7988) | marine metagenome | isolation source: saline water (ENVO:00002010), including
GTCGCAGATTTTGAAGTTAAAGGGGACGGGACTCTGCCGCGGCCAAAGCTGACGTTTGCCAATATAGACGGTTTCGTTTCGAGGTTAATTCGCGGGCAAGATGATTTTGTCGGTCTGCATATCAAAAGAATAAGAACATTTTTAAAATATATAGATGCTGAAAATTTTGTGGATAATATAAACCCGTTCGGAGAGCCAGATTCAACCGCAAGATTTCCTGATGATGAGTTTGTTATTAATCAAAAGACACAGGAGGACAAAAACATAGTCAGTTTTGAGCTGGTGTCCGTTTTGGATTTAGAGGAAGCTACAGTTCCGACTAGAATTATGTTTTCTCATTATTGTCCATGGACTTATCGAGGAATTGGCTGCCGATACGGAAACAGCATGATTCACAGAAGTTTTTCTGATATGAATAGTCCAGAAGCCAGAGGGCTTCCAGTTGGAGACGAATTCGATAAAAGCTTTAATAGTGATTACAACTTTAGTCACGAAGGGAATGCGTCATGGCAAAACACCAAATCAGCTTTTGTGTTTTCTGGATATTATGACAGTACTGGAATTTACTCAAGCGGTGACTGGGTAAAAATAGCAAATATTGACCCAAAAGACAAAAATTATGAATTAGTGTTTGTGGCAAAGCCTACTGGCATTATGGCCACACATTACCCTGAAACAACCACAGCCATCCCTTTTTATAATGTTTCTGGCAAAGATCCTAGATTTGATAGAGATAATTGGGTTCAAGATCAATGTTCTAAGACCATGAGCGGTTGTGCTATAAGATTTCAGAATTGTTCTTATGGATTGCCGTTTGGAGGATTTCCTGGTATTGACAAATATAAATATAAATAATAATTTTTTTAAACAGATTAAAAATTACGCACTAAATCAACCGCAGGGCGAAGTTTGTGGGTTGGTCGTGCCAGATAATTTTGGCGAGGTTCAAGCGGAGCCTTGTGAAAATACCAAAATAGACAAATCAAATGGCTTTATTATTGATGCTAAAGTTTTTCTAGAAGCTGTAAAAAACAAAGATATACTCGCAATTTACCACTCTCACCCAGATGATCCGCCCGATCCGTCAAGACATGATTTATTGCAAAGCGAAGCATTGTGTTTGCCGTTCATAATATATTCTGTAAAACACGATGATTTTTATATACATATTCCAAAATCCTGCCCAATAAAGCCATTTACTCAGAGACGATATGTCGAGGGTTTGCAAAATTGTACGGTTTTGGTAGTCGATTTTTATAGAAAAAACTATGAATTTCAGTTTGAGGACTTTGATTTTAACCTAAAAAGGCAGGGTTTAACCTGGGAATTCACTTTTGAAACTCTCTTGCGGGCAAAAAATCTTTTTCGAGACAACGGTTTTAAAAAAGTAAAAAATTCAGAAATGAAAAAGGACGACTTGATAATTTTCCAAATAGGGAAAAACGAAATACATTTTGGAATTTGCTTGGGTAATGATGAATTTTTGCATCATCCATTTTACGGGCTTTCGCAAAAGTCTTTTTTTAGCGAAGAAATTAAAAATACAATTCATTCTGTTTACAGAAAAAGTGTATACTTTTATTAAGGATATGGTAAATATTAATTTACATGGTAAGCTGGGGCAGCAGTTTGAGAATTCTTGGAATTTGGATGTGGAAAATGTCGCTGAAATTCTAAAGGCTCTTGATGTTCAGGTTCCAGGTTTTCGTAAATATATTATTGAAAATGAGGTAAAAGGCGCTAGTTATTGCGTAGCCATAGACGGAGAAACGCTCAAGACGAAAGAAGGCTTTTTCTGCAATATTCCACGAAAAGCAAAAAGCGTGGACTTTTTACCAGTTCCCGCTGGTGGCGGACCAGCTTTGTTGATAGAAATCTTCAAGACGATCGCCGTGGCCTTGATCGTAAACTTTATAGTCAGCAAAATTTTCGAGCCGCCCGATCCAGAAGAATTAAAAGAGTCTGATTCTTATTTATTTGCGGGACCTGTCAACGTGGAGTCTCAGGGAATTCCCGTGCCTATTGCGTACGGAACTTTATTGATTGGCGGAAAAGTGATCAGTGCAATGAATAGACATTCAAATGCTCAATATATATACACTGCCGCATGGATGGATCACGAACCTGATACTCCAGGTTATCAAGATTATTTACAAAATATAATAGCCGAGAATCCCTGGGCGCTGCAGGGGGTATATCATAATTCTATCGAGCCGTTTGTTCCTGGGGCTATAGATCCAGGTTTGGAAACTCCTGATTCTATGATTTCTAATTCTTTTGTTTCTTCTACTTTTGCCGCGCAGAGAGCCGCTCAACTTGGTTATGTTGACCCTGAAAAGAGGGTGGGAGGATAAAATTATGGGAACTCGATCATTCACGCCAGATGTTGTCCCTGTCGCAAAGACGGTAAATAACGAAAAGTTCGATCTCAACGTCGGCGACCTGATCCCTGGCGACTTTGTGGAAGACAAGACATTCACCCCTGGTGGCAGCGAAGCCGCCCCAGCGGTTAACTTGGTGGAGGCAGTTGATACTGCAGTAGTTGTAGAAAAAAGCGTTAAAACTGAAGCAATAACCCAGGCAAGCGTTCCCTATTCAGTAAAGGCAAAAGATCTTGAAACCGTGCTTTCACCCACGCCAAGGACAGGATATGATGCCGCTTCTCAAAGAAAATTAGCCAAGGATAATCCGTTATCTTCTGTTACCAACGCTTCAATAATCGATTTGATTTGCGAGGGTCCTATAGAGGGTTTTTCCGACGAATTTGGACAAACCTTGAGAAATATGTCGCCATTGTCGCATGAAAAAAACAGGGAATCTGCTACAGAGTCTTTTCAGTCAATTTTCTTGGATGATACTCCGATTATGACAAAAGGAGGACAGTTAAACTTCAGAAGATTTGACCATACTCTCAGAAGGGGTCTTCCTGATCAAAAGCCGATCAACAGGTCGCAAGGAAGAACATTAGCAATAAACAAAACCCTGTACCCTAATAACCTGCATATTAAAATCAAGAATATTCCCTCGGAGGTCGCTGGGCAAAAAACAGAGGGTGACACAAAAGGGGGTGACGCGACTCTTTCAGATACAGACAAATTGGCTGCCTCGAGAAAATTACATCGTAAATTCAGGGATATAGAAAAAAACTTAAATCCTATTACGCACACTATTGTGGACCAAAATGTGAGTGTTGCTGTTGTGGCGATCAATATTCATGCGTTGACTCGCTCGGTTACGGGAAAAAGAAGCGTAAAGGTTATTCCTCACGAAATAAATTTTTTAATTTACGCGGGCAATGAGGGAGATGAAATTGAGGCGGACTTTTTTGAAAATTCAGTATTAATAGAGGCTCCTGGTAAAAGATTTGCCTCTAGCGAGGCTGGCGGAGTGGGAGCTGCTGGAGAAGCTACGGCTGACGGGCTGAAAGCAAGAATGTTTCGAAATGACACGGGCGGATATTTTTTAAGAAGGTTGTCTGGCTTGGCTACCTCTGATTATATATTTGAAACTATTATACACTTTCCGCCCAATCCCAGAAGAAGAAATCGTGTGATACGAGTTTCAAGGCTGGATCCTGATGCTGATTTCAATAATACGGAAGATCAAAGAACCGCCCAGTCCAGTTTGCGATCAGTAACAGAAATAGTGCCATACAAAATGAATCATCCTAATTCAGCCTTGGTTGGAACTAGTTTTGATTCACGCGCATACGCCACAATCCCCAAAAGAAATTATTTACTAAAACTGCAAAAAGTCAAAGTTCCATCGAATTATCTTCCAGACGTCAAAAGATATGACGGAAGCTGGGATGGAAAATTCAAGACAAAGGGGTCGTTTCTTAGTAACATAAGTTCGAGAGAATTACTAGGAGGCCAGCCGTATATATTTACCAGGGAAGGGGCAAAGTTTAGACACAAGGCAATTGCGGATTTCACGGGAGGCAAGGGCTTCGCAATTGACACCACTAACAAAAAAAGCGGCGCAGGCAGTTTAGAATTTAAACAACAGGGAAATGAGAATAATGCGTCTGATAAGGTCATAATGGTCTATGATGGGGGATCTGGCGCCAATGTTCCTTTTAGCAATTGGCAGGGCGCCCCAGGAGTAAAATCATTGGGAATGGCTAATTTTGGACATCAAAATTTTACCATAGAGTTTCATGTTAAGATTGATTCCACAAAACTACAGAAAATTTACGATGTTGATGGAAATAATACTCATCCTGCTGGTCTCGCGGGAGTTAGTAGAACCATTGTGGCATCAGATAATAACCTTGGGCTTGGTGTTATAAATTTAGAATCAACCGAAGACGCTGCCACGGGCAAACTTAGCGAAGCGGAGTTGTCAGCGCTCGCAACAGAAACCGCAAACAAAGTCAAGAAGGGGCAGGGCAGTCAGGGTATACTTGGCGGCGCCTGGAAGGTTTCTGTGAACACGAGTCCTGCGGGCGAGGTGATCTTTCAGCATTTTGTATCAAATACCATTGATGAGTTTATTAATAAACCTGAAATATCAGATACTGATACAGTATATGGATGGGACGAGGATAGATATCAAGCATCTGTTGCCGCGCAAGATGAGAGCTCGCCTATTCCAAGAAGATTCAGCTATTCTGAGAATATCAAACTATTATCAAACGACAGAATTGCAGATGGAAGTTGGCATCATATTGCAATAGTGAGAAACGGTACAACAATCAAAATGTTTATTGATGGCACCGAGCAAGTTCAGGCAAATCGGGAGGCAACAGATACTCCTCATGCTGGTGGACACAAATTAGCCCAGACAACCGCACAGATAGACTCGACGCATGCGAAAAACCTGGGAAGGGGCATATACGGAGTTAGAGTCCATCAAGGCAGTGGCGACTTAATAGGACGCGGCGAATTGCAGATTGGGGGCACCCGTACGCCGCGCGTTGTTGTGGGCGGAACTCATTATGAAAACACATTTGTTGGTCATTTGGATAATCTGCATATTGCAAACAGTGCCCTTTATGGAAGTGATGGTCCGACTGCTAGTCAGCGGGAGAACATAAAAAATACCTTTACATCAAGGCTTCTCATGCCTTTTGATACTTCAATTGGGGATTTTGTTCAAACAATAACTGACACAGATTATTTTCTAAGCGAAAATAAGGACACCTCTCAACCGCTTCTTCAATGGACAGATAATCCTGCTTGGATTTTTTATGATTTAGCGACCAATCCAAGATACGGAATGGGCAAATATGGAATAAAAGAAAAATCAGTAGACAAATGGTCTTTGTATGAAATATCAAAATACTGTGATGAACTTGTAAAAACTGGTTTTCCTCCAGTATTTCCAGAAAGGCCTTTTGTTTTTGTTGATGATGACCCAGGCCTAGATCCTGCGGCCGATGACTATGCACCGCCCGATAAAGCGGGAACAAGTTTTATTAAAATTACAGGATTTGCCAACCAAGTAGAATTTCAAACAGAGTTCCCAGAGGGAAAAATAGTTAACATTTATAATTTAAATGACAAAAAGAATACCGCATATCAAAGACAAATAAAATATCTAAGGTCATCTACGGGTGACATCAATAAAGCCGATGCGGGAAGCGGCGACGTCGAGAATCTTAGCCATGCTACTCTTTTGAGCTATCAATCTGATAATTCGGAAGATGCCGCAGACGCAATTGTTGAAATTCAGGAGGTTGTATCCGTAGAGGAAGCTTTGCAGGTTGATCATAGCTTGAAAATAGTGCTTTATGAGTTATTGAAAAAATGGCCTGGCGCAACAGAAAAAGATCTGATTTTTGCGTATATGAATAGCGATAAAGGGCGGGGCAGTTTAGTTCAGAAGGCTTTTGATATAGGCAAGAAAATAAACGATACTTCTGCATCTGGTAAAATTTGTGCTGAATTAAGTAAAGATTATCCGTTTCTTGAGCCGCGGTTTACCGCGAATGTATATATTGACGGGGTAACAGACGGGCTCAGGGTGTTAAATGATATTGCTGCAGTGTTCAGGGGGATAACCTATTATGCTGGCGGCAGGGTCATAGCTACTTTTGATAAGGATAGAGATCCAGTGATGGTTTTTACAAATTCAAATGTTGCAGAAGGAACCTTCACTTATGCTGGCAGCAGCAAAAGTGATAGATTTACAGTTTGCAGAGTAAGGTTTAATGATAAGAGAGATAAATACAAACAAAGAATTGAATTCATAGAAGACCCGAATGGCATAATAAAATATGGCTACAACGAAAAAGATTTGGCGGCTCTAGGCTGTACTTCAAGGGGTCAGGCAAGAAGGCTTGGGAGATGGCTTTTATACACAGCTCAATATGAAACAGAAACGGTTTCTTTTGTTTCTGGTAAGGCAGCAGGGTATCTAAGGCCTGGAGACGTGGTCAAGGTGATGGACAAAAACAGAGTGTCGGAAAAGAACTTCGGTACGGTGGTTGGCTTCCCAGAAAATGAAGATGGAAAATTAAAGCTTAAGGTTGATTCCGAAGTCAATGAAAAATATATAGGTCAAAAAATTACCATAACAATTGCGCAAAGATTTACCACGACTGAAAAGTTAGATTATTTGGCAGATCATAATTATATTACCAATGAGAACACACTGGGCATAGAAACCGCAAAGGTTTCAGATCAGGAAATAGCTGATTTAAGAAAAACCCAACTACATGAATTTACAATTAAAAACATTGAACAGGATACTTCTGTGATTCCAAGCCAAAATATCATTATAGAAGTTGAATCACATGAAGCAGACGTGGGCAATTTTGGAAAAATAAAAATTGGAGCCGCTTATTCAATTCAGAGGTTAAGTGAAGATATTAAAATCAAAGAAGATCTTTTTAGGATTGTCAACATTAAACAGGAGGACCAAGAGCAATATACAATAGAGGGCCTCGAATACAATGGGTCCAAACATGAAACTGTTGACTTTTTCGAAGAGCTCAGCCAAACACGTCAAAGGGCTGTGGCGGCTGGCACAAAACCCGCAAAAATGATCAACCCGCCGAAACTAAACATTGTTCAAGCGGACGATGCGCAACACAGGAATTTGCTTGTTTCATGGGATCAGGTTACTCCAACTCCGTATGCCTATCATGTGGTTTTGCAGATTTATCCTCAACAGGCTATTGATTGGTTGCATGATGCGGAGGCTGGAGATACTGCAGGTACCGATGAATTCGGCATTAAGAGCTTGAGCGCGTCTGTTTTGGCGCAAGATAGTGGCGGACAAATTCTGCCAACGAATGTAATAATTAACATAGGCTCTTATTTTGGAGAGGTTGTAGCCAGAATATATACAGTCGATGAAAACGGAAACGCTGAACTAGTTTATTTTTAAGATATGCCAACAGAACATAAATATTTTATTCCGCCAGTAAACTATTATGCCGCCACGGGGGCTAAATGGCAAGTAACTGGTTTTAGAATTGAAAACAACCATCCAATGTGTGAGTTCATCGGCCACAGCACTGGGTTGGCAAAATATTTATTCAGTGGTGTCGCGGTTTCTGGAGATTTTCTTCATAATGGAGGATTAAATGATGCAGATGACGCCACGGGGATTTATTCAGCTAGCGGTCAATATACTGGTCCGTCGCTGACTTTTTCATGGGATACTGTTCATCCGTTAACGAATCAAATTGTAACCAATAGAGATTATCTTTACCAAAACATAAATCATTTCGAAATTAATCTTTATGATGAAACAGGAAAGTTTAAAACGGGCATTGATTTTTCAAATGATGGGTCTATAAATGAAGCTGTGCTCACAAAGCCAGGAACTGGATATCTTAATCCATACGTTCAAATTGACGGAGATGGCGCAGGGGCGGTTATAGAAATATTTACTGCTGGTACTGGGACCCAGAATGACGGAAAAGACCAAAATTATGTAGTAATTGAGGGAGATGTAAGCGGGCAAGTCCTTAGTTTTCCTAATAGTGGAGTTGACGCTGAAAACCATGGGCACAAAAGCGGCTTAGGATATTTGACTGGTGTTACTATTGCCAATATTGTTTCTGGCGGGTCTGGCTATACACGCGAGAGGACAAGGCTTCGAGTTTTAGACTATGAGAATTCTGGTCATGGTGCGGAAATGGAATTGACTCCATTCAGTTTTGGCAAAAAAGGCAAATATACTGGCCCACAATCAATTACTATTTCTCCTGAATACAATCAAGCGACATTTTCTGAATTAAAAAGAAATTATCAAGTTGAAGTCGTTGGGCATGATTTTTATGGAAACACAACAACAGGACGGTTATTTGTCGACTCACCCAATCCGAAAATTGGCTCTCCAGAACTAATTTCTAATAATGGGCATATTGAGTTTTCATTTAACACATCGCAAAACATACCAGATGGCAAAGATTTTCTTTTTGAAGATATATCACTACAAAAAGTTGATGTCCATAGAAGCATTGATAGCAATTTTGAAATAAACGAAAATAACTATGGAAATACATTTTACGGTTCCAAGGTAATTCCAGATGATGGGTCTATACTTCCTCCGAGAAAACTAAGCAACCTGCAAAGTATTACGATTGGCGGGTCAGATAGTGATGAATTTTTAGGTTATTATTATAAATTTGTTCCATTTGATTCAATGGGGTCGGGAGACCATGTTAGTTTTTCAAGTGGCATTCGGATAAACAATCTACACATTAAGCCTGATGTTCCTTCTGGTTTTAGGTTTATCTCTGATCCAAGCAAGGGAGTGGGCACGAACATCGAAGGGGATGTTTTGGTTCATGGTTATTTGACTTGGAAAAAGGACAGGCGCTTTACTACTAGCTCATACGAAGTAGAGGTGCAGGACTTAGAAGAAAATCAATCTAATTATTTAACGACTAATGCTCCTCGCCTATCTGGAATTAGCTTTATGGTCAGTGGGACTGGCGAAACAAATGCGTTCATGGATCAGGAGACTAATGATCCTGTAATCCCAGAAGATGCTTCTCGAAATATTTTTGATATATTTTCCACTTATGGCGCTGGGGGAGTGCAATGGGCAGATCATACGATTTATCTTGATAGAGATTATATTCCAGCTTTAGGCACTTCTTTTCAAAACGTGCAAGAGATAGAAGTTCCTGCGGGAAATACTTCCAGCGGATTTTTATATTTTACAGGAAATGACGGGTTCACAACAAACTATGCTGCAGACGACAGATTTCTTGAGGACGAAAAGCATTTATTGGTTGCTAGGCGTTTCAGTTCTGACGTATTGACGGAATATGAGCCAAAGGTTAAAGTTTCGGTAAAAGCAGATAGTAAATATTCGTTTAGAGTGCGGGCAATCGACAACCCGAAATCTAATTTTAGTGAAAAATCAATATTTACAGCTACGGCAGACAAAAGTCACTTTGCGTTTTTGCCGCTCCAAGCAAGATTAAGATTGGGTGGTACTGGAGACATTACAACAAGTGGGCCATTTGTTACCACTCTCGGGGGCTCTGGAATTACTGCTATTGGAACTGGCGTGGTGGTTGTTGGCGGCGTGGACAACAGGGTAACTGGAGAATATTCAGCAGTTGTTGGTGGTTATCAAAACAAAATTCTTGGTAATGAAGGTACTCCTGCAGAATTTTCATTTATTGGCGGCGGCTATCAGAATACAATTTCTGGCACAAGATCCATAATAGTCGGAGGCAGGGAAAACCTTGTTTCTGGAGATATGCAGGCTATTGTTGGTGGATCAAAAAATGTTGTGCTTCCGCGTCTGGTTGGGGGATTAGTGCCTGGTTCTCCTGAAGATTATACTGGTACATTGGAACTTAGTTTTATCGGTGGTGGCGAAAAAAATGTAATCAGCGGCACGAAAAATGTTATTGGTGGTGGATCACTAAATAAAATTGGCATAGAATACACGCCACATGGAAATTTGAGTAACGTCAGTGATTACGAAAAAGCAGATTACGTGGTTCACAGCTCTGCGATAGTGGGCGGACAAGAAAACCTTGTTCGCACTCAATATGGTTTTATTGGGGGAGGCAGGCAGAATAGTATTTATGAGGGAAGCTTGTCAAATAAGGCTCTTTATAATTCAATATTAGGTGGTCTAAGTAACGTTATAACTGGTGACACGCAGGGGTCAGTCATTCTCGGCGGGAAATTCAACAGGCTTCAGGGAAGAAATTCAATAGCTGGTGGACAATATTCTTCTGGTGTCGGAGAATTTTCTATTGCGCTTGGATCGTATTCTGCTTCGGCGCATGACGGGGCTATGGTTTTGTCTGATTCATTAGTACCTTCGGCTGAAAATGGGACGATAGAAAAGAGAAGCATTGGTGAAGATACATTAAATTTATTTTTCCAGAACGGAGCTTATTTAAGAAATGGTTCGTTATATATTTCGGGAGATCTAAACGTAAGTGGTTCAGCTACTTTTGCAGGTGGTGGTGGCGCGGTCGATGGCGCTGGAGTGGCTGGATATGTTGCAAGCTGGACAGATGCAAACTCAATAGCAACAGGCGGACTTTATAATCTGGCTGGTGGAAATGTGGGCATTGGAGTGATTACTCCACAGGCTACT